>ENA-OQIM01000975-OQIM01000975.1-human-gut-metagenome-genome-assembly--contig:-NODE-975-length-10428-cov-1.750995_pt1 | contig 10428 bp, 10 predicted proteins | sample MGYA00242579_ERZ504744 | MGnify/ENA primary metagenome ERZ504744 (study PRJEB26092, sample SAMD00036441) | human gut metagenome | host: Homo sapiens | study: EMG produced TPA metagenomics assembly of...
TTCGAATTCTCCTGTGGATCGCTCCGCTTGGTGCTGCTCCTCTTCCGACCGTTCCATCTGCCAGATAAACCTCTGCCTCTACGGTCGGATTTCCTCTTGAATCAATGATCTCTCTTCCAATGACCTTCTCAATCTCTAAATAATCCATTTGATATTTATCCTCCTGTCTGGTCTTTTCGCCCTGTCCGTAACTCCTGTTCAGGCCGCATTTTGTCAGGGGATACGGCCCGCCACAAATTTTACGCATTAGTTAGAATCCGCTAACTGTTTACAAGTTACTATATCTAACTTTAACGGTCAAGAGGAGTTATTGCCATTTTTTTCTCAATTACTCTTCTGATATTTCCATGTTTTTTCAGAACATTCCGCAGGATGTTGCGAATTTTACTTATTGACAAGCTTTACTACTTATGATATCATAACCGCCGGTATCAAGCGGATATTCGTAAACCGCTCTGCTGCCTGCTTACAGCCAAATAACTGCTTCGCAGTTTGATTTGGTCAAAAAACCGAATATGGTTTATGACAAAATCCTGTCATATATTGGAAACGCACATTCTCCTGAATGATTAACGAACAACACATGCTCTGAGGTTTTACATTATCACTTAATCATTTTAAAGGAGGATTTTTTATGCCAAAAAACAAATTTCAGGAAGTTATCTTTACCCTTATCATGGTATTTTTCATGGTTTACGCCATGATTTGCTACAACATTTCCCTGAACACAGGGAGTATGACAAACCGTGTGTTCCTTGACGCTTTTCATGAACTGGTGATCATGGGACCGATCGCATTTATCCTTGACTTCTTCCTTGTATCCAAGCTTGCTTTTGGTTGTGCAATGCGCATGGTAGATTTCAAAAGCTGCCATCCGTTCAGCAGGATCCTTGCGATCTCCGTTCCTTCCGTTGCTTTCATGTGCCCGTTAATGAGCCTCGCGGCAACCATTCTCTTTAAGGATGCAGGAAATCAGTTTGTAGCTGTATGGCTTCAGACAACCGCATTCAACTTCCCGATGGCATTCTTCTGGCAGCTAATCTATGCAGGTCCGATCGTACGTTTTATTTTCAGACATATCTTTCCTGAAAAGGAAAACGTAAAAGAAGCGACAGAAACTATGTAAAATTAAAGAAAGCACATTGCTATGGTTGAACCACCCCAAAAGTCATACTTTCCGGTGGCGGCTCATTCCATACAATGTGCTTTTTATTTTTCACGCGAATCTTTCTCATCGGATCTTCGAATCTCTCAGACTGTTTTCTTTAATTCCGGCATCTTAAGTATCTTCACGATCAGCGGGATCACCATAATGACCCAGACTATCGGTTCTGCTACGATCACGCCGGTATATCCGAGAAGTGGCACCAGAGTCACCGCGATCACTACTTTTCCGATCATCTCCAGCGCACTGGAAACCAGAGGGATCACCGTTTCTCCAAGGCCCTGCATAGCATTTCTGAGGACACTGATCACAGCCGTTACGAAATAAAAGATCGTATCAAATTTAAGATAATTGGCGGCATTGCGGATCACCGTTTCATTATGGCTTCCTGTGACCAGATAGATCAGCTGTTTTCCAATGGTGAAACTGAAGATCACAGTCATCACGGACCAGATACAGGTATACAGAACTGCAAGACCAATTCCATAGCGTACCCGGTCCATTCTCCCTGCACCTGCGTTCTGGCCACAGAAGATCGCCATGGTCTGGCCGAACACGCCAAACATGATCATAAACATCTCTGTGATCTTACGAGCTGCTGTATGTGCCACAATGATATCTCTTCCCAGCCGATTGATGGAGGTCTGAAGTGCCAGTGTACCAAGATTTACAAGAGAGCTTACAAGTCCCATAGAAAGTCCGGCACTCAGCATATTTTTCATCATATTTCTTTCGAGACCGAAAAAATCCTCTTTTTTCAGCCGTAGGATCTCATACCTGCGGATCATGTAAAACCAGCATATAAGAAATGCCAGCGTCTGTGAAAGTACCGTGGCAACGGCAGCTCCCTGAACTCCTGCTTTTACTACCAGAATAAAAAACAGATCTCCTGCGATATTTAAAGTTACAGACACTGCCAGGATCACAAGAGGCGTCACCGTATCCCCAAGTGCGCGCAGAGATGCCGCGCAGGTATCATAAAGAAACGTTGCCAGCATACCTGCGATAATAATAAAGATATACTGCCTGGCAGTTCCCGTCAAATGATCCGGAACATTCAGGAACCTCAGGATCGGATGCAGAAACAAAAGTCCCAAAACAGTCAGGATCAGAGAAATCACGCTGCCCATTACAAGAGACAGCGCAAAAGATTTTCGTACTTCTTCCCGGTTTCCGGCACCGAATTTCTGTGCGGTAACAATGGCAAATCCATTTGCAAGGCCCATCAGAAAACCGATGATCAGACCGCTTAAAGGACTGGTGGCCCCTACTGCCGCCAGCGCATCTTCTTTAAGAAAGCTTCCCACGATCCGGGTATCTGCCAGGCTGTACGTCAGCTGCAAGAGATTTCCCAGAAATACAGGAAGCGCAAAGGACAGGATCAATGTGGAAGGCTTCCCTTTTGTCAAGTCTTTCATGTCATCCTCCCTCAGTCAACGATATCATTCTGAAAACGGGAAAGATGCTCATAAGGAAGGATCATCCTTCCGCGGAACAGTCCGCAGCCATCATTGATCAGGCTGTTGTTTACCGCACCAAACATATTAACGTCCAGCGCAGCAAGATCCAGTCCAAGAAGCCGCATACCCCGCTCATAGGCCTCGTCAAAATAGATACATTCCCCCTGGGGAACCGCGTCCCTTCTCCTGCGTTCACTTTCCTGTTTTTTCTCATAGCTTAAATGGTTGGCGGAACCAATCTCCGCAACATCATCCATTTCTTTGGTCCGCAGCTGTACTTCCATATAGCTTCGGGAACTGTTATCATAAAAACGTGATATGCAGAGACTGATAATCATCCTCACTGTTATTACAGATGTAATCCCTATAGTAAGGCTTTGCTTCTCTGCTGAGCAGTGGCGATGTACTTTCCTGCACTCCTCTGGCCGGCTCTGCGGTAAATCCTCTTTCTTCCAGAAATCCCGGAAGTATATTGGCGATCTCATAAAGATAACGAAGCTCTTCTTCTCTGACATTTCTCACCATTTTTCAGATGACATCTGGCATGGCGATAACGATCCTGTAGGCAATAAAATCGCGGAAACAGCTTAACCGTTCCTTGATCTGGGATACAGAAGGATATTCCCCATATTCTTTATAGTAGTCATAAATAAATTCTACTACATATCCGTTAAATTTTTCCTCCGCACGGATCAGGGATTTGATTCTTCCCTTGAAGGTAAACGCCAGAAACGGATATTCCCCTGCCATATATTTATAAAATTCCCGAATCTTCTGAGACTGGGCAGTGAGGAAATCATTATGCTCCAGAAGCTCCTGGATCTGGATCAAAAAATTACAGTGTACCAGATCGATCTCATTGTGTTTTTCCTTCGCCTCTATCCTAAGATCCCGAATGTATTTCTTCAGTATCCGGAGAAGAGTATCTCCGGAATACAGATAATCGTTTAATGTTATCATTTGTGTTTCTCTTTTCTATTTTAGTCTTTTCAAGATCACATATTTACAACAACTGCTGGATGATCTGTGCTCCTGTCTTTTATTTATTTCAGTCTTTTCATGGAAAAAATCTGCGATCCGGTTCCATACCTCATCCTGGAAAAACTGGATATCTGCATGGTCTGCACCATCCAGTGTCAGCAAAGTAACATCACAGTCTTTTTTCTCCAGAAGTCCGTATAAAGTTTCCGACTGAACATAAGGAACGACCTGATCGCAGTTGCCATGGATGATCAGAAATGGCGGTGCATCCTTCGTAACCTTGGAAACCGGACTGCTCTGGTATGCCTTTTCTTTATTTAACATGGAATTAAATCCAAGCAGAAGGGATTCTGCGGAAGAAGCACATTTTTCTGCAGATTCACACGGAAATGCGGAAAGATCCGTAGGCGGATACCATGGGCAGGCAGCCTGTACCTTACTGGATTCTTCCAGATACTCTCCCACATCCAGAGCCGGATCATTGTCCAGCGCAGCCATACAGGTAAGATATCCTCCGGCAGACTCTCCCATAACTCCTATCTGCTCTTTGTTGATGCGGAACCGGTCTGCATGGGCTTTCAGATAACGGATAGCTGCCTTTACATCCTGCAGCGGCATGGGATACGGGCCCTGATTGGAAGTACGATACTCCACACTTGCCACTACAAAACCACTGGATGCCAGTCTGCTCAGATAAAGATTATGTGCGGATTTATCCATCATCAGCATGCGCCTCCGCAGATCCAGAGGATGCAGGGATAGATTTTTCCATCTTTTGTTTCTGGATAGATTATATCCAGTTTCAGATCCCGCCTGCAATGTCCGAACCAGGAGTCCACCTGTGCGTAAGTAATATCATTTACTGTAATATACTGAGGCTTCTCTGCTGGAAGCTTCAGTGTCTTTTTTTCTGCTTTTGTTCATAATCTATCTGCCTCTTTTCTTCTGATCATTTTATCTTTGAAATATTTTTCTTTTATTTTATCACAATACTGCTTTTTCTGCTTTTATTTTCCGGAGAAAAAGCACTCTTTTTCTGCAAAACAGGGTTTTGATCTTTTTGTTCATAAATCCCTCCTCTTTGTAAGTAAAATTGTTTGTCAGCAATAACAAAAAGCTGTTATAATAGATTTTCTCTATTACAACAGCTTTGTTTCCTACTTTTGGAATGGATTTATTATATTATAAGTTTTTTTCTCTGTCAACGCCCTCAGACAATTTCACAGCTTTTCTTTATCAGTAAACCTGTATCCTGCTTTCTCAGATCTGATACCAGCGGATCTCATTAGCTTCCAGATGAAGGTCAAAGCTCTTTCCATCCCCTGTGTAAACCGTAGTGTCCTGTGCTCATAGGTGTTGTTTACCACACAATACTTTTATTTTTCACATAAGCATGTACTTCCACATTATAATTGGAAGAAAACCAACGGTGAAGCTCACCTTCCGCTGCCGCTGACCAGAGTACGGCTCTGTAAAGAATACGGCTGTTGCAAAAGCTGTACGGAAGTCCGCTGATATAAACGCCCCGGCCTTTTCCGAAGGTTTTTACTGCCATCTGGACTTCCTGATCTTTCTGGATAAGGATCTTCGTATCCGGAAGTGCAAAGATATTCTTTTTCCCCTCACCGAAATCTACGGTTCCATCTGTATCCTTCAGGATAAAATGATCTTTATGCTCTTCCCAGTTGTATTTATCGGTATTAAGATTAAATCCTCTTTCTTCCTCTACACCAAGGATGTCATCCAGCTGGAAGAATTTTCCCTGCCACTGATGAGCTGCCGGTTCACCGACGCCAATAAATCCGCCGCCATTATAGACAAATTTCCGCACTGCTGTAAGGATTTCCGGATCTGCCCAGTTCTCACCACCGGACTGTGCAGTATCCGCATCACCTACATTGATGATCACATCAAAATCATTCAGCAGATCTTTATCCTGACGGATATCATCAAAGCTGATAAAGGACACATCAAAAGGCGCACCGCTTAATGCTCGATAATTCCGAAATAGGAATAATTCTGCTTGTAATAGATGGCATGATGTACCATATGGTTGCCCCAGGAGCGCATTTTTCCCCAGCAATTTAAAACAGCCACACGTTTTACACAGTATGGTGTGGTTCCCTGGATATTGTCGTAGAGCACACGGAATTCCTGGCAGACTTCCTTGATATACTGTACAAAATCCGGAAATTCCAGAGCCAGTTTCAAATAACCGCCGTATCCAATTCTCTGGATCGGACTTCGAAGGATAGCTCTTCTTGCAGTCACCCAGTTTACTTTTGCCTCTTTTACAGGATCCCCGCCCTCATGGAAGGTGTCCGGGAAAAGTACGGCAGAAATCTTCCCTCTGTATATTTTACATGTTTAATATCACTGAACAAACGTAGGGTCGCTCCGTTTCCGACGCTTCCCACTACCGCATCCAGCCCGATGGAAGCAAACTCATCCATAAAGGGCTCCATACCGATCCAGTGATCGCCCATGAACATCATGGCCTCTTTTCCGTATTCATGGACAATGTCTACCATTTCCTTTGCAAGCTTCGCCACTTCCCGTCTCTGGAAAGCCTGGAAATCTTTAAATTCTTTTGATGGGATACGGTAGGTGTTGTTCATATATCCCTGATCAATGATAAACTCCGGACGGAACTTATATCCCACTTCCTGCTCAAACTGTTCCAGAATATAGGGGCTCACCGAAGCGGAATATCCAAACCAGTCTACATATTTTTCCCGTGCCATCTCATCAAAGATCAGTGTGAACTGGTGAAAAATGTAGTAAATCGTACTACATTCACATAATCATGGGAATCCAGAAATCTGCGGAGGCGATCCATGGAATGTGCACGTGTTGCGGGCTGACGCACATCAAAAGTGATCTGAGGCTCTACATCCTTCCAGTCATTGACAACTGCATTGTACATATGTACCGGATCCCACATGATATATGCAAGAAAACTTACCGTATACTCATGAAACTCTTTCGCCGGCCTGATCACAACATTTCCGTTTTTTTCATCGTATGACCATTCCTCTGTACTGACAGCTTCCCCTGTAGTCCGGTCAATGACTTCCCACCATCTTCTGATATCATCTCTTGTATTCACAGCCAGCATATCCGGATACAGATGATCCATCAGATGGATTTCCAGAGTATCCGACACTGCCGTGTGAAGGATGTCATGATATACATCTGCTGGATTTCTTCCGGATGGGCCTTTGCCCAGGCATTGTCCTTTCTGGTGGTATAATAAGTTGCATAAATCTTTGCGCCGGTTTTCTTCAGCTCTGCTGGAAATTCCGTTCCGTCACAGTCACGGATGGCATCTGCACCCCACTCCATCCAGCATTTTCAGTGTCTCCGGTATCACATCCAGATCTGTCGGAATGGTCACTCTTCCTTTTGTTTCGCTCATCACTTTACCTCCATTGTAAAAATCCCTGTTTTTTTATTTCTGATATTTTTTCACGATCGTCTGCATAGTATCCCATTTCTGTTCCATATCAGCCACCAGCTTAAACTGTGTGCGGCAGCGGTCCAGATTGTGTTCTTCCCGTCGATCTTAAAATAATGATCTCCTTCCAGATAATCGGTAAGAAAGCGAATGCCACATTCATAAGTCATCACCTTAGCTCCCATGGGAAGCATCTCGATCTCTTTTGCACTAAGCTTATCTCCACAGCTTCCAGAAAGCCTTTACATAGATTTCATAGAGCTCCATATCACAGGAAACTTTGCTTAAATCTTTCTCATCCTCCAATGCAGTGCTGGCCCCGAAACGAATGGAATCTCCAAATCAATTCATGCAAGTCCCGGCATAACCGTGTCCAGGTCCACTACACAGATTCCCCTTCCTGTTTCCAAGTCGATCATAACGTTATTCAGCTTCGTATCGTTGTGCGTTACCCGAAGGGGCACCTCACCTTTTGCCAGAAGCTCACCGAATACATTTGCCAGATACTCATGCTGAAACGCAAATGCGATCTCTTCTTTTACGGATGCAGCACGATGGCGGCTGTCCTTCTCTATGGCATTTTTCAAAGTCTGAAAAACGTTTCTTTGTATCATGGAAATCCTTTATCGTTTCATGCAGAGTCTCTGCCGGGTAATCTGCTAGCATTTCCTGGAATTTTCCAAATGCAACTGCACTTTCATAAAAATCCTCCGGTTTTTCTGCCAGATCATAGCTTACTGCATCGGTAATAAAAATATAAGCTCTCCAGCATTCTCCGTTTTCATCTGTCAGGAATGCCTTCCCGTCCTTTGTCGGAATCAGGTTCAGAACCTCCCGTTCCGGATCTCCTCCCTTCTGAAGAACTTTCTTTTTCAGATGCCCGGTGACTCCGGCAATGTTCTCCATCAGTTCTTCCGGTTTCTGAAAGATCTCCCGATTGATCTTCTGAAGGATCACCTTAATGGACCCCATCTCTCCGATCCGATATCTAAGCATATAGGTTTCGTTGATATGCCCGCTTCCGCAGGGGCCGCAGGAAACCAGTTCTCCGGTAAATGCAAACTGATCCGCTATTCTTTTTATCTCTTCTTTTGGTGTACCTGCCATTTTACCTTCTCTTTCCCAGACAGCAGTAAAAAGCATACCGTCCGAAAACAAATATGCTTTATACTTTTTGCTGTGTTTTTTACTGTGATTATTTTTTCCGCTTTAAAATCCTGGTGGCAAGCGGAGCAATATTTTCATCTGTTGATCCGTAGAGAACTTCGTAATCCCCGAGACAGAAACTGTTTCTGTCTTTTCTCCGAAGTTCTGGATAAACAGATATTCCGTATCCTCATTTTCTCTGGTTGTCACAGAAATACCTTCCGGTATAAATGTAAGCGGCATCTTCACGCCTGCTTCCTCTGCTGCCTTCCCAGAAAATCCTCATAAAAGGCTGCTTCCATATCTGCCGCCACATAATAAACATGGCCCTTTCCGTATTTCTTGTGAGTCAGTACCGGATACCCCTGATAGAAATCCCTTCCATAACGCAGCAGTACTTCCGCATCGGAAACCTTTGCAAGCTCACAGAGATTTTTGCAGGTATAGCTTTCTGTAATTCTGAGATGATTTCCTGTTTCCGGGATACCTACGTTTTCTTCCCAGTCATAAAGTGCATCGATCTCTTCCGTACGGATACCAGCTGCTTCCATCAGTCCGTGAGGGGTTCCCTCCAGATAGCATTTATCTGTTTCATCTACAAGTCCGGACCAGTAGGAAATTACCAAAGTACCACCGTTTTTTGCAAAAGTGCGAAGCTTTTCGGCATATCCATGATAAAACATGTAGCCATCGGTGCCGTTACCAAACGGTACCTGGACAGCTCATGTTCCATATTGATGATATCTGTATTATAGCCTTTTCTTCGGAGAGCACGATACTGTTTCAGTACAGTTTCCTGATAATGCATATCCTCGTTTCGAGGTCCCTGCGCATCCTTCAGCGCCCAGTCATTTTCCCGGTCATAGAGAACAGCCACCGGAGACTTCGTCACGCTTCCAGCAGTTTCCCGGATCTGCTCCAACGCTTCTCCTACCTCTGTCACTTCGCGGAAAATACGAGTATCATCCCCACCGTAGTGATCGATCACCGCACCATGGAATTTCTCAGAGGCTCCCTGGCTCTGACGAAGCTGGAAATACAGAACACTGTCTGAACCATGAGCAACTGCCTGCAGAGAGGCAGCCAGATGTATTCCTGGTTTTTTCAGCTTGTTGATAGGCTTCCAGTTGGTCGCAGAGGGACAGGATTCCATCAGAAGAAACGGTGCTTTCTTGATGCTTCGCATAAGATCATGCTGCATGGCTCCGTCCAACGCTGTGGTATAATTGTCTTTTTTATGCCAGCTTGGATAATTATCCCAGGATGCAATATCCATAACATCCTTAAATTTTTTATAGTCCAGTCCGTTGTAGTCATACATCAGATTGGCGGTTGCCGGAAGCTCGGAACCACCTGCACGGATCGCAGAAATCTCATGCTTCATAAAATCCACAGTCCTGTCTGTAACAAAACGTTTCCAGTCCAAGGTAAGTGCATGAAGAGCATTTTCCCCCTTTGGCGAAGGACTTTCGATCTGATCAAAGCTGTTATAGGTATGGCTCCAAAACGTTGTGCACCAGCTGGAATTTAAATTTTCGATGGTCCCGTATTTTTCTTTCAGCCATTCCCGGAATTTTTCCCGGCACAGAGGACAGTGGCATTCTCCACCATATTCATTGGAAATATGCCACAAAAGCACTGCGGGATGTTTTCCGAAACGTTCAGAAAGCTTCTTATTAATATTGTAGACTTTTTCCCTGTATACTGGAGAAGTATAACAGTGATTATGTCTTCCACCGAAAAATCTTCTTGTGCGATCCGGATCCATGCGAAGAACTTCTTCATATTTATCTGCCATCCATTTCGGTCTTGCTCCGGATGGTGTGGAAAGTATCGTATAAATTCCTTCTTTATACAGATTATCGATCACTTCTTCCAGCCAGTCAAAGTTATATTTCCCCTCTTCCGGCTCCAGCACTGCCCAGGAAAACATTCCCATGGAAACGGTATTGATATGGGCTTTTTTGAAATATTCGATATCTTTTTTCAGAATATCCGTCTGTCCAGCCACTGCTCAGGGTTGTAATCGCCGCCGTGCAGATAATGGCCGTATCTGACTCTGCTCTTTGCCATTTTTTATTCTCCTTATTGATTTATTCGCATCAAGCTGGATCAAAGTCCATCCGCTCCGCTACGAAGCTTTATACCAGGCAACTGATCCACAGTTGATCTGGTATAAAAGAATGCTGCGTGATACCAGTTAAAGCATAATTATACAA
>ENA-OQIM01000976-OQIM01000976.1-human-gut-metagenome-genome-assembly--contig:-NODE-976-length-10418-cov-1.842678_pt1 | contig 10418 bp, 16 predicted proteins | sample MGYA00242579_ERZ504744 | MGnify/ENA primary metagenome ERZ504744 (study PRJEB26092, sample SAMD00036441) | human gut metagenome | host: Homo sapiens | study: EMG produced TPA metagenomics assembly of...
AGAAGATGGCAGACCTGACCCCGGACACCCTGCCCGCCCTGACCGACTGGCTGACCGCACAGGAAAAGCCACTTGGAGGAAGCCTATTTTGCCGCCCGGCAGCACACCGCTGCCTTGCAGCGGCAGCAGACCGAGAAACGCGCCGAGCTGGACGCCGTGTCCGGCGGCAAGTGGGTGTACCCCCACGGGGACGCCGCCACCCGGGTGCGGGACGCCGTGAACGCCGAGCTGAAAAGCCGTGGCATGGAGCCGGACGCCGCATCTTCTGTGAGCTGCTGAACGTGGAGGACGAGAGCTGGCAGGACTGCGTGGAAGCCTGTCTGGGCGACCGCCGCTTTGATATCCTTGTGCCGCCCGCTCACTACGCCGCCGCAAAGAGCGCCTTTGTGGCGCTGAAGGATAAGGTGGGGCCCATCAGCCTGCTGGACACCCCGGGTCTGCGCAAGGCCAACCGCCGCGCCGACACCGCCCCCGCCGACAGTCTGGCGGCACAGGTCACCAGTGAAAACCCGCTTGCCGCGCAGTACGCCGACACCATCCTGCGCCGCATCGTCTGCTGCGACACCCCCGACACGCTGGAAAACTACCCCGACAGCGCCACCCGGATCTTCTGCGCCACCATCCCTTCCGGTTGGAGCGTCTGCGCACCCCGCAGCGCTATATCGGCTTGGAAGCCCGCCGCGCTCGCGCCGGGGCACTGGCAGGAGATGAACGCCCTTGCCGAAGAAGTGCGCGCCGCCGCACAGGCAGAGCAGAACCTGAAAGCCGCCTACAGCCAGTACCAGACCCTTTTGCGTGGCACAACGCTGGAAGAACTTGCCGCTTTGTGGGACGCCCGCGCCGCCCTGACCGCCGCCCGCGCGGCGGTGGAGGAACAGGCCGCAAAGCTGGCCGAGTGCCGCGAGAATCCGCTTTGCAGCAGCTATATAAAGAGGAAGAGGTGCGCGAAGCCGCATGGGAAGCCGCCCGCACTGCCGTGGAGCAGACCGGCGGTGACCTGCGTGTATGCGAAAACAGATCTCCTCCTGTGAGGCGGAGCAGCAAAGGCGGTGGACACCGCCGAAAAGAGCGCACAGGCTGCCGAGAGCTTTTTTGCCGCCCACCCGCTGGTGGAGCCGCTCTCCCGCAGCCGTCAGCAGGCGCTGACCGGGCCGGATAAATCCCCCCGCGCCGCCGCGCAGGCCGCCGAAAAGGCACAGGCCAAGCTGGACGATGCCCTGACTGTCTACCTGAACAGCACCCTGGAACCGGCGCAGCGGGAATACAACCGGCGCTACGTCTGCGATTATCCTCTAGGTCTTGCCGGGCTGGAGCAGTACCGCGCCCAGCATGAGAGTCTTGTGCGCATCGACTTGGAGCGCTACGCCGCCCGTCTGGAGCAGGCGCAGCGGGACTGCAAGGACCGCTTCCGCAAAGATATCCTGTTCCGCATGAAGGACGATATCTTCAACGCCCGGCGGCAGTTCCGGGAGCTGAACAAGGTCATGGAGCAGCTGACCTACGGCGAGGAAGTCTACCGCTTTGAGCTGGAGCCCAGCCGCGACCCGCAGCTGGCGGCGTTCTATCAGGTCATCGTGGATAAGGGCAACCAGCAGATGACCGAGGGCGACTCTCTGGACAACCTTGCCGCCACCGCCGACCCCGCCTACGAGCGTCAGGTGGACGAACTGATGGAAAAGATCATGGCAGACGTGGACGAGAACACCCGCGCCCGACAGGAGGGACGCACCGCTGCCGGTGCCACCCTTTCGGACTATGTGGACTACCGCACCTATCTGGACTACGATATCAAGGTGACCAATCAGGTCACTGGGCAGCAGGCGTATCTTTCCCGCGTCAGCCGCGATTCCTCCGGCGGCGAGAATCAGGCACCCTTCTATGTGGCCATCTGCGCCAGCCTGCTGCAAATTTACCAGAAGAGCGAAAACAGCATCCGTCTGGTGCTGCTGGACGAAGCCTTCAGCAAGATGACCAGCGACCGCATCCGCCCCATGATGGAACTGTTCCGCCGCCTGCAATTGCAGGTGCTGCTCATCTCCACCGTGGAAAAGAGCACCGCCATCCAGCCCTACTGCGATATCACCTACTCCATCGTCCGCCACGGCGACGCCAACGCCATCGCGCCCTTTGTCCGCCTTGCAGCGGAGTGAGGTGCATAGCAGAATAAACAAAAAGAAGCACGCAGCCGCGTGCTTCTTTTTGTTTTACGCCTTTCGGTAATGGAACGTCTTATCCTTTGTAAGGAACATCGCCACGCTCACCGCCAGCGCGGCAAGCTCGGCGGCGGTGACAGCCAGCCACACGCCGTCAATGCCCCAGAGGGCGGGCAGCAGGAGCAGCGCGGCAAGCTGGAACAGCAGGGTGCGCAGAAAAGAGATGAGAGCACTCGTCACGCCATCGCCCAGCGCTGTGAAGAAGGAGGACGCATACACGTTGAAGCCCATGATGAGGAAGCTCAGCGCATACAGCCGGAAGGCACGGCTGGTCAGCGCCAGCAGCTGGCATCGTAGCCCACAAAGATGCGTGCCACATAGGGAATGACCACCATAGACGCCGCCGTCATGCTCACAGCCACCACGGCGATGAGGCGCAGACTCTTTTGGTAGAGGTTATGCACCTCGGCGTGGTTGCGCGCGCCGTAATGGAAGCTGAAGATGGGCGCGCTGCCCACGGCATAGCCCACGAACACCGCCACAAACAGGAAGGCAGCGTACATGATGACGCCGTAAGCCGCCACGCCGTTTTCGCCGGCAAGCCGCAGCAGCTGGAAGTTATACAGGATATTGACCAGCGACATGGAAAGGCTGGTCATCAGCTCGGAAGAGCCGTTGATGCAGGCATCCCACAGCACGCGGCCGTAAAACTGCGTTCTGCACAGGTGCAGGCGGCTGGTATTGTGGTGGTCGATAAAATAGAACACCGGCAGCACGCCGCCCACCAATTGGCTGATAAGGGTGGCAATGGCAGCGCCCTCCACGCCCCAGTGCAGCATCCCCACCATTACCACGTCCAGCACCATGTTGGTGCAGCCTGCACCAACGGTGAACCAGAAGCCCAAAAGCGGCTTTTCGGCGGTGACGAAAAAGCTTTGGAACATATTCTGCAGCGCAAAGGGCGGCAGCGCCAGCATCAGGATGCGCCCGTAGCGCACGGCGTAGTCCAGCAGTTCTCCCTTTGCGCCCAGCAGCTCGGCGACCGGGCGCAGGAGCAGGATGCCCAGCACGGCCAGCACACTGACCGAGATGAGCGCTGCCAGCAGAAACATGGTAAAATAGCGGTCGGCTTTTTTGGGGTCGCCCTCGCCCAGCGTGATGCCAACGATGGCGCTGCCGCCGGTGCCCAGCATAAAGCCGATGGTGCCCAGCAGCTGCGGCAGCGGCATGATGAGGTTGACCGCCGCAAAGGCCGTTTTGCCCACAAAGTTGGAGACACACAGCCCGTCCACGATGCCGTAGATGGAGGTGAACAGCATGGTGCCGATGCAGGGCAGCACGAACCGCAGCAGGCGGGAATAGGTAAAGTGGTCGGACAATTGGATGGTTTTCTTTGGCATAAAAATCCTTTCGGTTATTTATCGGGAAAAGCCTTAAAAGGCATATTCCACCAGCTGGCAGTTTTTGATGCCCGCAGCGGCGTACTCCTCGTTGGTCATGTCGTAAAAATAGGAGTGCACCACCCGGCAATGCCGTTGTGCGCCACCAGCAGGTAGGTCTTGCCGGTGTCCGCCTTCAATTCGTCCAGCAGGTTGTAGATGCGCTGTGCCAGCTGCATCATGCTTTCGCCGCCGTCATAGCGGTCGGCAAAGTGGGTCTTGGAGATGCGGAACTCCGCACCGTCCCGGGGCGTGCCCTCGTATTGCCGAAGCACTGCTCCCGCAGGCGGGGCTCGCAGCGGGCGGGCAGACCGGTAGCGGCGGCAATGGCCTTTGCGGTGTCGGCGGCGCGGGAAAGGGGAGAGTACAGAATTTCGTCAATGTGCAGGCCGCTGTCCCGGACAAGCTCGCCCAGCTGCCGCGCCTGCTGCTGCCCGTGGGCGGTCAGCGGCTGTCGGTCATGCCGCAGATCTTGTTTTCCACGTTCCACACGGTCTCGCCGTGGCGGGTGAAATAGATATTGTGCATAAAAATACTCCTTACAGCTTGTGCAGGGTGCCGTCCGGCAGCAGACAGACGGTGTCTCCCTCGTCGATGCCAAGACATGTCAGCTCCCTGTCCGGGTAGGGCAGGATGCTGGCAGCCCCGGCGGCATCGGTCAGGGTCACATCGCACAGCACCGGCTGCCCGGCGGGCAGCTCCTCGCAGCCGTACAGCTGCTCGTCAATGCGCAGCACGCGGTATTCCGGCATGGTACAGCCCCTCCTTTGTGTTTTTCCTTATTATATAGCACCCGGGGGCTTTGGTGCAAGGGGGGGGCGGACTGAGAGGGTTTATTCTCCCCCGCTTGACAGCGACGCGGAGAAATTGTTACAATACAGTTACGACTGCAAACCACGCGGAGGGGTTCATGAATATTACGGAACTGCGGTATCTGGTAGCCATCATGAAATGGGGTCGGTGTCGGCGGCGGCAAAGCAGCTGTACGCGGCGCAGCCAATGTGAGCAAGGCGCTGAAGAATCTGGAAGAGGAATACGGGTTGCGCATCTTTGAGCGCTCCTCCACGGGTATGATCCCCACCGAGCAGGGCAAACGGTTCATCCGGCAGGCGCAGCGGGTGCTGCAGCAGGTGGACGAGCTGAAGCAGGAGGCGCACCAGCAGCGCAGCTGCGCCGAGCTGCGGGTGGTGCTGACCCATGCCACCTACGCCTCCTATGCGGCGGTGGATTTTTTGCAGCAGGCAGCCCGCAGCGAGCAGCTGCGGGTGCATATCCGGGAGAGCGGTGCCATTGAAGCTTTGGATTTTGTGCTGCGGCAGGGCTACCACATAGCGCTGCTGCGCTATGCCGCCGAGGACGAGGACTACTACCTGCGCTACTGCCAGCGCCACGGTCTGCGGCAGGAGCCTATCATGGAGTTTTCCTACCTGCTGCTCACCAGTCAGGACAGCCCGCTGGCGCGGCGGCAGGTGCGCGAGCTGGACGAGCTGAACGATTACATCGAGGTGCTGCACGGCGACACCCATCTGCCCGGGGAGGAAAGCACTGTTTCCCGCTGGGAGGTGAACCCCAACCGCTGCATCCATGTGTATGAGCGGTGCAGCCAGTTCTCCATTTTGCAGAATCTGCCCACGGCCTATATGTGGTCGTCCCCCATGCCGCAGCGCGCGCTGGAGCAGTACCATCTGGCGCTGCATAATTGCCCGGCGCAGAAGCAGCAGATGCGGGACGTGCTGGTGTACCCGGAGCGGGAGCTTTGCAGCCGGAGGAGCAGCTGTTTGTGCAACTGCTGCACAAGCAGGCAGATGCCACCATCAAGGACAGCGGGTGGAAGAAGATTTGAAATGCGCGCCGCGTCTTCCGGGTTGCGGCACCCAGCATCCGCATCGTGCCTTGGGCGGCACGCGCGTCTTGCTGGCCGCTGCCCCAACAACTCCTCCTGTTTCCGCCGCTGGCGGCGGTCGTCGTTGTTGCAGCGGAAGAATTATTTATATTTTCGGGCTAGCGGAGCGTCTGCGGACGCTCTGCTAGCCCATTTTCACGGGTGCCCCACCTGAGAGGACAGATTTCCCTTCTTTTCGTCTCAAATTCCACGTTTTGGGGAGAAAATCGCAAACGATTAAGCAAAGTGCACAAAAAGGCGACGCAAAGTTTGGCGGGGACGCTTTTGACCGTTTCCGGAAGAATATTTTTGAGAAACAATAGAGCAAATTAAAACGAACCATCGACATAAAATAAAAGTTTAAATAAACAAATAAAATAAGCTGCCATATACTTTTTGATATAGGAACCATACCTAAAAAATATTAACACAATTATGAAAAAGGTGTTAACATGAAGCCAGAGATCGGTCATAGCCGCAGTATGGCATAAGCTGTCGGCGGCTGAAATTCAAAAGGAGGTTTCTGGTATGATTAGTTTCTTACTGTGTCTGGCGCTCCTTATCATCGGCTACTTTGTCTATGGTAAGATCGTGGACAACACGTTCGGACCGGACGACCGCGAAACTCCTGCTGTGCGCATCAACGATGGCGTTGACTACGTTGTGATGCCCCAGTGGAAGCTGTTCCTCGTCCAGCTGCTGAACATTGCAGGTCTGGGCCCCATCTTCGGTGCTTTGCAGGGTGCTCTGTGGGGTCCCGTGGTGTTCCTGTGGATCACCTTCGGCACTATCTTTGCCGGCGGCGTACATGACTACTTCTCCGGCATGATGAGCGAGCGCAATGAGGGCGCTTCCATCGCCGAGGTCACCGGCCGCTATCTGGGCCCCGTGATGCAGAACATCATGCGTGTGTTCTCTGTGGTGCTGCTGATCATGGTCGGTACCGTGTTCGCAGTCGGCCCCGCAGGCTGATCGTTACCCTGTGCAAGAACGGCGGTATGTCCGGCGTGCTGACCACCACCCTGTTCTGGCTGATCATCATTCTGGTGTACTACTTCATCGCAACCTTTATCTCCATTGATGCCATCATCGGTAAGATCTACCCTGTGTTCGGCATCTGCCTGATCATCATGGCTGTGGGCGTTATTTTTGGTATCTTCACCAACCCCGCCTACACCATCCCCGAGATCTGGGCAAACTTCAGCAATATGCACCCCTCCAACACTCCTATCTGGAGCTTCATGTTCATCACCGTTGCCTGTGGTGCTATTTCCGGTTTCCACTCCACCCAGTCGCCTTTGATGGCTCGCTGCATGAAGAGTGAGAAGCAGGGTCACTTCGTATTCTACGGTGCAATGGTCAGCGAGGGCATCATCGCTCTGATCTGGCTGCTGCCGGCTGCGCACTGTACACCATCACCGATGGCAAGATGGTCGGTCTGGCCGAGGCTCTGGCTGCCGGTCAGTCTGCTGCTATCTACGACTCTGTCTCAAGACCATGGGTAATGTCGGCGTGGCACTGGCTATGATCGGTGTCGTTATCTGCCCCATCACCTCCGGTGATACTGCATTCCGTTCCGCTCGTCTGACCCTGGCCGACTGGCTCAAGATCGATCAGGACAGCTACGCAAACCGCCTGAAGCTCTGCGTTCCCGTGCTGGGCGTTGGTGCCTTCCTGGGCATCGGCAATGCACTGGGCTTCATCAACTACACTGTGATCTGGCGTTACTTCAGCTGGACCAACCAGACGCTGGCCATGATCGTTCTGTGGGCCGCTTCCATGTACCTGTTCAAGGAGAAGAAGAACTACTGGATCACCGCAGTGCCCGCAACCTTTATGAGCGCTGTTTCCAGCACCTACTTCATCCTGGCTCCCGAGTGCTGGGCAGCCTGCTGAACTCCAAGACGGCTGAGGCGCAACCATCTACAACACTGCAGTGGCTTACCCCATCGGCGTCATCTTCGCAATTGCAATGCTGGCCATCTTCCTGCATGCAACTAAGAAGCACACTGCTAAGAAGACCGCATAACCCATTCCCCAGGCGGCACTTCTTCGTTAAGGCAAGGCCGACCGCTGACCCCAGCGGTCGGCCTTTTTGTTCAAAAAAAGCTTGCAATTTATCCCCCGCAGTGGAAAATGGGGAAAACAAAAGCAAAGAAGGGAATCGGTATGATCTTCAAACCTGCACAACTGGGTCTGGCCCGTCTGGACGCACACGAGCTGGAGGAGGATAAAAAGGCCTGCCGGAAAATCGGCCCCTGCGGCGTCGGTAAAAAGGCGCTCTACCTCAACAGCTTTTACATTGACCGCCGCTACTACCTGCCTATGGCAGCATCACCCGCGTGTTCAAGCGGGTGGCCATGAGTGCGGGCGGCTTTACCGGCAAGGGAATGTTTGCTCCATGGCCTACCTTGTGGTGGAGTACGACGGCGGCAAACAGAAGCAGTGCAACTTCAAGGACGAGCGGGACGTGGATGCCCTGCTGGAGCTGCTGGCAAAGCAGCAGCCCCAGATCCGGCTGCTGAGTGCCGCCGGGGAGCAGGCGCTGCAGAAAAAGGCCGAGGAAAAGGCTGCCCGCAAGCTGCCGGAACTGTCTGACGATGCCAAACACACCGTGACGATCCTGCGCAGGGCAAAGGAGTATCTGGACGCAAAGCCCGAGTTTTCCAATGAGCTCAGTGCTGCCCAGCGCCGCAAGCGCGCCCAGCTCAAGAGCAAGCCGGTCTACCGCTATGTGGCCCTTGCCATCTTCCTGTTCGGCACGGCCGCTGCAGCCTACGGTCTGTATGCGGTGTTCACCCACACCGGTAGCTACGGCGTGTACTTTGCACTGTTCGGCTTTGCAGCCATCTTCCTCTTTTCCAGCTACAACATGCTGCCCACGCGCACAATAACAACAGCGCCATTATGAAGCGGGCCGATCAGGCCGATGCCGCCATGGCGGAGTATGTGAAGCACTACCCCAACGGCAGCTTCCCGGTGCCCAGCTGTTACGCCCACCCGATCGTCCTCAAGCGGATGATCGATGCCGTGGAGGAAGGTCAGGCCGTGACCACCGCCGAGGCGCTGGATGCCGTCAAGGCCCGCCTGCAGGCTGTCAATGCGGATGTGCAGGTGGAGCAGGAGGAGTACGACGAGATCGTCGCCATCAAAGCACTGTTCCTGAACCACGATTATCAGTAAAACTGACCCTCTCTGTCATCGCTGTGCACTGCCACGCTTTGATGGAGAGGGTTTTTCTTTGCCTTGTGCGGCACTTCGGCTTATAATGAGCACAGAGAGTATTTTTGAAAAAGCAGGAGGTTCCCTATGGATATGGTCACATTGGGGCGCACCGGCATCACCGTGAACAAAAACGGCTTTGGTGCCCTGCCCATCCAGCGCATTTCCCAGGAGGACGCGGTCTTTCTGGCCCGCAAGGCTTACAAGGCGGGCATCCGCTTCTTCGATACTGCCCGCGCCTACACCGACAGCGAGGTGAAGCTGGGCGAAGCCTTTGACGGCATCCGCTCCGAGGTCTACATCGCCACCAAGACCGCTGCCCAGAACGCGGAGGAGTTCTGGAAGGACCTGCACACCTCCCTGAATAATCTGCGCACCGACTATGTGGACATCTACCAGTTCCACAACCCGTCCTTCTGCCCCAAGCCCGGTGACGGCTCCGGCCTGTACGAAGCCGCGCTGGAGGCCAAGGGAAAGGGGATGATCCGACACATCGGCATCACCAACCACCGCCTGTCCGTGGCCAAGGAAGCCATTGAGAGCGGCCTGTACGAGACCCTGCAGTTTCCGTTCAGCTATATTTCCGGTGAGCAGGAGCTGGAGTTGGTGCAGCTGTGCAAGGAGCACGGATGGCTTTATCGCATGAAGGGTCTGTCCGGCGGTCTCATTACCAACAGCGCCGCCGCCTATGCCTTTGAAGCGCAGTTCGAGGGCGTTCTGCCCATCTGGGGCGTTCAGCGGGAAAAGGAGCTGGACGAGTTCCTCTCCTACATTGATAACCCGCCCCGGATGGACGCAGAGCTGTCTGCGGTCATCGCCCACGACCGGGAGGAGCTGTGCGGTGAGTTCTGCCGTGGCTGCGGTTACTGTATGCCCTGCCCGGCTGGCATCGAGATCAACAACTGCGCCCGCATGAGCTGCTGCTCCGGCGCTCGCCTTCGGCAGAGCATCTGAGCCCTGCCGGTCAGGCCAAAATGAAGAAGATCGAGGGCTGCCTGCACTGCAACCAGTGCAAGGCCAAGTGCCCCTACGGACTGGATACGCCCGCCCTGCTGGCCCGCAACTATGAGGACTACAAGCGGGTCCTGGCCGGGGAAGTCAAGGTGTAATAGAGAAAACAAAAAAGATGGATGCCGCACGACATCCATCTTTTTGTTTTACAGCGAAGAGGGGATCGCTCCCGGAAGATCTTCATGGCCTGCTTGTAGCAGTGGATGAAATAGAGGATCTCCGCAATGGCGGTCAGAGCCAGGAGCAGGGGTAGAGCAGGTAGAGCGAGGGAATGGTGTGGAAGTGGGCGAAGATGGTGTATACCCAGATCACCCGGAACACACAGGAACCCATGATGACGATGACAGTGGCACCACGGTCTTGCCCAGACCGCGGGAAGCGGCGATGGTGCAGTCCATAAAGGCGGAAATGCAGTAGGCCAGCGCCATGACACCCACACGCTTCATACCGGCATCAATAACGGCGCTTTCGGTGGTGAAAAGGGCGAGGAACTGCCGCCCGAACAGGAACAGGCCGCCGCCCAGCGCCAGACCCACACCGAAGGAGTAGGCCAGCGAGATGAAGTAGCTCTTCTTGACACGGTCGGGCTTGCCTGCGCCGTAGTTCTGGCTCATAAAGCTGGCACAGGCCATGTAGAAGGCAGCCATGCAGTCGTAGATGAGCGGGTCGGCGTTTGCGGCGGCGCTGTTGCCCTTGACCATGAGGGAATCA
>ENA-OQIM01000977-OQIM01000977.1-human-gut-metagenome-genome-assembly--contig:-NODE-977-length-10406-cov-5.995914_pt1 | contig 10406 bp, 11 predicted proteins | sample MGYA00242579_ERZ504744 | MGnify/ENA primary metagenome ERZ504744 (study PRJEB26092, sample SAMD00036441) | human gut metagenome | host: Homo sapiens | study: EMG produced TPA metagenomics assembly of...
GCAGAGCCGATAGTATGGTTTATCATGGTGATACGCTTTTGGTGAAGATATACACAATGCCGGTGCTTAGGAAGCAGGGGCATGGGATTTGAAAAAAGAGTGAAGCAGGCTTTACTCCAACACCAGAAGAAGTCCCATCTTGAACTTTCGTCAGCGGTTACGCTGTGCAGTCCGTTTTTGTCAAAACGGAAATTTTCGCCTGCTGAGATTGTGTAATCTTTGCCCTCGTAGTCTATTACAGCCTTGCCCTCGAGTGCGAAAATTATTGCATTTCCAGGCGCGCGATGCGGTGTGAGACCGGTGCCCTCATCGAATGCCATAAGCACGAATTTCATTGTGTCGTTGCTTACCACATCAATGTTCGTGATACTGCCATCCTCATATGAGATAAGATCCTTAAGCTTCATGACCTCGCCTGATTTGATAATTTTGTTCATATTGTTGTTCTCCTTTTTTATGATGATTTCGGTGTAAATACAGCCGGTTTCTGTTGTTACTCCGCAGAGTGTTTTCGAAGGGACTACCAGCATATCACCTTCTGATATGGTATGCTTTGCAGCATAATCTCCGTAAGAAAATCAGCGCATCCTTTTGCACCGATGTATACAGTGGTATTATCGTAGGATTCCTGAGAGAATTGACGTGCCTTCCGAGAGAAAATAGGTTATGGGTGTTTTGTCACTAAGCCTTGAATTTCGTGAGATGGTCATCTCGTCGCGGATAGGGCGTAAATCTTCTATTTTGAAAACCTTGTCCATAGGATTTCTTGTCCTTCTTTCTTGAATGTTGATTTCATTATTTATAATACAATATTACTATAATTTTGTCCAAAAATATGTTGCATATACAACAAAAACAATATAATAAAATACAAACCGCTTGCTATTTCTTTCACATATGTTAGAATATAATCAAAGCAGTTTTTCTATAGCAACCTGTGCGGTCGTTGGCACATTTATTACAGATATGACTATATGCTCTGTAAATATGTGAGGCATAATAAGATGTCGTCCGGCGATAAGGGCGTGCAGGGTCTTCAATACCTTAATTATTTTTCATATTCCCTGAAATTCTTGCTTTTAAATGTTTCATTATTTTATTTAAAGCAGGATAAGAGGGGTTTTACCACACAGATATTTCCTGCTTTTGTGTTTTCAAATGAAGGAGGATTTTATATGAGTGGTAACAGAGAGTACAAAAGTGATGTTTTCAGTATGCTGATGCAGGATAAGGAAAGAGCCTTACAGCTGTATAACGCAATGAATGGGTCTAGCTATGACAATCCGGAGGATGTTGAGATAGTGATTCACGATGGCGGCATTTCACTTTCGGTCAGAAATGATGCATCGTTTATCGTGGATGCGAGATTGAGCATATATGAGCATCAGTCCACAGTTTGTCCGAATATGCCAGTGAGAAGTCTTATTTATTTCAGTGTGATATTGTCAGATATGCTCAGCGACAAGAAAAAAGGAACAAAAAGTGGCAAGAACATCTATGGCAGAAGACTGGTAAAGATACCGACACCACATTTTGTGGTATTTTACAATGGTGAGGAGGAACAGCCGGAGGTTCAGGAGCTTAAGCTGTCCGATGCGTTTGAGAAGCCGACCGACGAGCCGAATCTTGAGCTTAAATGTAAGGTGTACAATATAAACGACGGAAAGAACAAGGCTATTATGGAGTCCTGTGGCTGGCTGAATGATTATATGACATTTGTAAATAAGGTCAGAGAGTATCATGCAGACGGGGCATTTGATGATCTTGCTATAGATATTGAGAAGGCTATAGACTATTGTATTGACAATGATATTCTGAAGGAGTTTCTAAAGACTTACAGAAGTGAGGTGACGAAGAGTATGCAGTTAAATTACGAATTTGACAGGCAGCTTGAGCTTGAAAGAGCTGATGCTATCGAGGAAGGCTTAGAACAAGGAATAAAGCAAGGCTTAGAACAAGGCTTAGAACAAGGATTAGAACAAGGATTAGAACAAGGATTAGAACAAGGAATAGAATTGATTAACCAGCTAAATCAGATTTTATTGTCCGAAGGCAAATATGATGAATTGCAGAAAGCTTCAAAGGATAAGGAGTATCAAAAAAAGCTTCTTGCAGAGTATGGACTTCTCAATGAGAAGCAAGGTGAATAAATGAGACAAAAAGAACTTGAAAAATGGTTAAAGATAGTAATAATAGCGGTAGCACTTTGCGGATTAGTGGTCTGTGCGGTTGCCATACCATGGATAGGGCATGTGCTTATTGCGCCTGATCCGCAGATTTCTGATATGTATATACCATGGCTTGTTCTGTTTATCATCAGTGCAATTCCGTGCTATGTTATATTGTATCTGGGCTGGAGAGTAGCTGTAAATATCGGAAAAGACAGGTCGTTTTCCTTAGAGAATGCGAGACATATAAAGCTGGCATCGAAAATAATTCTGTTTGATGCATTGTATTTTTTTGTTGTGAATGTCTGCATGTGGAGGATATATGTGAATCATCCGGGGGTGATACTGGCTCTTGTGTTCATAGTGTTTGCCTGTGTTGTGGCATCGGTCGTGGCGGCGGTTTTGTCACATCTTGTGGTAAAGGCCGCAGATCTGCAGGAGCAGAGTGATTTGACAATATAGCGTGTGCGCTACAGTTTTATTTGAGCGGGAGAGATACATGGAAGGCGAGATTATTTTTAACATAGACGTAATGCTTGCAAAGAGAAAGATGAGTGTTACGGAGCTGTCGCAGCGTGTGGGAATCACCATGGCAAATATATCAATTTTAAAAAACGGCAAGGCAAAGGCAATCAAGGTATCCACGCTTGCAAAGCTATGTGAAGCACTTGACTGTCAGCCGGGAGATTTGCTGGAATATAGAGATTGCTCTTGCGATAATGGAGAAAATATAGTATCATAAGTGATTGGCGTGCGCCACCTTGGGCGTACAAACAGCAACGTATTATGGGAGGCAATTGACAGATGAATAATTATGATGTGATAATCATTGGAGCGGGACCGGGAGGTATCTTCGGAGCATATGAGCTTATCGGGAAGAATCCTGACTGCAAAATAGCGGTTTTTGAGGCAGGACATGAGCTTGCTAAGAGAAAATGTCCTATCGACGGAAAGAAAATAAAGAGCTGTATTTCCTGCAAGAGCTGTTCTATTATGAGCGGTTTTGGCGGAGCAGGTGCTTTTTCAGACGGAAAATATAATATCACAAATGATTTTGGCGGTACCTTGTACGAGCATATCGGCAAGCAGCGGCCATTGATCTGATGGAATATGTTGACGAGATTAATATGAAGTACGGCGGTGAGGGCACAAAGCTTTATTCTACAGCCGGCACAAAGCTCAAAAAGGTCTGCATGCAGAATAAGCTCAAGCTTTTGGATGCATCGGTCAGACATCTCGGAACTGACATAAACTATGTTGTTCTGGAAAATATGTATGCACATCTGAAGGACAAGGTGGATTTTTATTTCGATACACCTGTTGAGTCGGTAGAGGTACTGTATGATGAGAATAAGGCAGGTGCTGATGCTTGCAGTTTACAAGAGGCTCACACAGACAATGTATCCGGATATGCAGTAAAAACAGCGGATAGCACATATGAGAGCAGATACTGTATCATCTCAGTTGGAAGAAGCGGAAGCAAGTGGATGGAGAAGGTCTGCAATGACCTTGATATCCCAACCAAGTCAAACCGTGTGGATATCGGTGTGCGTGTTGAGCTTCCGGCCCTGATTTTCTCACATCTGACAGATGAGCTGTATGAGAGCAAGATTGTATACAGAACACAGCTTTTTGAGGATAATGTGCGTACCTTCTGCATGAATCCGCATGGCATCGTGGTAAATGAAAATACAAACGGCATCGTAACAGTAAACGGACACAGCTACGAGGGAGCAGACAAGCAGACTGAAAATACGAACTTTGCTCTTCTTGTTGCGAAGCATTTTTCAGAGCCATTCAAGGATAGCAACGGATATGGTGAGAGCATCGCGCGCCTTTCAAATATGCTTGGTGGCGGTGTAATTGTACAGCGCTTTGGTGATCTTGTGAGAGGCGTCGAAGCAATGAGAAGCGTATTGAGGAAGGACTCGTTACGCCTACACTTTCAGCTACACCGGGAGACTTAAGCCTAGTGCTTCCAAAGAGAATCCTGGACGGAATCATTGAGATGATTTACGCGCTCGACAAGATAGCACCGGGAACTGCAAATGACGATACCTTGCTTTACGGCGTAGAGGTCAAGTTCTACAACATGGAGGTAGAGCTTAACGATAAGCTTGAGAGCAAATATAAGGGACTTTACATCATCGGAGACGGAAGCGGTGTGACACATTCACTTTCACATGCGTCGGCAAGCGGCGTGTATGTTGCGCGTGAGATTGAGGCAGAGAGATAGTTGCTGTTCACACCTAACAGTGTGACCAGCAACGATTACAGCCCATTAAAAATGCCTCTACGAGGCAGGGGCTGTAATCACTCAATAATTAACACTATGGCGCATAGCTTGACAGCGTGGTGTCAAGCTTGCGTGTGAACAGTAACTAAAGATGTGCTATATATAAGCAATGATTGAGAATGTATAGATTTAAAATGATATGTTAGAACATAATATTTCTATAATTGGGAAATATTATCATTATGAACTATTGAAATGCTACATTAGTTAGATTAAACTAACTGTGTAGCATTTTTCTTTATTTATAAATATATGCATATGCGGCAGGCTTTCACATATGTATTTTTATGATTAAAGGGTCAAAAGGTATCATCGATGCATGCTTGCATTCAATCCTACAATCATGATATAGAGAAACTGCATTGTAGGATAAAATTGAATCAGAAAAACATAAGGAGGTTCATAATGAATTATTTAGAAATCGAAAAGGTAGTGGGCAGAGAAATACTTGATTCCAGAGGAAATCCTACGGTTGAGGCAGAGGTTTATCTGGTTGACGGAACTGTTGCAAGAGGCACAGCACCATCAGGAGCTTCAACAGGAGAGTTCGAGGCACTTGAGCTTCGTGACGGAGACAAGAGCAGATATCTGGGCAAGGGTGTTACCGGGGCAGTAGAAAATATAAATACTGTAATCAACGACACATTGACAGGTATGGACGCAAGTGATATCTATGCAATAGATGCGGCTATGATAGAGGCAGATGGCACAAAGGACAAGTCTAAGCTTGGAGCCAATGCTATTCTTGCTGTATCAATTGCGTGTGCGAGGGCGGCAGCTGTATCACTTGATATTCCTCTCTATAGATTTTTAGGTGGTATCTCGGGAAACAGACTTCCTGTACCTATGATGAACATTGTAAACGGTGGATGTCATGCACTCTCATCAGACTTGACGTGCAGGAGTTTATGATTATGCCGGTAGGTGCGCCTTCCTTCAAGGAATGTCTCAGATGGTGTGCGGAGGTATTTCATGCACTTGCAGCCATATTAAAGGAGCGCGGTCTTGCCACGTCAGTCGGTGACGAGGGTGGATTTGCACCGGCACTCAAATCTGACGAGGAGGCTATCGAGACAATTCTTGAAGCTGTAAAGAAGGCAGGCTATGAGCCGGGCAAGGATTTCAAGATTGCCATGGATGCCGCATCATCAGAGTGAAGAGTGAAAAGGGCAAGGCTTTTACAAGCTGCCAAAGGCCGGCACAGAGTATACCTCAGAGGAGCTTATAGAGCACTGGGCAAAGCTTTGTGACAGATATCCTATTATATCAATCGAGGATGGTCTTGATGAGGAGGACTGGGAAGGCTGGCAGAAGCTTACTGCGCGTTTGGGCGATAGGGTACAGCTTGTGGGAGATGACCTGTTCGTAACAAACACTGAGAGACTTGCAAAGGGAATAAGCCTTGGAGCAGGAAATGCAATCCTGATTAAATTAAACCAGATCGGTTCAGTATCAGAGACTCTTGAGGCTATCAAGATGGCACACAAGGCAGGCTATACAGCAATCAGTTCACACCGCTCAGGTGAGACTGCCGACACAACAATTGCAGACCTTGCGGTGGCACTCAACACATGCCAGATAAAGACAGGTGCACCTTCGCGCTCAGAGCGTGTTGCAAAGTATAACCAGCTTTTAAGAATTGAAGAGGAACTGGGAAAGAGCGCAGTTTATCCGGGAATTAAAGCGTTTAATGTGCAGCAGTAGTTTAAAATAAAACTCTATGACTGCATTAAGTCAATATCCATTGGAGTGTCTTTAGGAGAAAATAAGATAAGTATAGTCGCAGATATCATAATATGGTATCTGCGATTTTTGTTTTTTTCAGTAATTCTAAATGTCGTCGAAAAATCTCATTTTAGCACATCAATTGTAGTCCTTAATTGTAGCCCTTAATTTTAGCACCTCAATTGTAGCAATTAAAATAGATTTATCGTAACACGATAAAAAAATATTGCAAAACCAAAAACTGTGTAGTACAATTAGCTTGCCGGTAAGTGAATAATATGAGAAAATAACTACATAGATAGTAAGGAGGTAGCTATGGACAATAATAATATCGGGGGCATGAATCCACAACAGTTTTCACAGAACACGCCACAGACTTCACAGCCACATATGGGAATGTCAGGTATCGAACTGCAGAATATGCAGCAGGAAGCGGAGCAAAGACGGCGTGAGAAAAGCAGGAGAAACGCGGATTTCTTTGGCAGGCTATGTATACCTACGATAATATATGCGCTGCTGTACACCATTTTCCTGTACGAGAATACAGGTGGAATACTGGTTACGTTGTTTGCAATCGTCACAGGAGTATACAGCCTGTATTGTATGCAGATACTTCATATAGAGGCAAAGCCACTCACTATATGGTACAGTGTGATGATGATACTCACAGGCCTATCATCAGGCTTGACCGGTAATAAAATTATACAAGGATTTAATTTTTGCTGGATACTTGTGTTTCTTGTTTTTATGCTGCTTCACAATTTCTGCAATGACAGACAGTGGGGGCTTATAAAGTATATCGTTGCGGCATTTCAGGCAGTGTTTGGAGCGATTGGGTGTATAGCTGAGCCGTTTATGGATATTGCCGACTATATGAGAAATGAGCGCATGGATAGTGACAATATGGGCAGTGACAGTATGGTCGGTGACAGTGCAAATGTAACTGCCGGAGAGCGGCATGTGAAAAAACACAGAATGCTTTATGTGTTTATCGGAATAGCAATTGCCTTTCCTCTGGTTGTGCTGATAGTGGTGCTGCTGTGCTCTGCGGATGCGGTTTTTGCCTCAGTAATAAAGAAAATATTTGCTGATATCAATTTCTTTACAGTGAGCAAGGTTGTATTTCTTTTTGTATTTGCGCTTTTCTCATCGTACTGTGGTATAAAGTATCTGAGCAAGAAGCGTATATCGGATACACCGGTTGAGACTCCGGCATTTCCGGCTGCAATCGGTATCACTGTAGCTGCAACTATATCAGTGGTATATGTATTTTTCTGTTTTATACAGATTGTGTATCTGTTCGGGGGACTTATGCAGCTTCCAAGTGGCTATACCTACGCCAGGTATGCGAGAGAAGGCTTTTTCCAGCTGCTTTTTGTGTGTATACTTAATGTGATTATCGTATTGCTCGGAAGTGGATTGTTCAGGAAAAATAAAATATTAAATGCATTTTTAATTTTAATAACACTGTGCACATATATCATGATTGCATCAAGTGCATACCGTATGGGACTGTATGTGTCAGAGTACGGGCTGACAGCCACCAGGCTTTGTGTGTTCTGGGCACTTGGAGTGATAGCGCTGTTTATGCTCGGAGTGATTTTATCTATATGTAAGCCTGCTTTTTCGCTATTTCGGTACGGAATAATAGTAATCGGGGTATGTTATCTTGTGCTTGCATTTGCAAGGCCTGATTATCTGGTTGCAAGGTACAATACAGTATGTATGGAGGATACAGACTACAAATATCTGATGTCACTTTCCACGGATGCATCCCCGGCGCTTGCGGCAGATGCAGACTTTATGGAAAATAAGGGGATGGTCACCATGTATGCAAGACAGCTGGCAGGTGAGACGAATGACAGCTTAAGACAGCTCAATGTGTCTCATATAAAGCTGCACATTTATTCAGGGATAGCATAGATGAGGTAAAGAGCTCACAGCTTATCCTTTTATATGTATATGCGCCTTACGATTCGGGCAGCTATAACAACAATGATACCGGTCTTGATGGCGTGGACAGCATACAGATGGGCTATCATGTGTTAAAGGATACAGAAGATGATGACACAGCCTACTATGATTACGACAGTTATAGCATGGATGATACAAGAGTGGCAGCACCAGTATTATTCAAATGGGTGGATGCAGTCGAGGTGAAGAAGATTTCCGACAGTGAGCGTATCTTCCTTGCAAAGATTCCAAGAAAGGCATTAAAAGGCAAAGAGGGAGTGAATATTGAATACAGATTTAATAAAAATGGAGATGTTATATATTCATCCCAGTACAATGTGATCCTTGACAAGAAAAAAGGACTCAACGAGGTGGAGATGTCATACTATGCCGGAACAGATGGCGTGGATGTGCCTGAGTACAATATTTATGGAAAGTAATAGTTTAAATTGTATATAATCCAAAAACGGACATGGCAGTTTTGCATGTCCATTTTTGTTTTTGTATAATAAGTATATGGTATTATGAACCGGGTGGTTTACATAAAGCAGAGTAAAATTTAATCAAGCTTTAATATTAATCCTAATATACGCTTTACAGAGGTCTCCATCTCACTACGAGAGATGGCACCCTTATCATAAGCCTTCTTTACACGATCAGGATATCCATTTCCCATCTTAAGATCATTTCCGGCTTTTGTCTCCTTGTAATGCTCGCCACAGGTCCACCAGTCGGTTGTGACCATTCCTTCATAGCCCCACTCATCACGCAGTATTCCTGTCAAAAGGTCCTCGCTTTCAGAGGCTCTGTAGCCGTTTATCATATTGTAAGAGGACATAATAGCCCATGGATTATCATTCTTTACAATCATCTCAAATGCCTTCAGATAAATTTCTCTGGCAGCTCTTTCTGAAACGCGTGAATCGCTGTTTTTGCGGTTGGTTTCCTTGTTGTTCAAGGCAAAGTGCTTGAGTGTGGCACCGACATTGTTTGACTGGATTCCGCGTACCATGGCACCTGCGAGCTTTCCTGTTACGAATGGATCCTCTGAGTAGTACTCGAAGTTACGTCCGCAGAGAGGACTTCTGTGAATACAGATGGCAGGGGTGAGCCACAGTGCAAGGTTGTTTTCCTTTAATTCTTCACCGCCGGCGCGTCCTACAGCCTCTAAAACATCCGGGTTCCATGTGCATGCAAGCAGTGTGGAGCATGGAAACGCAGTGGTGCATATACCGACCTCAGGCGCTATGCGCACTCCTGCAGGACCATCTGCTGTCATGACAGAAGGAATACCGTATTCAGGCATATTTCCGATACCGAAGGTATTTGCAACACCGGTATTTGGCTGTCCGCCGAGCAGATGAATGAGATCATCGATGGAAAGCTCTGATACAAATTCATCAAGCGTGATACGTCCTTCCACAACATCCATGATGTCGTGACTGCCGTTTTTAGCCATGCCATCGGCAAAGCGGAAGTATGGGATGGCTCTCTGACCGGGAGCAACACCCTCTGTCAGGGAAGGGTCAATGTTGCCAATAGCTGAGTAGTCGGTGTCAACAGGCTCACTTTGAGGCAGAGCTTCATAGCTTCCGTCAGCGAGCATTCTCTTTGGCAGACTTGTAGGAACCAGCTTTGCTGAAAGCTGCTCGGTAATTACATCATGATTTAATATATATGAGTAATCAGCTTTTGTCACGTCACGGACGCTCGTTCCAACGTATATATCATATGAACCGGCTTCAAGTACATATGCGGATTTTTTAACCTTTCCAAGGTCATCATATGATGCCATATCGTTTATTTCCCATGTAAGGATCATAAGCTGTGATTCACCCGGCTGCAGTTCTCTTGTCTTTTCAAAGGCTGCGAGCTCCTTTGCAGGCTTGCCAAGCTTTCCTTGTGGTTTAGCAATGTATACCTGAACAACCTCTTTTCCGGAGAATTTACCTGTATTTGTCACACGAACTTTTGCGTAGAGCTTATTGGTCTCAGACGTACAGTTGGAATTCACAACGCCGGCAGAAACAGTCTCCACATCAAATGTGGTGTATGAGAGTCCATAGCCAAATGGGTATACAACCTTCTCGCAGCTCCCGGAATTGTCTCGAAATAGCGGTATCCGACATATATATCTTCGGTATAGTCACATAGTTTCTTGACTCGTGGAAATTGTAAGTAGACGGATAGTCGTCGAGTGATTTGGCAAATGTATCGACAGTTTTTCCGGAAGGATTGCCATCTCCTACGAGAAGCTCAGCGGC
>ENA-OQIM01000979-OQIM01000979.1-human-gut-metagenome-genome-assembly--contig:-NODE-979-length-10403-cov-3.095952_pt1 | contig 10403 bp, 13 predicted proteins | sample MGYA00242579_ERZ504744 | MGnify/ENA primary metagenome ERZ504744 (study PRJEB26092, sample SAMD00036441) | human gut metagenome | host: Homo sapiens | study: EMG produced TPA metagenomics assembly of...
GCTTGCAGCTTCCGATGAGACAGTACTTAAGAGAACTTCAGAATATCACAGCAAGGATGTTCTGGACGCTTTCAAGCCGGAGATGCAGTAGCAGTCCGTGTTATGGAGTATGTTGGAGACCTTCTCGGCGGAGCATCGCAGGATTTGCTACAGTTGCTGATCCGGAAGCAATCGTTATCGGCGGCGGTGTATCCAAGGCAGGTCAGCCGCTTATCGACTGCATCGAGAAATACTATCAGAGATATGCATTCCCGTCCTGCAAGGAGACACCGATCGTTCTTGCAACACTTGGAAATGATGCAGGTATCTACGGTGCTGCCAAGATGGTACTCTGATAATCAGAAATTACATATTTTGAGCTGAACCTGAGAGGAAGAAGTCTTTTTACGAAGATTTCTTCCTTTTTTTAGAAAAAAATCCCAAAAAACCAAGGTTTTTGAAAGAAAATGTGAAGTTTTTAATTGGGGGCTTTATTTACGATTTTTTATTTGATATAATGGTACGGACTATAAAGGAGGAAAACCATGAATTACGGAAAAAAATCAGTCTCCAGGAAGCGGAATTCTCTGATTTCCCGTACCGCAATGATGGGTAAGAGAGCACATGTTTCTTTTATCAGAGTCCTGTTTGCGGTCCTGATCACAATATGTGTGGTCGTGGGATGTGTCGGGATTGGAGCTTTCAGGGGAATTATAGACAATGCTCCCGATGTGAATGATATTGATATTTCACCATTGGGATATGCGACTTTTTTGTATGATGGTGACGGAAATCAGCTTCGTAAATTAACGGCTCCCAGTTCCAACCGTCTGCCTGTCTCAATCGACCAGATTCCGGTGGATCTGCAGCATGCGGTAGTTGCGATAGAGGATGAGCGTTTTTATGAGCATAATGGAATTGACGTGCGCGGAATCCTGCGTGCTTTCGTAAAAAAATATCACCTCAGGAAATCTTTCTGAGGGAGCAAGTACGATCACTCAGCAGCTTCTCAAGAACAATGTATTTACCAACTGGACCAAGGAGTCTACCTGGCTTGAACGTTTTACACGTAAAATACAGGAACAGTATCTTGCGGTAGAAGTTGAGAAGAAGATCAACAATAAGGATGTGATCCTTGAGAACTATCTGAATACCATTAACCTTGGAGCAGGAACTTATGGTGTACAGGCAGCAGCAAGGAAGTATTTTAATAAGGATGTCTGGGATCTGAACCTTTCAGAGAGTGCAACTCTGGCGGGTATCACACAGAACCCGACACAGTTCAACCCGATCGAACATCCAGAGGAAAATGCCAAGAGACGTAAAGAAGTTTTGGATCACATGATCGCTCAGGGCTATATTACACAGGCACAGTATGACGAAGTGCTCAATGATGACGTGTATTCACGCATCCAGGCTGCCCAGATCGAGAATTCTGAGACAGAGAATACGGTTTACAGTTATTTTGAGGATGAACTGATCGATCAGGTGATCAATGACCTGATGAATATTAAGGGATATACCAGAACACAGGCACAGAACCTTGTCTACAGCGGTGGTCTGAGCATTTATACAACACAGGATTCTGCAATCCAGAAGATTCTTGATGAAGAATATGCAGATCCGTCCAATTATCCGGATTATGTACAGTATGCACTGGACTATGCACTGACTGTCAAGAATCCTCAGGGTGAAGAAGTAAACTACAGCAAGGAAATGCTCGAGCTTTACTTCCAGAATGAAGATCCGGAATTTGACCTGCTCTTTGACTCTCAGGAAGAAGGTCAGAGTTATGTTGACCGTTATAAGGAAAGTATTCTCGCAGACGGAAGCACGGTTGTAGCAGAGCGTGTAAGCTTTGCACCTCAGCCACAGTCGTCCATGAGTGTAATCGACCAGCATACAGGATATGTCAAGGCGATCATCGGCGGTCGTGGAGAGAAGACTGCAAGTCTGACGCTGAACCGTGCAACGGATACAACCAGACAGCTGGATCTACATTCAAGATCCTGTCTACGTATGCACCTGCTCTCAATGAGAAAGGCATGACACTGGCAACTACTTTTGAAGATGAACCATATAATTATCCGGATGGTTCACCAGTTAACAATGCATCGAGAAGTTATAATGGAACAACCACGATCCGCAAGGCAATCCAGAATTCTATCAACGTTGTTGCTGTCAAATGCCTGGAGGAAGTTACACCGGAACTGGGACTTCAGTATCTGGACAATTTTGGATTTACAACACTGGCACATGGCACAGAAGCAGATCGTGATGCTGATGGAACAGTATGGACAGATGCAAACCTCCCACTGGCACTCGGTGGTCTGACAAATGGTGTCACAAACATAGAACTGTGTGCAGCTTACGCGGCAATCGCAAACAGTGGAAATTATATTGAACCACTTTATTACACCAAGATCCTGGATCATAATGGCAATGTCCTGATCGAGAAAACATCTGCCGGACGTTCTGTTATCAAAGAAAGTACAGCATGGCTTCTTACAAGTGCAATGGAGGATGTTGTGACACAGGGTACAGGTACAGCGTGCCAGCTTGATAATATGACAGTCGCAGGTAAGACTGGTACTACAGATGCATACAATGACCTGTGGTTTGTAGGATATACACCATATTATACCTGTGCAGTATGGTCTGGATTTGACAATAACGAGAAACTTCCAGAGGATGCGAGAAACTTCCACAAGAATCTCTGGAAGAAAGTTATGACCCGTATTCATGAAGGACTTCCGGACAAAGATTTCGATATGCCTGCAAGTGTAGAGAAACTCAGTGTCTGCGCAGAGACAGGGCTTCTTCCGCGAGCCGGCTGCCCGATTATAACGGAGTACTTTGATATCGGTGATGTTCCAACGGATGAGTGCGACCAGCATTTCTATGGATATTCTGATTATGATAATTCTGATATGACGGAATACACCACAGAAGAGGGAATATATAATTCTGATGGTACACAGACAGATAATACGGACGATAATACCGGAGATAATACCGGAGATAATACCGGGGATAATACAGGCGATAACACTGGAGACAATACCGGAGACAACACGGGAGATAACACCGATAATACCGGAGACAATACCGGCGGAAACGACGGCGGAGATAACGGTGGTGATAATGGAGATAACACCGGAGGCGATGATGGTGGAGATTCTTCAGGTGGAGATGCCGAAGAATAATAAAGTATGAAACAGCAGCAGGCTGCAATCATCTGGCACAGGATGGTCGCAGCCTGTGTTGTACAGGCAGGGAGGATGAGAATGGAACAATACAAAACAGTACTGGAGGGCGGTACCGGGAGATCGTCGAGAAGAAATCCCGCTTCATAGCAACGGTGCGCCCGGTTAAGAATGAGGAGGAAGCCTGGCATTTCTGGAAGAGATGCGTAAGAAATACTGGGATGCCAGACATAACTGTTATGCATATTCAATCGGGAAGAACCGAGAATTTACCCGCTGCAGTGATGATGGAGAGCCATCCGGCACAGCAGGCCGGCCGATGCTGGATGTGATCCTGGGCGAAGATATCTATAATGTTGCAGTAGTTGTGACGCGATATTTCGGAGGAGTGCTCCTCGGAACCGGCGGGCTTGTCAGAGCTTACTCCAAAGCCGTGCAGGAAGGACTTGCAGGAAGCCTTGTGATCGAGAAGAAAAAAGGCATTTCTCTCAAGGTTACAACAGATTACACAGGAATTGGCAAGATCCAGTACATCGCAGGAGAACGTCAGATCCCGATCCTCGACAGCAATATACGGACAAAGTTATTCTGAAACTTCTTGTTCCTGACGCAGAAACAGAAGCTGTGCAGAAAGCCATCACAGAAGGCACAAACGGCAGAGCAGGAATGGAAAAAGAAAAAGAATTGTACTTTGCAAAAGTAAATGGAGAAGTTCTTACGTTTGAGGACTGACGATCGAAAGAACGATTATTTTGAAATTGAAATACAAAAAAGCTGAACGCATGTGCAAAACAACGTTCAGCTTTTTTTGCCTATTCAGATCAGCATTTCTCCGGTTCCGGATAATCTACGCCAAAAGTATCAACAGTCATAGACTTGATCTCCTGGTCATCAAGCGGACGGTCTCTGAAGTCTGTCTCAGTCTCAGCGATCTTGTTGACAACATCCATGCCCTCGATCCACTTTGCCGAATGCAGCATAGCTTCCGTCAAGATGCGGAGCAGCTTTGTGCATGATGAAGAACTGGCTTCCGCCTGAGTTTGGATGCATAGCTCTTGCCATGGAAAGAACACCTGGGGTATGAGCCAGATCATTTGCAACACCGTTCTGTGCAAATTCGCCCTTGATGCTGTATCCCGGGCCGCCCATTCCGGTTCCGTCCGGGCATCCGCCCTGGATCATGAACCGTTGATGACACGGTGGAAGATCAGTCCGTCATAGAATCCTTTCTTTACAAGGCTTATGAAGTTGTTGACTGTGTTTGGAGCAACTTCCGGATATAATTCTGCTTTCATTACATCGCCGTTTTCCATAGTAATGGTTACGATCGGGTTTTTATTTGCCATAATGATAATCTCCTTTTGCAAAAGTATTGTTTTTCTTTGTGGGCTCTATTATAATATGCAAAGAACAATTCTGCAAGGAAAAAGGTGATTTGCGTGATAATAGAGACAGAAAATCCGGAGGAAACTTTGCCCTCGGACAAAAAATCGGCAGAGCTGCCACTCCCGGACAGGTCTATACACTGACCGGTGATCTGGGCGTTGGCAAGACTGTTTTTACACAGGGGGTTGCATCAGGACTTGGAATCACTGAGCCGGTGAACAGCCCTACATTTACGATCGTACAGGTATACGAGGAAGGCAGACTTCCTTTTTATCATTTGATGTATACAGGATCGGCGATATAGAGGAAATGGAAGAGATCGGATATGATGATTATTTCTTTGGAGAGGGTATCTGCCTGATCGAGTGGGCAGAGCTGATCGAGGAGATCCTGCCGGAAAACAGGATTTCCATAACCATCGAGAAAGATCTTTCCAGAGGATTTGATTACAGACGTATCACGATCGAGGGACTGGAATTATAATAATTGAGGAGAAAAAAATGAAAATTTTAGGTCTTGACAGCTCAGGAATTGTAGCTTCCGTAGCTGTTGTAGAGGATGATATTCTCGTAGCAGAATACACCGTAAATTACAAAAAAACACATTCACAGACACTGCTTCCGATGCTGGATGAGATCGCAAAGATGACAGAGCTTGATCTGAATACGATCGACGCGATCGCAGTCGCAGCAGGACCGGGATCTTTTACAGGACTCCGTATCGGTTCCGCAACTGCCAAGGGACTTGGACTTGCACTTAAGAAACCGCTTGTGGCAGTGCCGACAGTAGAGGGACTTGCATACAATCTGTATGATACACAGGGACTGATCTGCCCGATCATGGATGCAAGAAGAAAACAGGTCTACACAGGAATCTATCGTTTCGAGGATCACAGACTTGTGACAGTAGAAGACCAGATGGCAGTGCCGATGGAAGAACTGATCACGAAGCTGAATGCATACCAGCAGCCGGTGACCTTCCTGGGCGACGGCGTACCGGTTTTCAAGGACCTGATCGCAGAGAAACTGACTGTGCCGTACACATTTGCACCGGCACACGTAAATAAGCAGAGAGCAGCAGCAGTCGCAGCACTTGGACTTGTTTATTACAAAGAAGGTAAGATACAGACAGCAATGGAGCACATTCCGGACTACCTGCGTGTTTCTCAGGCAGAACGCGAACGTGCGGAACGAGAGAAAAAGGAGCAGCAGTCATGACTTTCCGGGAGATGCTGATGGAAGATCTGGATCAGTCATGGAGATCGAGACAGATCTTTTGCCATGCCATGGACAAAGGAGGGAATGTTCACTTTCCTGACAAGAGAGGACACCATGTTCTTCGTAGTAGAAGAAAAGGGCAGGATCCTTGGTTACTGCAGCATGCAGACAGTGCTGGACGAGGGTGATATCCTCAACGTGGCAGTACGCAGTGACCGCCAGAAAGAAGGAATCGGCTATTTTCTGGTAGACAGCATGCTGATGCTTGCACAGGCACAGGGAATCAGCCTGGTTCATCTTGAAGTCAGAGAAAGCAACGGAACTGCCCGCAGACTTTATCAGAGACTGGGATTTGTCGAGGATGGACTTCGCAAAAATTATTATACCGATCCGCTGGAAAATGCGGTTCTTATGACAAAGAAACAATGAGAATTAGAAAAAGAGGAAAAATATGTTAGATGTTTGTTTACTTGGAACCGGAGGGATGATGCCGCTTCCAAGACGCTGGCTGACTGCCCTTATGACAAGATATAACGGAAGCAGCCTGATGATCGACTGCGGCGAGGGAACACAGGTGGCAGTCAAGGAAAAAGGCTGGAGTTTCAAACCGGTCGATGTGATCTGCTTTACCCATTACCACGGAGATCATATCAGCGGACTTCCGGGACTGCTCCTTACCATGGGCAATGCAGACAGGACAGAACCACTTACACTGATCGGTCCGAAAGGACTGGAGCGGGTCGTAAATGCATTACGGGTGATCGCACCGGAACTTCCGTTTGAGATCCGGTTTATCGAGATCACCAAACCAGAAGAAGTCATTGAGATCAATGGATACAGGATCACTGCATTCAGAGTGAACCACAACGTGATCTGTTATGGATACACACTTGAGATTCTGCGCCAGGGCAAATTTTCACCGGAACGCGCGAAGGAACAGGAGATCCCGCTGAAATACTGGAATCCTCTGCAGAAGGGACAGACCATAGAAGCAGACGGTGTTGTATATACGCCGGATATGGTGCTCGGACCAGACCGTAAGGGGATCAAAGTTACCTATACCACAGATACCAGACCGACAGAGTCTATCCTGCGCAACGCAAAAGGCTCAGATCTTTTTATCTGCGAGGGAATGTATGCCGAGGAAGAGAAGCTTGAGAAGGCCAAGGGCTACAAGCATATGATGTTCCGCGAGGCAGCGACACTTGCCAGGGATGCAGAGGTAGGAGAAATGTGGCTGACGCATTTCAGCCCGTCACTGATCGGCCGGACGAATATATGGATAAAGTAAGAGAGATCTTTCCGAATTCATACCCGGGCAAGGATGGCAAAAGTGTAGAATTAAATTTTGAAGAAGACTAGAGGTGTCTGAATATGGAAGATACATTAATTTTGGCAATCGAAAGTTCCTGCGATGAGACCGCCGCTTCCGTAGTAAAAAACGGCCGGACGATTTTATCCAACGTGATCTCATCACAGATCGAACTTCACAAATTATACGGAGGAGTTGTCCCGGAGATCGCTTCCCGTAAACATATCGAGAAAGTAAACCAGGTCATCGAGGAGGCTCTCAAAGAAGCTGACGTTACTCTGGACGATCTGGACGCGATCGGTGTAACTTACGGACCAGGGCTTGTAGGAGCGCTTCTTGTGGGCGTAGCAGAGGCAAAAGCCATTGCCTATGCCAGGAAACTTCCACTGGTAGGAGTGCATCATATCGAAGGTACATGATTTCTGTCAACTATATAGAGCCATCCTGATCTCGGAACCGCCTATTTTGTGCTGATCGTTTCCGGCGGTCATACACATCTTGTTATCGTCAAGGATTATGGAGAATTCGAGATCCTTGGACGTACAAGGGACGATGCAGCCGGCGAGGCATTTGACAAAGTAGCACGTGCGATCGGACTGGGCTATCCGGGTGGACCAAAGATCGACAAATTATCCAAAGAAGGAAATCCGAATGCCATCGTATTCCCGAAGGCCAAGATCGGAGACTGCCCATATGACTTCAGCTTCAGCGGTGTCAAATCAGCAGTCCTGAACTATCTGAACCAGGCTCAGATGAAAGGAGAAGATGTAACCGCGCAGATCTTGCAGCTTCTTTCCAGAAAGCTGTCGTAGATGTGCTTGTAGAACATACCATGCAGGCAGCAAAGGATTATCATATGGACAAAGTAGCAATCGCAGGTGGAGTTGCATCCAACGGAACACTTCGGGCAGCGATGGAAGAAGCATGCCAGAAACACGGATACAAATTCTATCGTCCGTCACCGATCTTCTGTACAGATAATGCGGCAATATCGGAGTGGCAGCTTATTACGAATTTAAAAAGGGAACCCGTCATGGCTGGGATCTGAATGCAGTTCCGAACCTCAGATTAGGTGAGAGATAAAATCCTTTTTACTTTATTAAGAAAGATTTGATGGAGGGCTTATTATGAAGCAGGAGAGAAATACAGCGATCGTTCTGGCAGCAGGACAGGGCAAAAGAATGCACAGTAAGATCCAGAAGCAGTTTCTGGAGATCGATCACCGCCCGGTTCTGTACTATTCACTGGAATGTTTTCAGAAAAGTCCTCTGATCCAGGAAATTATTCTGGTAACAGGAGAAGAAATGATTTCCTATTGTAAAAGAGAAATCGTAGAACGCTATCATTTTACAAAAGTGACCAAAGTGATCGCAGGCGGCAAGGAGCGATATGATTCTGTATATCAGGGGGCTTCTTGCCTGCGAAGACTGCGATTATGTATTTATACACGACGGGGCAAGACCGTTCATAACAGAAGAAATCCTGGAGAGAGGTATCTTTGGAGCGCAGGAGACAGGCGCCTGTGCAGTCGGCATGCCATCCAAAGATACCATCAAGATTGCAGATAAGGATGGATTTATCCAGTCTACACCGGACCGCAGCCAGGTGTGGTCTATTCAGACACCACAGATCTTTGCATATCCCCTGATCAGATCCGCCCATGAGAGCCTGCGTGCAAAAGACATGTCAGGAGTCACCGATGATGCCATGGTAGTAGAGCAGGAAAAGGCACCAAGATCCGCCTGGTAGAAGGCTCCTACCAGAATATCAAGATCACAACACCAGAAGATCTTGATGTTGCAGAAACTTTTTTTGAAAAAATATAAAAAAATGTAAATTTAGGTGTTGACATGTGCGAAGTTCGATGATAGAATATGTCTTGCGCTGACAGAGAAGCGCAAAAAACACTGAAAAGTGAATACGGAGAGATATCGAAGTGGTCATAACGAGGCGGTCTTGAAAACCGTTTGTCCGCAAGGGCGCGTGGGTTCGAATCCCACTCTCTCCGCTTGTTAAGAATAAAAAGATTTTGAAAAAGTCGAAAAAGTTCTTGACAAAAGAAAAACAACGCGATATAATATAAAACGCTTCTGGTAAAGAAATAAACCAAAGCGATTGCGTAGGGCAATTTGGAGAAGTACCCAAGCTGGCCGAAGGGGCTCCCCTGGAAAGGGAGTAGGTCGTTAATAGCGGCGCGAGGGTTCAAATCCCTCCTTCTCCGTTCTTTCTTGAGAAAAGAAAGTAAAAAAAGTTCTTGACAAAGCGAAAGAGTTATGATAAACTCGAAAAGCTGTTAAAAAGAACAAATGTTGAAGAAGTTTGAAAAAACTTATTAAAAAAGTTCTTGGCAAACAGAAGACAACATGTTAAAATAGCAAAGCTGTCGCAAGACAGACAACCTTGATAACTAAACAGTGAAACACATACGATTCTCGAAAATTCTTTACATTTTTAAGAACGGTTTGAAAAACCAAAAACAGTAAAACGAGAGATAGCTAGTTGTTATCTTGAGTGAATCAAACATTTTATCAGAGAGTTTGATCCTGGCTCAGGATGAAGCTGGCGGCGTGCTTAACACATGCAAGTCGAACGGGAAATATTTCATTGAGACTTCGGTGGATTTGATCTATTTCTAGTGGCGGACGGGTGAGTAACGCGTGGGTAACCTGCCTTATACAGGGGGATAACAGTCAGAAATGGCTGCTAATACCGCATAAGCGCACAGAGCTGCATGGCTCAGTGTGAAAAACTCCGGTGGTATAAGATGGACCCGCGTTGGATTAGCTAGTTGGTGGGGTAACGGCCCACCAAGCGACGATCCATAGCCGGCCTGAGAGGGTGAACGGCCACATTGGGACTGAGACACGGCCCAGACTCCTACGGGAGGCAGCAGTGGGGAATATTGCACAATGGGGGAAACCCTGATGCAGCGACGCCGCGTGAAGGAAGAAGTATCTCGGTATGTAAACTTCTATCAGCAGGGAAGATAGTGACGGTACCTGACTAAGAAGCCCCGGCTAACTACGTGCCAGCAGCCGCGGTAATACGTAGGGGGCAAGCGTTATCCGGATTTACTGGGTGTAAAGGGAGCGTAGACGGTGTGGCAAGTCTGATGTGAAAGGCATGGGCTCAACCTGTGGACTGCATTGGAAACTGTCATACTTGAGTGCCGGAGGGGTAAGCGGAATTCCTAGTGTAGCGGTGAAATGCGTAGATATTAGGAGGAACACCAGTGGCGAAGGCGGCTTACTGGACGGTAACTGACGTTGAGGCTCGAAAGCGTGGGGAGCAAACAGGATTAGA
>ENA-OQIM01000980-OQIM01000980.1-human-gut-metagenome-genome-assembly--contig:-NODE-980-length-10386-cov-2.888586_pt1 | contig 10386 bp, 16 predicted proteins | sample MGYA00242579_ERZ504744 | MGnify/ENA primary metagenome ERZ504744 (study PRJEB26092, sample SAMD00036441) | human gut metagenome | host: Homo sapiens | study: EMG produced TPA metagenomics assembly of...
CAAGAGCAAATTATTTTGGAAAAATTAATACTAAGGGGGCAAAATGGGAAAAGGTTGATAACAAGGATAAAAATATTAGGGAAATGTGAGCAATCATGTTAGTACATGGCCAGATGAAACTGCAGGATCTTCATGGATTGTAAAAAGAAGCGATTCAAGTGGAAATGTGGATGGAAAAACATATTTTAATTATATTTTGGATTCTATTTGGAAAGATTATAAAGGTAATCTGGAAAAGAAATTGGGAATAACAGGTTTAAAAAAAGAAGATGTGACAGAAATTACATTAAAACCATTCAAAATTTCAAGAGATAACAGCACAACATCAGTGCAGAAGTATCATATTGACTGTACGATTGATATTGTATGTAAAAAAACTTTACTGCAAAATTCTGGATTAAAAGTCCGGAGGCGTCAGGATATGATCTGTCCGATGCAAAAGATTATATAAGAGGAAGAAATATTGAAACAACAGAAAAAGCTACAATAGGCAGTAAAAAAGTTATCAATGGAATAACATATGTTCTGGATGGTTGGTATCCGGAAAATGATGGCGGAGGAGCATGTGGAGATCAGAAAATTACAACCTGGCCATATCGTCCAACTGATACAGAGTTAGCAGATGGTACCGTAAATTTTTATGCTCACTATATACCGCTTTATACAACTGTAAATATTAAAAAAATTGTAACCGGAAATATGGAGGATAAGAGCAAAGCGTTCCACTTCAAAGTTTTTGTAGTAAATGGAAATATTAGTCTTCCATTTAACATCGATGAGACACAGTGTAGTGGTTCAGCGGAAATCACATTGTCGGATAACCAGACAAAAATGCTGACAAAGGTTCCAGTTGGAGCAACGGTGACAATTACAGAGGATGATTATAGCAACAGTAGATATGAAACTTCTTATACAATAAACAATTCTGTTTCTGCTAAAGGCAACATTGCGACAATATCCAGTATTCAGCAATTGAATGAGGATGAAAATACCGCACATGAAGTTACCTTTACCAACAACAAAGACGCAATCCCGGACACTGGGTTGGATTTCAATACAACACCATACATTCTGGCATTAGGTATCGTAGCTGCCGGAGCAGGTGTGCTGTTATTCGGGCGCAGGAAGCGTTGGAGTTGAAGGCGGTTGTGATGAAGAAGAAACGGTCAGGAAAAAAAGGAAGCCGCAATGCTGGAGCAGAGCGGTTTCCGCAGACAGAGGCGTTAAATCATGAGCACGAAAAGCTGAAGGAGTGGTTCCGGACGGTCAGGTTTCGGAAAGTGCTGTTTGGCGGAGTGGATGAAATTCATCTCTGGAAAAAGCTGGAAGAGCTGAATCAGATTTATGAAACATCCTTAAGTGCAGAACGTGCACGGTACGATGCACTGATCGCTGACCATCAGAAAAGCTGTGATGCATGATTCGCAAATATAAGGAACTTGCTGAAAGAGGGACTACCGGACAGGATACAAATGTCTGATCTGTTCACAGGATATAGTTCCAGAGAAGAGGTGCGGAGGTGATGCGTGCTGAAAAAGATCAAACCTGTTCTCAGACAATCCGGAAAAGAAGATATTCTACAGAAATAAAGGAAGGCTACATCCGTCTTTTCTGGCGGATTGTGTTGATCGTGGCCGTTGGCTGGCTGCTGTTTACACAGGTTTTTCTTATAGGCCAGGCACCGGATAATGAAATGTTCCCGGCAGTGGAGGCCGGAGATCTTCTCATTGGTTATCGGCTGGAACAGAATCTTGAAAAAGAAGATGTTGTCGTGTATGAAGTCGACGGCAAAACTTACGTAGGGCGTATCCTGGGATGCGAAACCGACGTGATCACAATGGATGACACAGGAACGCTTCTCGTAAACGGAACAGCCCAGACAGGAGAAATTGCATTTCCTACATATGCAAAGGAAGGGATCACATATCCCTATACAGTTCCGGAAGGCAGTGTATTTATTCTGGGAGATTACCGAACCCATGCAAAAGACAGCGTGAATTCGGTTCCATCTCCACGGAGGATGTAAAAGCAAAAGTGATCACTATACTTCGAAGAAGGGAACTGTAAAAAAAGTAACTGTTCTCCCATTTTCAGGGGAACATCACAGTCAAAATGTATAAGCTGCTTTTATGAGCTTATAAATAAATTTATATTTCTAGGAGGATTTTCTTATGAAAAAGACAAAGAAACTGTTAGCATGTTTGATCGCAGCAGCCACCATGCTTACCATGGGAAGTACGGTGTTTGCGGCAGATGCAGGCACTACGTACACTGACCAGTCAACGGTTACTATTAAGAAAGCTTACAAGCTTACAAATGAGGGAACAACTTCTCCAGCAGAGACTTTCACATTAGTTCAGGTTGGAGATGGAACAGTAAGAGATAGTGAGGCAACTTCAGCTCCGGCACTTGGAACAATCACAGGTGCTACATTTGCTGAGCAAGCAGCGACTGTTAATGGAACACCTGGAGAGATTACAGTTGCACTGCCTACTTATGAACATGTTGGTATTTATGAGTACACATTAAAAGAAAAAGAAGATAATCAGACAGCAGGTGTTACTTATTACGGAAACGACATTAAACTCGTTGTAACTGTTATTCAGGGAGAGAATGGAAAACTTCGTGTAGCAGCAGTTCATACAGAAGCTGAAGGAGAAAAATCTGATACATTTACAAATACCTACTCCGCAGGTAAATTAAACATTTCCAAAACAGTTAAAGGTAATCTTGGTGATCAGTCTAAATACTTCGAGTTCAAAGTAACCTTAACAGGTGAAAAAGGAAAAACATATGCTAGTTCTTATGCTGTATCCGGTGGTAGCAATACAGCAAATCCTACATCCATTGAAATTGGTAAAGAAACAACATTCTTATTGAAACATGGCGAGACAATCAGCATTGCTAACCTTCCATATGGAGTATCCTATACTGTTACCGAGACAGCAGCAGATGGCTACACAACAACAAAGAGCGGTGACACAGGTAGTGTAAACGCAGATAATCAGACAGCAGCATTCGAAAACAGTAGAAACGGTGAAGTTGACACTGGCATCAACCTCACAACCCTCCCATACATCCTCGTATTCGCAGGTGTGATCGTAATCGCAGGTGCAGCATTCATCACCAGAAGACGTAAATACGAAGACTAATGATCATCCAGCAGCAGAGAGGAGGCAGTATGAACGCATCTAAGTTTTTTCTGAAAGCAGCCAACTCTCTGGTTACTGCCATTGTAGCATTGTTTCTGATCCTGGCGGCGGCGTATTCCGGGTATGCACTCTGGGATAACGCACAGGTCTATGGCGCTGTGGACGACATCCAGTCCCAGCTCTTAAAACTGAAACCCGACCCGGAACAGAAAGACGGAGGCACTTCTTTTGAAGAGCTCCGCAAAATCAATCCGGATGTCTGTGGATGGATCACACTGGACACACAAAGATCGACTATCCGATCCTTCAGGGAGAAGATAACCTGACTTACATCAACACCGATGTATACGGTGATTTTGCTTTGTCAGGAAGTATCTTTCTGGATTCCGGCTGTGACAGGAATTTTCGGGGGAAATATTCTCTCCTGTATGGTCATCACATGCAGAGCATAAGATGTTCGGAGATCTGGATCTTTACAGAAAAAAGAAATTTTTCAACAAAAGCACCACAGGTACGTTGATTCTGCCTGACCGTTCCTACAAGCTGGAAATTTTTGCATGTATGCAGGTTTCCGCATCTGAGGAGTCTATTTTTGCAACGGGAAAATGGCAGGCGGACACCAGCGGACTTGTGGATTTTGTCAGAAAAAACGCGGAACATGTCCATCAGCAGACAATGGATAACATTGGAAAGTCCGAAGATTTTTCCCAGATACTGGCAATGTCAACCTGCTCTTCGGAATTTACAGATGCAAGAACAGTTCTTCTGGCGGTAATGAAACCTTATTCGCCGGAGACGTAAGGAGGGGATGAAGACGAATATACGAAAATTTCCGGCAGTGCTCCTGCTTGCGGTTCTGTGCCTGACAGTTTTTCCGATTTCAGCTATGGCAGCTGGAGTTGCGGAAGTAAAGATTCCTGTCAGCGTGGAATTGTCAGGTGAGAAGCCATCTCCGGACGAAACTTATACGATCATTCTTCAGGGTGAGGACGAAGCACCCATGCCGGAAGAAAATACGATCACGATCACAGGTGCGGGGAAAGCAGAATTTCCTGCAGTGGAATATGCTGTTCCTGGCGTATACACTTACAGCGTTTCCCAGCAGCCTGGAAAGCTGGAAAACGGACATTATGACAATACCGTTTATTATGTGAAAGTAACAGTAACGAACGGAGAGTCCGGTGATCTGGAAGCAGTTGTGGCTGCACATACCGATGCACAGATGAACAGCGAGAAACAGGATATCGGCTTTGTGAATTCCTACGATCCTGTGGATACGCCGACACCTGCACCGGAAAATACACCGACACCACTTCCGGAAAAAACTCCGACTGCAATGCCGACCAGAACTCCGGCAGCGACCATAACGAACACGCCGGTAAAACCTGACAGCAATCCGCCTGCTTCCGGAACTTCTTCCTATACAGGAAATACAGGTTCCAGTTATGTAAAAGCTATGCCAAAAACAGGAGATAACACAAACCTCGCAAAATGGATCGCAGTGATCTGCGTTTCCGGATGCGTGGTATTACTGGCAGCAGTATTTGTCAGAAGAAAAAAGAAAACGGATAAATAACAGGATCCGGACAGCGGTGCGGCAGGAAAAATTTCTACCGCATCGCTTTTTTGACGAAATGTGAGGGACAGAGGATGGCAAACGGACTTAAACTGGAAGGTCAGAGATTTGGTCATCTGACGGTACTGAAAAAACTGGATGAGCGGGAAAACAGATATGTTGTATGGCTGTGCAGATGTGATTGTGGAAATGAGATAAAAGTAAATACCAGACATCTGATGCGTGGGACTGTAAAGGACTGTGGATGTATTCCGCAAAACAGTTCTAGGAGAGGCCCGGTGGCAGAAGACCTTACAGGCCGGCGTTTCGGGAAACTTGTGGCAGTAAAAAAACTGGAAAGTAAAAACGGCAGGACCAGGTGGGAATGCCGCTGTGACTGCGGGAATATGCATATTTCCACTGCACACAGCCTGAAAGCCGGAAAATGTACCAGCTGCGGCTGCGGCCATTATGTCAGAGGACGCGGGATCACCGACATCAGCGGACAGCGTTTCGGGCGGCTGACTGCTCTCTATCATACAGATAAAAGGAGCAAAAAGGGCTCTGTGTTCTGGCATTGTCGGTGTGACTGCGGAAATGAGTGGATGTGACAGAGGATGGCCTTCTTCATGGTAATTACAGAAGCTGTGGCTGTCTGAGACAGGAGATATGGAAGGAGCTTCCCGGGCAGCTGCATATGGTAGATGGAACCTGTGTGGAGATGCTGGAAAAAAGAAAGCACCGCAGTGATAATACCAGCGGATTCCGTGGCGTCTATCAGCTGCGGAATGGAAAATACCGTGCTACCATCGGATTCAAGGGGAAACGATTTTATATCGGAACTTTTGTGGATTATCAGGATGCGGTCCAGGCGCGCCAGGAAGCGGAAAATACTATCCACGAGGGCTTTGTCCGTGCCTGGTACAGTTGGAACCGGCAGGCAGAAAAAGATCCCGGCTGGGCCAGAAATAATCCCCTGGTATACGAGATCCAACGGATCAACGGAGAGTTTCAGGTGACAACGAATATGAAAGAAAAAGAACTGCTGAAGTAAACTGAATATTCTTGCATAAGCTGTCGCATTAATGTGCTACAGCTTATTTTTTTGAAAAATACCGATAAAAATGTGGACAAAACCGAAAATAATGGTTAATATATACACATGCCTAAAAATCAAAAAATGAAAATTATACGAAATATATAATATAAACCCGGAACGGATAAAAAATATATAGACATATTTACAAATCGACATCGCGGATATCAATACCGGAAGAAGTGGTGAAATAACGGGAGGAAGAGAATATGCTGAAATTTTTTAAAGGAAAAGATAAAGGAAATTTAATCTATGCACCTGCAAGGGTAGAGTGGTTCCCCTTGCGGAGGTTCCGGACCTGTCTTTGCGGATAAGGTACTGGGTGACGGTTTCGCCGTGATCCCGGCAGACGGCAGGATATATGCTCCGGCAGACGGTGAGGTGGCAATGGTATTTGATACGCTTCATGCAGTTACGCTGACAAGCACTCAGGCGCGGAAATACTGATACATATCGGACTGGATACAGTCACACTTAAGGGCGAACCCTTTAAAGCCACGTTGCAGCAGGTGACAAGGTTAAAAAGGGTGATCTTCTGATAGAGGCTGATCTGGACAAAATTGAGAAAGCCGGTTTAAACACGATTATCCCGGTTCTGATCTGCAACACAGATGATTACGGAAAGATAAGCCTCCAGAAGGAGGGGGATGTTTCGGCGGATGAAGCCGTCCTCAAGCTTTCATGATCATCTTCATGCAGCTGACAGGCTTATAGCAGCCCGGAGATAGTAGCAATTTTCGGGGTGTTATAACCGGAGTAATCCGGTCAAATATATTTATTTTAAGGGAGGGGAAATATATGAAATTTCTTCAAAAACTGGGAAAAGCGTTAATGCTTCCAGTGGCAGTACTGCCGATCTGTGGTATCCTCATGGGTATCGGATACTGGTTATGTCCGGCAACTATGCAGGGTGGAGACATTCATGGCGCAGCAATCTGATCGGTCTGTTTCTGGTTAAGGCAGGCGGAGCTCTGATCGACAACATGGCAATCCTTTTTGCTATCGGTGTTGGTGTCGGTATGTCAGAAAAGAATGACGGAACCGGCGGAATCGCTGCACTTGCATCCTAGCTGATGCTCACAACACTTCTTTCTACAGGATTTGTTACAACCATCATGCCATCAATCGCTGACAGTGCAACAAAAACTCTTGCGTTTGACAAAATTGCGAATCCTTTTATCGGAATCCTTGCCGGTATCATCGGATCTACATGCTATAACAAATTCAAGAGCACCAAGCTTCCTGACTGGCTTTCCTTCTTCAGCGGCAAGCGCTGCGTAGCGATCATCGCAGGAGTGGTTTCCATTATCGTATCTGTTGTATTACTGTTTGTATGGCCATTACTTTTCAGTGCACTTGTAGCATTAGGAAAAGCAATCGCAGGTATGGATGTTGTTGGTGCAGGTATCTATGCATTCCTGAACCGTCTGTTGATCCCTACCGGATTACATCACGCACTGAACAATGTATTCTGGTTTGACACCATCGGACTTGGTGATCTTCAGCACTTCTGGCAGGTGAAACCTCTGCAGATGTATCCTGGAGCCTTGGAATGTACATGTCCGGATTCTTCCCATGTATGATGTTTGGTATTCCTGGTGCAGCACTTGCAATGGTTAAATGTGCGAAACTGCAAAGAAAAAAGTTGCCATCGGTCTTGTTGCATCTGCAGCGATCTGTGCATTTATCTGTGGTGTAACTGAGCCGTTCGAGTTTGGATTTATGTTCCTTGCTCCTGGCCTTTATGTAATTTATGCATTACTTTACGGTATCTTCACCATGATCACAGTTGCTCTTGGATTCCGTGCAGGCTTCAGCTTCTCTGCCGGTGCGATGGATTTACTTTTCTCATCCTCACTTCCGGCAGCACAGAAGACATTGCTCATCCTTCCTCTTGGAATTGCAGCATTCATCGTATTCTATGTTGTATTCCTTTTTGCCATCAAGAAATTTGATCTGAAGACTCCGGGAAGAGAAGACGATGACGATCTTGAGGCAGAGAAGAATATCGAGCTTGCAAATGATGACTATACTGCTATTGCCGCAAAGATCCTGGAAGGCTGTGGCGGAAAAGAGAACATCACAAGCATCGATAACTGCATCACAAGACTGAGACTTGAGGTTAAGGATATTACAGCTGTAATGATAAGGTGATCAAATCTGCAGGTGTTGCAGGCGTGATCAAACCTGGAAAAACTTCTGTACAGGTTATTATCGGAACCAAGGTTCAGTTTGTTGCAGATGCATTTTCTGCGCTTTGTAAATAATGGCTTTTTTGGAGTTAGGTATTTGTTAAAATAATTATGGGGGCAGCAGAACTGTGAAAACGGTTCTGCTGCTGTTTTTTTGTATACCTTATATTGACCGATACTTTCAAAAAGCGTACAATGTTACTTCGATAAAAAGCAACCGGTCAGTGCGTTTACAATTGCAATATTTCTACAGGGGGAAAGAAGTTAATGAAATCCTGCATATTTCACAAAAAATATCTTTTAGCCGGCATATATATTATTTTTGTTCTGTTTACCTGCTGTAATTCCCAATTTTATCATACACCGCTGGCAAAAATATGTTCCGTAACAGAAAAACAGACTCTGAGCAGAGAAGGAACCAGAGGCTCAAAAGAATATTACTATACTCAGAATATTACGGCACGGATATTAAACGGTCCGCATAAAGGGGAAAAAATAACGGTCTCTAATGAATATACATCTTCTCAGGTTCAGACCAAGAAATATCATAAAGGAGACACCGTTCTTTTAAGCGGTTCAAAGGAAAGCCCCGGAAAAACGATACGTTCTGTAAAAAGGGATGGGTATCTGGCATTACTGGCAGGAGGATTATTTTTTCTTCTGATCTGCATTACAGGAAAGCAGGGATTTTACACGATCATATCACTGATACTGAATACAGTCATATTTGCGTATGGATTTCAGGCTTTTACAGAAGGCAAAAATATTTTAAATATCTGTAATGTCATCGCAGTTCTTTTTTCACTGACTACATTGATCTGCTTAAATGGAATTCATAGAAAAACATTTTCCTCAGTTCTTTCAACACTGTGTGTTCTGTTTCTGATCATGGCATTGTTTGAATTTTCTATTTATATGTACGGAGATCTGGATTATTCCAATCTGGAATACCTTGGAAGTACAGGCAATTCAGCAGATATATTCTGGGCAGATATTATGCTGACAGGATTGGTGCAATTATGGATGTGACGGTGACGATCAGCGCAGCAGTAGGAGAGATCGTGCGGAAAAATCCATCGGTTTCTCTGAGAAGACTGATACATTCCGGTCGTGAAATCGGATATGATATTATGGGAACCATGATAAATGTACTGCTGTTTGTTCTGGCAAGCGGCATGATTCCCATGTTCATACTTAAGATGAATAATGATATAAGTTTTATAACGATCGTGAGATACCACATTCCATATGATATCTGTCGTTTTCTGATAGAAAGTATTGGAATTGTACTGGCAATACCGGTATCTGTTTTTATTGCTTCAGCGATTATGAAAATACCATCACGGAAAAGGGGTGTCAGAGAATGATCATTTTTCTTGCATTGATTTTAATTTTTCTGGTGATCTTGATTGGCGGAGAGCGTGGAGCCATGTCAATTATGACACTGGCGGGGAATATTGTAATTTTATTTTTTTCAATTATGCTGATGTCTGCCGGTTTTCCTGTACTGCTCCTGATATTGGTGGCAGGTGCAGGTGTCTGTTATATTTCTCTGTTTTATCAGAACGGAAATAATCCAAAGACGCGGGCGGCTTTTCTGGCTACACTGCTGGTAATGTTACTTTTGTTTATTCCGATTTATATTATTACGTGGAGATCAGGAAGTTACGGGTTAAATGAGCTGCAGATTTCGGAAGACGATTTTATGTATTATTACAGTACGGACCTTCATATTAACATGCTTCATGTAGGAATATTTGTAACTGTTTTCAGTACTCTTGGGGCTGTTATCGATACAGCATTATCTGTAACATCTTCTGTATATGAAGTCTGGACTCATAAAAACAGTCTGACAGCGAAAGAGCTTACAGCTTCCGGCTATCAGGTTGGGAAAGAAATTATCGGTACAACGGTAAATACGTTGCTGTTTGCTTATCTTGGAGGAACTATTTTATTATTTTCATACATTCAGACACAGCAATATAGCCTAGAGATCATTCTTAATTCCCAGTTCCTATTCCAGGATGTTGCAGCCATGCTATCTGGTGCGGTAGCCTGCCTTATTACCGTCCGGTATCGATTAAATGTATTATTCGACAGATCTCATGAAGCATATCTCCACTGCACTGAATACGGAATCCATGGTCCCGATACAGATGTTCTTTTCTGTATTCAGCAGACGTGGGCTCTCTTTTATCTATTAGAGCACAGAAAACCCCATCCGACGAAGTAACAATATTCCTTGTAACGTAGTCGGGTGGGGATGAATGTGCTTTGACGGAGTCAAATTATTCTGAGCTTTACTTTCGCTTTCGTTTAGTATATTTACGTTTTGGCCGTTCTGGTTTTCTATTCCCTGCTGTCTGATATATTCTTCTAAAGACTCAAGCT
>ENA-OQIM01000981-OQIM01000981.1-human-gut-metagenome-genome-assembly--contig:-NODE-981-length-10380-cov-0.998830_pt1 | contig 10380 bp, 11 predicted proteins | sample MGYA00242579_ERZ504744 | MGnify/ENA primary metagenome ERZ504744 (study PRJEB26092, sample SAMD00036441) | human gut metagenome | host: Homo sapiens | study: EMG produced TPA metagenomics assembly of...
TGCCGGTACCGATCGAAGAAGCAAGCCGTTTCGGTATCCTGATCACTGATGAACATAACCGTATTACAGAGTTTGAGGAAAAACCAGCTGTTCCAAGAAGCAACCTGGCTTCTATGGGTATCTATATCTTCAGCTGGCCGGTTCTGAAAGAGGCTCTGATCAAGATGAAGGACGAGCCTGGATGTGACTTTGGTAAACATATCATTCCATACTGCCACGCAAAGGGCGACCGCAGCTTCGCATATGAGTACAATGGCTACTGGAAGGATGTAGGTACTCTTGGCTCTTACTGGGAAGCAAACATGGAGCTGATCGATATCATTCCTGAGTTCAACCTGTATGAAGAATACTGGAAGATCTAACACCAAGAGTGATGTGATCCCGCCTCAGTACATTGCTTCCGATGCTCACATTGAGCGCAGTATCGTTGGCGAAGGTACAGAAGTTTACGGTGATGTTATCAACTCCGTTATCGGAGCAGGCGTTACCATTGCAAAGGGTGCTGTTGTTAAGGACTCTATTGTTATGCAGGGAAGCGTCATCGGCGCAGGCACATCCGTTGAAAAGGCCATTATCGCAGAAAATGTAAAAGTTGGTTCCGATGTTCAGATCGGTGTTGGCCGAATACGCACCAAGTAACATATGACCAGAAGGTATATCAGTTTGACCTGGCTACCATCGGCGAGAACTCCATTATCCCGGACGGCGTAAAGATCGGAAAGAATACCGCCATAGCAGGCGAGACCACCGTAGGCGACTATCCTGATGGATTACTGGCAAGCGGAAATTACATTATAAAGGCAGGTGGCGTGAAATGAGAGCAATCGGTATCGTATTAGCAGGTGGTAACAGCAAGAGGATGCGGGAACTGTCCAGTAAAAGAGCAGTGGCTGCTATGCCGGTTGCAGGAGCTACCGCAGTATTGACTTTGCATTAAGCAATATGACAAACTCCCACATTCAGAATGTGGCTGTATTTACACAGTATAACTCCAGATCCTTAAACCTTCATCTGAGTTCCTCCAAGTGGTGGGATTTCGGACGTAAGCAGGGCGGACTGTATGTATTTACACCATCCATTACTCCTGAAAACGGAGACTGGTACCGTGGTACAGCAGATGCTCTTTACCAGAACCTGACCTTCTTAAAGAACAGCCATGAGCCATATGTAGTTATCACCTCTGGTGACGGCGTTTATAAGCTGGATTACAACAAGGTTCTGGAATACCATATTGAGAAGAAAGCGGATATTACCGTTGTCTGCAAAGATATGGAAGAGGGAACGGATGTTACCCGTTTCGGATGCGTTAAGTTAAATGATGACGGACGCATCACTGATTTTGAAGAAAAGCCAATGGCTTCTGACGCTACCACCATTTCCTGTGGTATCTATGTTATCCGCAGAAGACAGCTGATCGAGCTGTTAGAGCGCTGCGCAGCAGAAGACAGATACGACCTGGTAAATGATATCCTGGTACGTTATAAGAACTTAAAGAGGATCTATGCTTATAAGTTAGACAGCTACTGGAGCAATATTGCAACCGTTGATTCTTACTATAAGACCAACATGGATTTCTTAAAGCCGGAAGTAAGAGATTATTTCTTCAAACAGTATCCGGATGTTTATACCAAGATCGATGATCTTCCACCGGCAAAATACAATCCAGGAGCAGTTGTTAGGAACAGCCTTGTTTCCAGTGGATGTATTTTAAATGGTACGGTAGAAACTCTATCCTCTTTAAGAAGGCATACGTTGGAAATAACTGTATCATCAAGAATTCTATTATCTTAAATGATGTTTATATTGGTGATAATACAGTGATCGAGAACTGTATCGTAGAGAGCCGGGATACCATCCGCGCCAATACAACCTATATCGGAACACCTGATAACATCAAGATCGTTATTGAGAAGAATGAACGCTACACACTGTAGATAAGTAGTAAATAGTGCGGCCCGTTTTTTTCTGATTCCTTCAGAAGGGGTGCAGCACGGGGGCTGACGGAGGAAGCGGAAGGAGTATTAAAGCATGCAGGTAACAGATGTGAGAGTAAGACGGGTGGAGAAAGAAGAAGATGAAAGCAATCGTCTCCATCACCTTAGACAATGAATTCGTGATCCACGATATCAAGGTGATCGAGGGAGAAAAGGGATTGTTCATCGCCATGCCAAGCCGCAAGGCAGCAGATGGCGAATACCGCGACATCGCCCATCCGATCAATTCCGGTACTAGGGAAATGATACAAAGCATCATCCTGGATAAGTATGAAAGTACTTTGCTGGAGAATGAAGAAGAAGCGCTTGCATAAGCGGCGGACCACTGGTGACAACAGGCACAATCATGTGATCACCTTAAACAAAAGATAAAAGGCAGCGACAGCTGCAGCAGGGATACCCTGGACCAGAAAATATGGCAGATGCATGACTGGTCCGGGGTATTTTTATGTCGCTATAATGAAAGCCAGTTGTTACATGCCTTCGGCACTCCCACAACTGCCGCCCGCATTCGTAATCCGGGCTATTGCCCTGCTTACTCATGCAGGCTTGGTTGCCAAATAGTTTGAAATTCAAATATTAGCATTGCATGTGGGGAGTCTCTGTGCTATAGTTAGGGCGTAAATGTTTATTAATAGACATTAATAGACATTGTGTACAATAAAATGAACGATCACCCGCCAGAGCGGGTCGATCCGTTGTTATGTGTTGAAAGGGAGCTGCCGCGGCAGATCTTTCAAGTGGTTTTATGAGGAGAAAAGCAATGATTTCATACGAGAATACAAAGACAGTAAGAGACCTGGTCTGGAATACGGGAAGAGAGTATGCCGGACGGGTATTTTTACGCTATGAGGAAAATGACGTAGTATATGAAGTAACTTATGATGAGTTTGCAACTCAGTGCCGCGGGGTAGCTGCCTGGCTGCGGGAGCAGGACGCGGCAGCGGGCCACAAGGTAAGAGTAGGATTAATGGGAAGCAGCAGTCACCATTACCTGGTATTTTTATTAGGCGTTATGGCCAGCGGAAATGTAGTGGTTCCCTTAGATGTACAGTTAAATGAAGAGACCTTTGCAGATAATGTAAACCGTTCTGACCTGGATATTTTATTTTACGACTGGGATCATTATGGCCTGGTAGAAGCAGTAAAGGAGAAATGTCCACGCCTTCGGGCCTGCATTTCCTTACAGCACGGAAAACATGTGCCATGTTCGGACCAGATCTTAAAGGGATATGCAGGGATCAGTGTCGATCCGGTGGTTTCTGAGGAAGACTGTGCTATGGTGCTGTTTACATCAGGAACAACAGGCAGAGGAAAGGGCGTTATGCTTTCCAACCGCAACCTGATGGATAATAACTTCTGCACCACAGATAAAGACCATCCTGAAAAAGAAGTTTACTTAAATATCCTTCCCATCCACCATGTATTCTGCATCAACGGTGATGTATTTACGGTCATGCGTTATGGAAGCGTTTTGTGTCTGAACCGGGACATGGCCCGTCTGGCAGCCCATATCCAGCTGTTCCAGCCTACTGTGATCCGTATGGTGCCTATGGTGCAAAAGCCCTTTACAATAAGATCGCTATTCTTTCCAGACAGGACACAGGTCGTTCTATGAATTCCATTAAACAGGAGGTGCTGGGAAAGCGCCTGCACAAGATCATCAGCGGCGGCGGTTATCTGGCGCCGGAGCTGGCTGCTAATTTCAACCGTCTGGGTATTTCCATTGCACAGGGATACGGCATGTCGGAGTGCTCTCCAAAAATATCATCCCCGGACTGGAGCAGAACCGGATAAAGTGGCATCTGTAGGAAAGATCGTAGATCGGTGCCAGGTGCGTATCGTAGATGGAGAGAATCCAGGTAAAAAGCCCTTCTGTTATGATGGGATATTATAAGGAGCCGGATAAGACAGCAGAGGCGATCACAGAGGACGGCTGGCTTTGTACAGGTGACCTGGGCTATGTAGATGAGGAGAATTTCCTGTATCTTACCGGCAGAAAGAAAAACCTGATCATCTTAAGCAATGGTGAAAATGTGGCACCGGAGCAGTTGGAGAACCTGTTTGTGGACGATCGGCTGATTGAGGATATCCTGGTATATGGGGAAGATGACATGATCGCAGCGGAGATTTTATCCAAAACTTTTAAGTATGCAGACGCTGCAGGCATTGACCACATTTGAGGAAACAGTGGCTCAGATCATTAAAAAGCACAATGAAGACTTCCTTCCTATAAGAAGATTGCCCGTTTCCATCTGCGTGACATTCCATTTGCGAAAACTTCTTCCAAAAAGATTATCCGCAGCCAGTATTTCAGCCAGAAGAAGCAGGAGGCAGAGGAGCAGGTCAATGTACATAAACCCGGAAAATGATCTCCAGCAGAAGATCTATGATGCAGTATCTGCCGTGTTAGGCCACAGCCGTTTTGGCATTGATACCGACCTTTACAGCGCAGGACTGGATTCTTTGGGAAGTGTGCTGCTTCTTACAGACCTGTATGAAAAACTGCAGCTTTCCATGACCTTAAATGACCTGTTAGAGCATGGTTCTGTTTTAAAACTGGAAGCTCTTTATAAAGAGCGTGCTGCTGAGGGAAAGAAAGAGTTTGAGGTCCGTGACATTTATCCACTGACCAATTTACAGCTGTATTTTGCCTATGTAATGCGGGGAAATACAACAGCCAACCTGCCATTTTTATTTAAACTGGATCCACATGTAAATGTGTACCTGTTAAAGACAGCAGTAGAGAGAATGTTTGATGTGCATCCGGAATTAAAATGCGTGATCCAGCTTCATGAAGGGGCATACAAGAATTTTAGAAAGGATGACCGCAAGGTAGATATTCCTCTGATCACCTTAAGCGATGGCCCAGTGGGAAGAGACCAGAAAGGGACTTTACGCCCATATATGTATACAGAAAATGAGCCTCTTTACCATGCGGGCATTATATGACAGAGTCCGCCAATTACCTGTTTTTAGATATTGCCCATATTATGGAGACGGCATGACTATGAATGTGCTGTTTGAGGATATCAATGCTATTTATGCAGGAAAGCAGGTGGAAAGGAGAAATATACATTTTACGAGTATATTTTAGATGAAAAAGAGCGGGATGCCAAAGGGCTCAGACAGGAAAATGAAGCTTATTTTGCAGATCTGATGAAGGGCTTTAAGATCGGAAAGAGTATCCTTGCAAGATGTGACAGTCATGACCTGGAACAGGGAGAAGACGGCGTTTTAAAGGAACATTTTAAGGGGATTAACCGGGGCAGACTGTTATCCTTCTGCCGCAGAAACGGCATTTCTGAAAATGTAGTGTTCTTAACTGCATTCAATTACTGCATTGGTCTGTTCAGCAATGAAAAAGATACGGTAGGCACCAGCATCCACAGCGGAAGAACTGACAGCCGCTGGAACCGACTGGCAGGACCATTATTCCTTACCTACTATTTCCGCTGTACCCAGAAGCCGGATGAAAGTGTAAAGGAACTGCTCCAGACCTCCGGAAAGCAGATCATGAAGACCATGGGCTGCTATATTTCCAACCTTCATGCAGATGAAATGTTCTTCCAGTACCAGGGAGATATTTTAAATATCGATCAGATCGGCGGCTGGCCGGTGAAACGTGAAAAGGTGCAGTTAGATGCTCTGCCATTCCATTTACAGGTTATGTGGGATGAAAAGGGATATTATTATGAGCTGCGTTACTGGAAGAATCGGTTTGACACACAACTTTTGAAGCTGTTTATGAAAGTTATGGAGCAGATCGTGGCAGCTATGGAAGAGGAAGGACAGGCGGCAAACCTGAAAAACCGTCTTTCTGTAGATCTGTTCCCGCTGCATTATCATATAGAAGCAGGAAAAGTCAACGAAGCAGCCGGCTGTGAGCTGATCCCGGGAGTGGATGAAAATGAACAGGTAAAGGCATATGTACTGGATGAAAGCTGCCGCAAACAGCCATTTGGAGCCTGGGGCAAGCTGTATATCATGGATCATCCTACCTTGGATGGAGTGATAAGATCACCAATCCTTATGGACCGGGAATGCTGTACCAGACAGGAAGGGAAGCAGCGTAACATGCCGACGGCCGCCGTGGAACTTTGATTGGAACAGGGCGGACGCACTGTGATGCGGGAAGGTCTTACCGGCAGAAAGTTCTTAGATCTTTATAAGCTGGAGCAGACTTTAGAGAGCGCAGACGGTGTTACAAAGGCAGAGCCTATGTCGCTACGGCGAAGGCAATAAACTGGTACTCCAGGCAGATGTATGGGGCGTTTCTGAAGCTGATACAGAGCGCTTAAGGGCTTATGTAAGGGAACACTGCGGGGAAGCCTGGTTCCTGAGTGTATTTCCTGTTTTTAAGCGGTTTTAAGGGGATTTTGTTATTGTAGTTTTTCTCAAAACACGGTAAAATGGAAAGGTAGCCCATTTTTATGGGAATGGGAGCGAAACGTTATAAATCAATATGTTTACCGTAAAAAGGAGTTTTGAGAATGAAATATGATGTAATTATTGTGGGGGCCGGTCCTGGCGGAATTTATTCTGCTTATGAGCTGATGAAGAAGTGCAGCGATAAGAAGATTGCTGTATTTGATTCCGGATATTCATTAAAGAAGCGTCACTGCCCAATCGACGGTGAAAAGGTGAAAGCCTGCATTAAGTGTAAGTCCTGCTCTATTATGAGCGGTTTCGGCGGGCGCTGGCGCATTCTCTGATGGTAAATATAACATTACCAATGATTTTGGCGGTACTTTGTACGAATATATTGGTAAGAAGGCTGCTACTGAGCTGATGCAGTATGTAGATGACATCAACATGGCACACGGCGGCGAAGGCACCAAGATGTATTCTACAGCCGGAACTAATTTAAAGAAAGTCTGTTTACAGAACCGTCTGAAGCTGTTAAATGCTTCTGTACGTCATCTGGGAACCGATATCAACCTGGTTGTATTAGGCCAGTTATATGATGAGTTAAAAGAGCATGTGGACTTCTATTTTGAGTCTCCTGTAAGTCATATTGAGTGCCTGGAAAATGGCGGATACAGAGTATGGAGCAATGACAAGTCTTATGACTGCGAGAAGTGTATCGTATCTGTAGGACGAAGCGGCAGCAAGTGGATGGAACATATCTGTAAGGAACTGGATATCCCAACCAAGTCCAACCGTGTGGATCTGGGCGTGCGCGTAGAGCTTCCTGCAGTGCTGTTCTCCCATTTAACAGACGAACTGTACGAAAGCAAGATCGTATACCGTACAGAGAAGTTTTGAGGATAATGTACGTACTTTCTGTATGAACTAAGGGCATTGTTGTAAATGAAAATACCAATGGCATCGTTACTGTAAACGGCCACAGCTACGAGGATCCGGAAAAGCAGACAGAATGCACCAACTTTGCACTGTTAGTTTCCAAGCACTTCTCAGAGCCGTTTAAGGACAGCAACGGCTATGGCGAAAGCATTGCCCGTCTATCTAATATGTTAGGCGGTGGTGTTATCGTACAGCGTTTCGGTGACCTGATCCGCGGAAGACGAAGCACTCCAAAGCGTATTGAGGAAAATACCTTTGTGCCTACTCTTTCTGCAACACCTGGCGACTTAAGCCTTGTTCTTCCAAAACGTATCTTAGATGGCATCATTGAAATGATCTATGCCTGGATAAGATCGCACCGGGAACTGCAAATGATGACACTTTGCTTTATGGTGTAGAAGTTAAGTTCTACAACATGGAAGTAGATGTAGACGAGAACCTGGAAAGCCGTCACAAAGGACTTATATCATCGGTGATGGCAGCGGCGTGACCCATTCCCTTTCCCATGCATCTGCAAGCGGCGTGTATGTAGCACGTAAGATCGCAGAGAACCTGGAAGGATAAATAAGATAAACTAGCAGTATATTTAAATCTCCGACAGTGCAGGTATGAATATAGTATCTCCATTGCCGGAGATTTTTTGTTTCAATGAAAGGTTCAGAAAATAAGTATTTAATGCAGAGTAAGCAAAAGATAAAGGATTAAGCCAGAGCCATTATTGAAACTTTATTTACGCTCATCGCCATTGGATGTTATGGGTACTCAGCATGATGGGATTCTAAGGCAGCCCCCTTTTATATCTTGGAAAGATGATCAAAATGTGACCTTGATTTTGCGTTTTTGCTGTGCTATACTTCTACTCGTTGCAAAGCCTGAAAAACCAAGGTCTTATAAGGCTTTCGCCGATTCCCGGCGTAAAATGAATCGAGTGTTCGTGACCTTCCACTCGTAAAACAAAACTAAAGGAGAATTGAAAAATGAACAAACAGTATTACCAATCAAGAACTGGCTTTATTACCCAGAGTGCGCTGATCGCAGCCCCTTTATGTGGTTTTGACCATGATCGTTGCGCCGATCGCTTTTGGTCCGATCCAGTTCAGAGTCTCAGAAGTATTATGCGTGCTGCCTTACTTCTTAACCAGTGCAGTTCCAGGCGTTACCATTGGCTGCTTTCTTGCTAACCTGCTCTGCGGTGCAGCATCACTGGATGTAGTGTTCGGAAGCATTGCAACTCTGATTGGAGCAGTTGGTTCTTACTATCTTGGAAAGAAGAACAAATGGCTGGTATGTGTTCCACCGATCCTTTCCAACACCATTATTGTTCCATGGGTACTGCGCTATGCATATGGTTCTACAGACCTGATCCCATATGCCATGCTGACTGTAGGGATCGGGAGAGATCCTGGCTATCGGTGTACTTGGAAATATCCTGTTAGTGACACTGGAACGTCATTATAAAGCAGTGCTGTTTGCAAAGTAATATTGGAAAATATTAGTAAAATGTATCATTTGTGAAGGAGAAAGATCCCTCTGGCGTATTTTGAATATGCAGGGGGATCTTTTTGAATGCAGACCTTGTTTTTTGCATTAATGTGGGTATAATATATTTATAAATTAAAATAAACATAAATAAACATGAAAAATACAAATAAACATAAATAAATACAAATAAACATAGATGTGGAGGAATACGTATGAAAGGAGAAAATCCATTTACACTGACTTTTGGGCAGAAGCCGGTAGAATTTATTTCCCGTACAGATCAGATTGGAAAGATCATAAATACCTTTGATATGGAAAATCCGTCTAATATGGTTTATATGATCGCCGGGGTTCGAGGTTCTGGGAAGACAGTTTCTCTTGCAGTGATAGGAGATCACTATAATGCAAAGGAAGACTGGATCGTATTGCGTTTAAGTGTAGATATGGATCTGATTTCAGGGGCGGTATCGGAATTAAACCGAATTCTGAAGATCCGGGGGATAGATTGGGAATTAATATTAATATTGGGATTGCGGAAATTGCTTTCAATAAAGAACGGGATACTTAGATAAAAGAGACAATGCTGCGTGAATATTTTGGAAAAAGGTAAAAGAACAGGGGAAAAAAAGTACTTTTATTATTGATGAGATCATTAAAATTACTTTTATTTGTACCTTTTGGAATGATAATGAAAAAAGAAGTTACTTTTAAACAAGGTATATGTGCTTTATTATTATTAAGTATTTGTAAGGAAATATTTCATTTAGTCACATTTGCAGGTTATTTTGATATAAATGATATTTTATTATATATTGTAGGATATTTAATTGGTTGGTATTTAAAAATTGGAAATTCACAAAAAAAGTTATCTCATAATAAGTAGCAGAATAAGATTTTGATGAACTTTTGCATATTTGTATGGCTAACATGGTATTTTAATTGAGCAGTTTCTTTTGCTCTAATAGTCTAACAGAATTGTTGTTCAAAGAGCACGAAAGTGCTCTTTTTTAATGATTCATTTAAAGACCAATTTGTTCCCAAATGGCGTCAACTTAAGGAATTATGCATTCTTTAAGTTGGCACCAATTGACCTGGTAAAGAGTGAGCCTGTAATCCAAGAATAAATTTAATAAGTATCTTTGGAGTAAGAATACGACTTCTGGTAAAATTAGAAACCGGATCAACACAAAAACATCCGATAGACTCTACAGTAGAATCGATAACATCATCCAAACGACGAGAAAGCCACTTTGGGGAATAGTAGGTAATTTTAGTATTTTTATTTGACATAGATAAGATCCTCCTTTGAAAAATACACCTACTAAAAGGGCTTATAATGAATATAAAAAAAAATTCATTATAAGCCGCACGAAATCAAGGTTATGTCAATAGATAATAAAAAAAAGAACCCCTATATTTTATAAAATATAGAAATTCTCTTAAAAATGTCTTAACTTAATGACATTTGGGAAATATCTCAGCTCTTTTTAAAATAATTGATTTATTAGCGTATGTAATTGTATTAAAAAGACTATAATTAATATCTTGCAAAATAATCTTTGTTTAAAATAAATGTAGCTATACTAATAATAAATAA
>ENA-OQIM01000982-OQIM01000982.1-human-gut-metagenome-genome-assembly--contig:-NODE-982-length-10379-cov-1.277312_pt1 | contig 10379 bp, 20 predicted proteins | sample MGYA00242579_ERZ504744 | MGnify/ENA primary metagenome ERZ504744 (study PRJEB26092, sample SAMD00036441) | human gut metagenome | host: Homo sapiens | study: EMG produced TPA metagenomics assembly of...
GATGCTGGCGCTGCTCTTTTGGTAAAAGCTGTACAGAACAAAGGAGAAACGGATGGATATCGAACTTGTGTTCAAAATTGCGGCCATCGGCATCATCGTGCAGTACTCAATCAGCTGCTCATCCGCTCCGGGCGGGAGGATCAGGCCATGATGACCACATTGGCGGGGCTTGTGGTAGTGCTTTCCATTCTCGTCAAGCAGATCAGCACCCTGTTTGCCACCATCCGGTCTCTGTTCGCGCTATGAGCGCAGCAGTTCCGGTGCTGACTGCGCTGCTGCTGATGGCCTTTGCGGGAGTTCTATTGCAGCGGTATTCCCCGGCATTTGCGTTGCTGCTTTCGCTGGGTGCTGCGGTGTGGCTGCTGCTCCGTCTGGCACAGCCGCTGCGCGGGGTACTGCAAGCATGGTACAGCTGGGGCAGCGCACCAATGCGCAAGCCTTTTCCTGCCTTTTGCGCAGCGCGGGCATCCTGTTGCTGGCAGATTACGTCCGCACCCTCTGCGAGGAAGCAGGAGCAGGTACTCTTGCATGGTGCGCCGGGCTGGCGGGGCGGTGTCTCGTACTGGCAGCAGTATGGCCGCTGCTGGAACAGATATTCCAGACGATCTGGGGGTTGGCAGGATGAAAAATGCGGCCTTATCATTTGCATGGCAACGCTGGGTTTTCTGTGCAGCAAAACCGCTCTGAAAGCTGCGGCAGCAGAAGCCACACCGTGGCAAACCTATCTCGACAAGGCACCTGTACAGGCCGAGCAGTTTGCGGCAGACCCGCTTGGCACCCTTGTGCGTTTGTTTGCCGCCGAACCGGTGCAATTGCTGCGGGATACGATGCAACAATATGCCGATGTTCTGCTGTTTTTGTCGCTGGCAGCTGGACTTGCATTTCTCTTGCAGGACACTGCCGACAGAGCACTGCTGGAGCTGGCGGCTGCCGGCGGCTGCGGCGTTCTATTGTGGCAGGAGCTGGACAAGCTTGCCGCTGCCCTGTGCACCCGGATGGCCGGGTGGAAAAGTTATCTGCTGGGCTTTTTGCCGGTATACAGCGGCGTGTTGGCAGCTGGCGGTGAATGGAACGCCGGAGCGGCTGCAAACGGCTTTCTGCTCACGGTGCTGTGTTTTATCGCACAGGCGGTCACCCTCTGGCTGCAGCCGCTGCTGCGCAGCTACCTTGCCATCAGCATGGCCTGCGGCATCAGTTCCCGCAAAAGTCTGTTCGAGGGCTGCACTCTGACCGGGCGGCTGCTGCGGCAGGGCACGGCTGGCAGGCAAAGCGTTCGCCGCTCTGATGAGCATTCAGCGCGTAGTCACGGTGCAGCTGGATCGTTCAGCCTCCCGTCTGGGACAGCTGCTGACCGGCAGTGTGCCCATTGTAGGCAGGCGCTGAGCAACGCGCAGATGCAGTGCTGGCCGGGATGCAGTTGCTCAAAAGCACCCTTGGCATTGCCGCATTGCTCAGCATTGGAGCAGAATTTGCGCCCTTGTATCTCGGGCTGCTGATACATCTGCTTTTTCTGTCCTGCTGCGGCTGGCTTGCCGGGATCGGCGGGCTGGAGTATTGCCATAAGCTGCTGCAATGCTTTGCCGAAGCCGTGCGCTGCATGCGGCTGTTACGGCCTTGTTTTTTATGTTGTTTGTGGTGGGCATCGCACTGCTGATGCTGACAGGGGGTGGTTAGATGCAGGCATTTCAGCGGGCCGCGGCAGTATTCTGCATGGCGTGCATCGGGGCGGAACTGGTCAGTTTTTTTGCTGGGCAAAGCTGGGCAGGCCGGTGCATAAAAGCCGCAGCCGGGTTATATATTTTAGCAGTCCTTCTTGCGCAGCTGCCACGGCTGCCGGGCAAGGTTTTGACCGCTTTTTCAGGGAGCACAGCCCCGGCGGTCCTGTCTGCGATGCAGTCGGATACATTGGAAACGGATATTCTGACCGAGACAGAGACCCGGTTGGCGGAGTACTGTACCGCACAGTGCCGCCAGCAGTTCGGGCTTGATGCCAGCGTGACGGTCACGCTGGAAAAAGCCGGGCAGCAGGTCGTGGTAAAAAAAGGTTGTTGCTGCCTTCCCGGCCGGGCTGTACCGCCGCCCAAAAGCAGGCAGCGCTTAGCTTTTGCAGCAGACACTGGGCACCGCTCCCACGGCAGCGGAGGGGAGCATACCGTGAAGAAGAATGAATTGCTTTCCGCTTTACGCTCTTTGCAAAACAACAAAAACCGCACCGCGCTGGCGGTGACGGTCGGCGTGATGGCAATGTTGCTGCTTTTGCTGTCGGAACTTTTACCCAGCGGCAACACGCAGAAAACCGCGGCATCTACTGTCCGGACTGCTGCCGTCAGCCAGTACCAGACCCAACTGGAGCAGCAGCTGGAAGAGCTTATCAGCCAATTGCAGGGGGCAGGACGCACCACGTCATGGTCACCCTGACCACCGGAGAGGAGACTATCTATGCAGTAGATACCCAGACCGGAGATCTGCAACAGCAGGAGACGCACGTTCTTTTTACAGGATGGGTCTGCGCTGGCTGAGACCACCTATCTGCCGCAGGTCTGCGGGGTTGCCGTGCTGTGTGAGGGCGGGGAGATGTCCGGGTTGCAGCCCGCATTACTGAGCTGCTGCATTCGCTGTTGGATCTGCCCGCGAACCGCATCTGCGTGGAGCAACGCAAGTGCTGAGCTGCTGCTTTGATCGAGTACCAAAACTATTTACCCAAAAACAAAGGAGGAAGCGTTTTATGAGAGCACTTTCCAGAAACACCCGCAGTCACCGCCCTGACACTGGCGGCGGCGCTGGTCATTGCCGTCTACTTAACTGGCAGTATGCCGGGCAGACATTACTCCGCAGACAGAGGACGACACCCTCATGGTCTCGGCAGAGCCAGTGGAGGCAGAAGCGGAGACTGCCATCACGGATGCGCTGCCCACAGAGGCGGAGGCCGCCTCCGGTGTCAATAAAAAATTATGGCGAAGCACAGCTTGTCAGCGTAGCAAATGACAGCGGCACCCGCTTTTTTGAACAGGCTCGGCTCAAGCGGGAAAAGGCACACGACGAAGCGATGGATACCCTGCAAAAGAGCCTGAAGTCCTCCTCCCTGACAGCGGAGGAGAAAAAGGAGTACACCGCACAAATGGCGGCAGGGCTGGAGGATCTGAACGCAGAAAACGAGATTGAAACGCTGGTGCGCGCCAAGGGCTTTGCGGATTGCCTGTGCTTTTTGCAAGCAGGGCGGGCAGACCTGACCGTGATGACAGCGGGTGAGCCGCTCACGGCGGCGCAGGTGGCACAGATCCGGGATGTGGTGATGAACAAAAGCAGCGTGACCGCCCAGAATATCACGGTGGTGGAGGTAAAGTAAGCACTCTTTATCTATGCGGATATCCCGGCGGCGCAGGCGCAGCTTTTCTTGCAGGCAGAAAGCCGTATGCGCTGCCGGGATGCCATTCTATGCTGATTTCCATCTTCTTTTCCAAACAAGTATTGAAATTACCCCCGCATTGATGGTATAATAACTCTATCAAAAATGAATGCTGCGCGCCTTTATGCACTGTACAAGGGCGCGTTTGAACACAAAAGGCAGGCACGGCAGACCGGTTTCAGGGTTTTGAAACCGCTGCCGGAGCAGCCTTTGGATGGAGGACAGCACAATGGATTTACAGAACATGGATCTTCAGGCGGCAGCCTTCAGATTTCGACCGAGGTCGTGGGTAAGATTGCCCGCTGCGCCGCACTGGAAGTAGACGGCGTTGCCGAGGTGTCCTGCGGCGTGCAGAATAAAAAGCTGAAAAGCCTGCTGGAATCTGCCAGTATCCAGCCGCCTGTGGTGGTTGAGATGCGGGACGGCACGGCCAGCATCACTCTGCACCTGATGATGCAGTTCGGCGCACGGATTCCCTCTGTGGCTGAAAAAGTACAGGAGAACGTCAAGTCTGCCGTGCAGAACATGACCAATGTGACGGTTAGCCGCGTGGATCTGGTCATTGCAGGCCTTGCCGAAGCGCAGTAACAAATTCAGCAAAAAATCATATCAGAAACGATCCTCCTCCCGGTACGCCCGGCGGGGAGGGTTTGTATTGCGAAAGGAACATTATGGAAAACATTCTGCCCCGTAGAGAAGCCCGTGAAAACGCCTTTTTGCTGGCATTTTCGCAGACCTTTGGTGACATTCCTCTGGCCGAGGCACTGTCCAACCACGCTGAGAACGACGAGGAGCATCCCGTGGACGCCTTCAGCCGTCTGTTGCTGAACGCCTACTACGATCATTCCGCAGAGGTGGATGACGAGATCCGCTCCCATCTGCGCAACTGGACTATGGAGCGTCTGCCCCGCGTCAGCCTGACTGTGCTGCGTCTGGCCGTGGCCGAGATGCTGTTCGGCGGCGAGAACAAGCCCGGCGTTGCCATCAATGAGGCTGTGGAGCTGACCAAGAAGTACGGCGCGGGCGAGGACTACCAATTGTGAATGGCCTGCTGGGTGCTGTGGCACGCGACCACGGCCTGAGTGATGAAGCCGTCGCGGAGTCGGCTGAACAGTGAGCCGTTATACGCTCGGGGTCGATACAAGCAACTATGCAACCTCTCTGGCAGTTTTTGATACAGCGGGGAGGTTGTTTGTGCAAAAAAGCGCTTTTGCCGGTAAAAGCCGGGCAGCTTGGTCTCCGGCAAAGCGATGCACTGTTCCATCATACAGCAGCTCTGCCGGAGATGCTGCAGGAGCTGGCGCAGGAATTCGACCTGACAAAAATAGATGCCGTAGGTGTTTCGCAAAAGCCGCGCCCGGTAGAGGGCAGCTATATGCCCTGTTTTCTGGCTGGTGTCAGTGCGGCGACCGCCTTTGCGGCGGCACGGGACATTCCGCTGATCCACACTACCCATCAGCAGGGTCACGCTGCTGCGGCGCTGTATGCCGCAAAGGGTGAGGCACTGTTCTCCCAGAAGGTGCTTTTGTTCCATATCTCCGGCGGCACCACGGATCTTTTACTGTGCGATCAGGTGCGTGCTATCACCACCCTTGGCACCAGTACCGATCTGTACGCCGGTCAGGCGGTGGACCGCGTGGGCGTGCGGCTGGGCTTTGGCTTCCCCGCAGGGGCAGAGGTCTCCCGCCTTGCTGCGCAGTGCGCCGAGGATATCCGGCCTAAGTCCAGCGTAAAGGGGCTGCAATGCAGCCTTTCTGGGCTGGAAAATCAGTGTAACGCCCTGCTTGCGGCCGGAAAAGCACCGGAATACGTTTGCAAGTACTGCTTGCTCTGCGTGGCAGATACCGTTGTCCGCATGACAAAGGCTGCACAGAAGGAATACCCCGGTCTGCCGGTGGTCTGCGCCGGTGGTGTGATGAGCAGCGATATCATCCGCACATGGGTGCAGCAGCGTTTGCCGCAGGTCTATTTTGTGCCAGGGCAGTATTCAAGTGATAATGCCATCGGCGTATCCATTCTTGCTGCGCGGGAGGCCGGTCTATGGCTGATGTGATCTCGGTATCCGATCTGAATCATTATGTCAAAACGCTGCTGGATGTCAACGATGGGTTGTTCGATCTGGCTGCGGGGTGAGATCGCAAATTTTGTGCAGAACGCCCGCAGCGGGCACTGCTACTTTTCTCTGCGGGACGATGCCTGCAGCGTAAAGGCGGTGATGTTCCGCACCGATGCCCGCCGTCTGGCGTTTCGCCCGGAGGAGGGGATGCGGGTCGTGGTACGCTGCCGCGCTACCCTCTACGAGCGGGACGGTGCGTTTCAGGTCTATGTAAACGAGATGTTTCCGGATGGTCTGGGCGCGGCACAGCTTGCGCTGGAGCAGCTGAAGGCCCGGTTGGAAAAGGAAGGCCTGTTTGACCCGGTATACAAAAAGCCGCTGCTGCATACCCCCGAATGTATTGGTGTCGTCACCAGCAAAACCGGAGCGGCGCTGCAGGATATCCGCAACGTGATCAGCCGCCGCTGGCCGTCCGTTCGGCTGCTGCTGTGCCCGGTAACGGTGCAGGGCTTTGAGGCTGCCCGGCAGATCGCCGCAGCCATCCGCACGCTGGATCAGAGCGGGAAGGTGGACGAGATTATCGTAGCCCGGGGCGGCGGCAGCAGGGAAGACCTGTGGGTGTTCAACGCTGAGGAGATCGCCCGGGCGGCATTTCGCTGCAAAACGCCACATGATCAGTGCCATCGGGCACGAGATCGACTACACCATTCTGGACTTGTAGCCGACCAGCGTGCTCCCACACCGTCCGCTGCCGCAGAGCTTGCGGTGCCGGATCGGGAGGAACAGCAGCGCATTTTTGAAAATATTGAAGAAAATATTCACAAAAATAATACAAAAACGGCTTGCGTTGTGCTATAATGGTCTAGAGCAATACAACTTTTTGTTGGAGCAGAGCGCGCCGAGCAAAATCTTACAGCAGTATTCAAGCCGCCTGCAACAGGTGCAGCAGGCCATTCAGGCACAACAAAAAACGCGTATGAATGACAAAAATATGCAGTTTCAACACGCAGCTGCACTGGCTGCATCGCTGGATCCATATCGTGTGCTGGCCCGTGGCTATGCCCTTGTGACCGATACAAAAGGGAAGGTCTGCACCGTGGAGCAGCTGCAGCCGGAGCAGCCCATCTGTGTGCGCAGTCGGCAATATCAGGCACGATGCCGTGTGGAAACGGTGGAGGAGATCAATGAGAGCACCCAAAGCTTTGAAGAAGGAATGGATCGGCTGAACACGATCCTTGCACAGATGCAGCAGGAGGACACCTCGCTGGCAGATTCCGTCAAGCTGTATGCGGAAGCTGCTCCCTGATGCAGTACTGCCATGCAACGTTGGAAAAGACGTCGTTGCAGATCGAGGAAATCAATGCAAAGATTGCCGAGACCGTGGACACCCCGCAGGAGCAGGAGGAAGAATAATGGAATATAAGGCGCAATATCAGGAATATCTGCTGCAGGCTACGGCTGCGCTGGATGCTGCCAGCGCCCGTTTTCTGCCCGAGGAATCGGAAGTATGCAGAGCTGCCCGTTACAGCTTGCTGGGCGGTGGAAAGCGCATCCGCGCGATTCTGACGCTCAGTGTCTGCGATATGCTGGGCGGCGAGATGCAGGTTGCCGCACAGTTCGCGGCAGCTGTGGAGATGCTGCATTGCTACTCGTTGATCCATGATGATCTGCCTTGCATGGACAACGATGATCTGCGCCGGGGACGTCCCTCTTGCCATAAGCCTTCAGCGAGTCCACGGCAATGCTGGCCGGTGACGTGCTGCTGACCGAGGCTTTTGAGGTGATTGCAAACGCCTCCGCTACGCCGCAGATCTGCGTGGCAGCCGCCCGTGCGCTGGGGCGCGGGTGCAGGCAGCCGCGGTATGGTCTACGGGCAGGAGCTGGATCTGAAATATGAAGCGCTAGCGGCCACCGAGGAGCAGCTGCGCCTCATTCACCGCAACAAGACTGGTGCACTGATCAATGCCGCCGTCCAGATGGGCGCTGCCGCAGCCGGTGCAACACCGCAGCAGTGCAAGATACTGGCCTCCTACGCATACGGGCTGGGGTTGGTGTTCCAGATCGTGGACGATGTGCTGGACGTTACCAGCACCCCGGAACAGCTGGGCAAACCCATCGGCAGCGACAGCGAAAACGGCAAGACCACTTTTGTTACCCTGTATGGAACCGACGGCGCAATGGTGCTGGCGCAAAAGCTGAACGAGCAGATCTGCAATGATCTGCAGCAGCATTTTGGTGCAAAGGCAGCTTTTTTGCAGCAGCTGGCTCAGCAGCTTCTGGTGCGCAAAAACTAAAGAAAAAGGAATACAGATATGCAGTTTATTCAAAATATCTTATCAGCCAATCAGATCTTGACCGCATCGCTTCTTAGCTGGTTCATTGCACAGGTGCTAAAGACCATCATCAACTTTATTCTGCTGGGTAAGTTCCAGTTAGAGCGGATGTGGGGCGATGGTGGTATGCCCAGCGCACACAGCGCGACCGTCTGCGCCATGGCTATTGTTACCGGACGCAGCGCCGGGGTCGCCTCGCCGATTTTTGCGGTGGCCTGTGTGGTGGCTATCATCACCATGCACGATGCCATGGGCGTCCGGCACGAGACTGGTGAACAGGCAAAGGTGCTGAACCAGATGATTGCCCAGTGGATCGATGTAAGCGAGAAAAACGCTCCCTTTTTGCAGAATATGCACCTGAAGGAAATGGTCGGCCACACGCCGCTGCAAGTCGTGGCGGGCGTACTGCTCGGCTCCCTGGTAGGCTTTCTGTTCCCGGTCGTGTAAAAGGCGGCAGAGACGCCCAAAGTACAAACACATAAAGGATGTGTGAATATGGAATCGTTGTTGCTGGATAAGATCGATCAGCCCAGCGATCTTAAAAAGCTGAATGCGCAGCAGGTGGAAAAACTTTGCGCAGAGATACGGCATTTTATGCTGGAAAATATCTCCAAGACAGGTGGCCATCTGGCTCTAATCTTGGCACCGTAGAGCTGACCGTGGCGCTGCACCGTGTGCTGGAAACGCCCAAGGATAAGATCGTTTTTGATGTGGGGCATCAGTGCTACACCCACAAACTGCTTACCGGACGCCGGAAACAGTTTGACCATTTGCGGCAGCTGGATGGCATTTCCGGCTTTCCAAATCCTCACGAAAGTGTGCACGATGCCTTTATTGCCGGACACGGCAATACGGCGCTTTCACTCGCTATTGGTATGGCTTGGGCCAAAAAGATCAAGCATGAGCCCGGGCTTGTGGTGGCGGTGATCGGCGATGGCGCTTTTACCGGCGGCATGGTGTATGAGGGGATGAACAATATCGGCGGGCTGGACAACCTGCTCGTGATCTTGAACGATAACAAGATGTCCATCTCTAAAAATGTCGGTGCACTGGCACGATATCTGACCCATCTGCGCACAACTACGGCGTATTATGATGCCAAGGATAATGTACGCAGTTTTCTGGACGGTGTGCCATTGATTGGTACGCCGATGAAAAATCGCTGATCGGCGCAAAAACGCTGGTACGCCGCGCTATGTACACTCCACTATGTTTGAGGATATGGCTTTGAATACATCGGCCGGTGGATGGCCACAACGTGGAGGAGCTGGAACGCACCTTGCGCTCGATCTACCAGCGGCCGGGTCCCCATTTTTTTGCATATTGTGACCAAAAAGGGTAAAGGTTATCAGCCGGCAGAGATGAACCCAGGAAACTATCACGGTGTATCTGCTTTTGACCCGGACGGAATGCCGGACCCGGAGGTTGCGCCGAAGGAATCCTTCTCCACTGTTTTCGGCAAACTGCTGGTGCAGGAGGGAACACAAAACCCGAAGCTCTGCGCAATCACCGCTGCCATGAAGTACGGTACCGGACTGCAATTCTTTGCCCATCGTCACCCGCAGCACTTTTTTGATGTGGGCATGGCGGAGCAGCATGCTGTCACCTTTGCGGCCGGTCTTGCCAGTCAGGGAATGCTGCCGGTGGTGTGCATCTACTCCACCTTCCTGCAGCGCTCCTATGACAGATCATCCACGATGTCAACCTGTTGAAGGAGAATGTGGTCTTTGCCATCGACCGCGCCGGCTTTGTCCCTGCAGACGGCGAGACCCATCAGGCATCTATGATGCAGCCTTCCTCAGCCAGATCGGCATCCCGGTCTATGCACCCTCCAATTACGAGGAACTGCAATACTGGCTGCACTATTTGCTGCAGGACACGGTCTCCGGCCCTCGAGCCATCCGCTACCCCCGCGGCGGCGAGAGTGCAAAACTGGCGCAGTATCCTGCACAAAGCGGGAATACGACTTTTTGTATGAAACGCCCGGGGCAGAGATTCTTCTGTCAGCTATGCGGACGAACTGGAGGACATATTGGAGGCCGCCAATCAATTGAACGCTGCATCGCAGAATGCAGACGTTCTGAGGCTTGTAAAGCTATACCCCTTTACAGATAAACTTATCGATACTGTGTCGAAATATAAAATCGTACTGTTTGCAGAAGAATGTGTTGCAGCTGGTGGTATTGGTGAACATCTGGCATATGCTTTGCAGCAAAAAGGCTGGAACGGCCGCTTTTTACACTGCGCTGTCCACACGGCCTGCCTGCCGCACGCGACTGTTCCGCAGATCAAGCAGTGCACCGGTCTGGACGCTGCGGATCTTGTGCAGGCAGTCCGGTCTGCCCTCACGAAAGGAGAAAACGAGCTGTGAAAATTCGGTTGGATCAATATCTTGTGCAGAACGGCCTTGTGCAGAGCCGGGAGCGCGCCAAGGCTCTGATCATGGCCGGTGTGGTTTTTGTCAACCAGCAAAAGGTGGACAAGGCCGGCGAGATGATCAAGGAGGACGCTGTGGTCGAGGTTCGCGGCCACGATATCGGCTATGTCAGCCGCGGCGGCTTAAAGCTGGAAAAGGCCATGAAGT
>ENA-OQIM01000983-OQIM01000983.1-human-gut-metagenome-genome-assembly--contig:-NODE-983-length-10375-cov-1.604899_pt1 | contig 10375 bp, 11 predicted proteins | sample MGYA00242579_ERZ504744 | MGnify/ENA primary metagenome ERZ504744 (study PRJEB26092, sample SAMD00036441) | human gut metagenome | host: Homo sapiens | study: EMG produced TPA metagenomics assembly of...
CGCCCACAATCGAGCCGCGGCTTCAGCACTGATGGACGAGACATCAAGTCGGGTCAACCGCATGGCGTCGGCATCGGTTGGCTGCAATGCGGCGATCCAGCGTTCACTGCCCGGCGCATATGAGCTGACTCCCCCGTCGGGAACCACAGCGGTTGACGCGGAGCCCGTATCGCCGCCCATTTCAGAAGCGTCAAAATCCCATGCGAGTTGTTCGGAATCGTCATGCCTTGTCATTGTCATTGCCTTGTCACTGTCTTCAATGTTTTGCCGGTCAGAGCCGCCATGCACACATTATCGCACAAATGTTCGATTTGCTGCATCGCCAACGTCTGTTTGGCGCACTGCGGAAAGCACGCCGTTCAGTTGTTCAACGACCTCAGGAACTGCATCTGCACCACGTCGGCACCGTCGCGCTCCTCGTCATCCATCCTTGAAGCGGCAACCGAAAGCGTACGTGCCGGCACGAACATGCCTTCATCCACACAGACCCGCGCGGCCTTGCGTACCAAGGATGCGACCTGGGTATTGGGCCATACCGGCAGTCCCGCTTGGGTAAGCACGTGCATGGCTTCCGGAACGTCGGTGGGCACCGGAATGCATTGCGATTGCGCGCGTCCGATCAATTCCTGCAGCTCGCTCTCCAGCATGGCGATTCGCCCGGGGGCAATCTCCTCGCTCATGATGTACGCGCGGCCGCGATGTCGAAGTGGTCGCACATCCATTCCGCATAGGCGAGTCTGTAATAGGCGAACGACGCATCCTCACGGTCAAGTGCGACGTGCAACGCGTTGAGGCAAGCCGCTCTGGCCGGATCCCAATCCTCGGCGCGCGCCAGTTGAACCGCCAGCTTGAGATGGGAAAGCGGGTAGGCCGGCGCATATCGCACCATCGCATTGAGATGCGGCAACGCGGCCTTCACGCCTTTGACCTGTGCAAGCACGTCGGCGAGTTCCATATGCGCGTAGAACAGATTGTCCGGAATCAGCACGGTCCGTTCGCCTTCCGTGGCGAACATGCGATTGTAGATGACGCGTTCCGCATACGAGTTGAAATACCGCGGCACGCCCGGATTCGAAGCGAACAGTCGGTCCATTCGCCCCAACGCCGCTTCGGCCAGTTCCACGCTTTGGTCGACCTGTCCTGAGAACAGCAGGTCTCTCGCCTTGATGCGTTCCGCGTCAAGCTCGTCGGCCAAGCGGAAGGAGAAGTCCGGAGTGTCTTTGCCATCGATGAGCGCACTCGTCACCTGCGGAGCCAACGACGTCAATTCCGGGTCGGCAATGGTGTTGATGACGTCCATGGCCTGCTTTGCCTTGGCCACCGATTCCAGATGGGAGTCCTGCGCGATTCTGTGGAATTCGCCAACCGCGCGCTGCAGCAGGTCGACGCGCTGAATGGACAACCCCGACATGTCACGGCAGCCGAACAGCTGTGCCGTGTCATGGTCGAATATGGCGTCGGAAAGCTCAGGCTCCTCCTGACTTCCGGATGGGGAGAAACGACTATCGCGCAAATCGAACGTGGCGTCCACTGGCTTCAATGCGCCGAGGCCGTCCACATCCATTTCCGCATCGAACATACGGTATGTGCCTGTTGGATCAGACAATCCGCACTCGCCCAGACGCTCCATGAATTCGCTTCTGGTGAAGGTGACCGTCACCAGATTGCGTACGGTCGGATTCTTGCGAAGCTGGCTTAATGGATCATCACCATTCCCATCGAAATCGCCGAAGCCGATCAGTCCCGCGTCAAGAGCGCCATCATGCACGCCCTGTGCGGAACCGTCGTCCACGCTAGAGGAATCGTCCGCAATCTCGTCGGGAACCGCGAACGTCACTTCGTCGAAGTCGATATCCCGCATCAGATCCTCGAATTGGCTGTTCAACGCATCATCCGTATCCTCGGAGTTGACGCCATCAACGCCCATGTCGGCGGATCTCGGCGCCACCGGACGGGACGGGTCTCCGTGGAAATCGCCGTCCTTCGGATCGGCCTTGGACCCAGAAACACCCATATCTCCAGTACGAATGCGTTCGAAAGCCGCCAAAGCCTCGCTCATCAGCTCGCTGATGGCGGAATCCTGCTCGGCCACGGCCTCTTCCAAACCAATCGAATCGATATGCATCGACACACGCTGTATGCCCGGATCGGCGCCAAAACTCAACGCGGCCATCATCAGCCCAACACGCAGATTGTAGTCCGCGCTCATGCGGGCGCGTTCGGCGTCCGTCATATCCACCCATGCGTGGCGGGACACGTCATATTTGGTGGATGGCATCATGGAAACGCCGGCAGAGGTGAAACCGATGGCATATTGCCGTCTCGGAGACTGCATCGGAAGTCCACGTCGAAGCGGTATGGCAGGCGCATGCTGCGCAATAGTCTCGACATTGTCTGGCGGTATACCCATCCGAACCGCCTTCGGCTCCGAAGGCGGTACCATCCTCGCCGTCCTTCGTGTTTTCGGCGATGGAACGTCTGGTTTCCGCGGCGATGTCCACCAGGCGCATGACGGCTTGGACGCCGTCATCCTGCTGTGAGTCGAGGATCGCGCCGAATTCGTCGTCCGGTTTCAATGCGATCAGCGCCGGATTTTCCAGTAGCGCCATGTCGATTTGCGCGGCTTCCGCGCGGGTTACGGTGTCTTCTGTGGGCAGCTTGCCGATACGGGCGTTGCGTTCCAGCCATGAACTGACTGCGGCGAAACGGTTGAGGTTGCCTTCGATGTTCAGCGCGCGCAGCGATGCCGAGAACGGCAGTGTGGAATCCCAAGCGAAGAAATAGCAGCCCGAGTAGCTGGACGTGTATAGGTGCAATGGTTCCGCGCCGTGTACTGCTTCGAGCCCTTGGTCTTTGTCAAGGGCGCCTGCCTCGCGCATGAGGTCGGCGAAATAATCCTCAAGTCCGGATGCGCGCATGCCATGGGAGCGTGCGCTCATCGTGTCTCTGATGGATCGGCGGATCGCGCCCATCGGCGCCTCTCGGTTGAGCCTGCGGAAGATGTTGCCCGTGCCGAATCCCACGAGTAGCCCGTTCATTTGCGGCAGCATGTAGGCTGCGAAGAATGCGATGGTGATGGCATCCCTGTATTCCAGATCGATCGCATGGTTTCCGGCAGGTTGGCACGCATCTGTTCGAGCGTGTAGCGGTTGCCGACTTTCAGCCAGGATGCGAGCCACATCATGCGGCCACCGGGCATGCGTCCCACGACACCGCCTTGCGACGCGCGCACCATCTTCGGCGCGCCGTTTGTCGCGTGTCCGAATCGTGGACCGTCTGGCAGGGTGAGGGTTTCTTCTTTGACGAATATGAATCGTGGTTCCAGATCCTGCACGTCCATTTCGGGATTGGTGCCCGCGAAGACGCGTGCTTTGCTGTCGGCGAGCGCGATTTGCGCGAAGTGGTTGTTGTCGGTGAATAGTCCGATGGAGAAGGCTTTGCCTTGGGTTTGTGGCAGTTGCGCCAGCCGAGTTGGAGTGTGCTTGGTATGCCTTCGAAGCCTTTGATGATGCGTCGTTTGATGAGTGGGTTGAGTTTGATGGCGTTGCGGGTGAGTTCATCGACGATTGTCGTCTGGCGTGTCGAGGCTTTGCCGAAGGGGTTGGCGTCGGCGGTGTGGTGGGGGTGTTTGTTGTGGTTGATGAGTTGTCGTACCCCTTGCATGGCGTGGTTGAGCATGGTCCGTCCTTGGTGTGGATGGTGTGCTGATGGCGATGCTGGTGTGAGGTGTGACATGTGGGCCATTCTTTCAATTCAATGCGACATGCAGCCTTTAGAATAAAGTTCGTGACTTTTTCGAAACAGCGTTTTCAGGCGCGTCATCGTGTGTGCGCAGCTATTGTAGCCGCTTTTGTTGTGGTGGTGTTGGTTGAGTGCGTGTTGTGTAATGTGCCGTTTTTCCGCTCGTTGGCGGCGTCGGGTGATTCGGCGGCTGCGTATAACACGTTGGGGCCGGGGCTTGAGCGTCGTGATGACGGGTTGTTGGAGGTTACTGATCCGACGCAGGCGTATTTGCAGGTGGCTGCGGATGGTTCGTCTGAGTATGTGCGGATCGTGCCGGTGTCCGATGAGGTTATGGGTGGTGTGCCTGCCGGTTCGCGCGTGTTGCGTACGGTGCGTGTTCGTGCGGATGCGGATCGTGTGGCTGGTTCGTTGTGTTCGGTGTCGTTGGATTCGTCTCGTTCGTTGTATGTGAGGGCTGCGGCCGGTCGTACGGTGCGCGTGCAGGTGGTGGAGCCGAAGGGGTCATTGATTCCGTTTGATGCGGTCCGCGCGAATGTGCGTGTGCCGTTTTCGGTGAGTCCGTTGCGTGTGACGTTGTTGGTGTTGGTGATGGTGTTGGTGGCGTTGTGGCGTCCGGGCTCGCGCCTGTGGAAGGTGCCGTTGAATACGTCGAGTGTGCGTCAGCGTGTGACGTTGGGCGTGTTGTTGACGGTTCCTGGGTTGGTGACTGTTGCGGCGGTGGCGTGGCAGTTGGTGTCTGCGGTGCCGTTGAGTTTTCATACGGATGGCATGTATACGTATGATTACGATCAGTATGATCATGTGGCTCGGGCGTTGCTTGATGGTCATGCGTGGCTTGATTTGGATGTGCCCGACGCGTTGCGCGATGCGGATAATCCGTATGATGTGACGACTCGTCAGCAATTGCTTGCCGATGGTGTGAGTCCGGTGTATTGGGATTATGCGTTTTTTGATGGTCGTTGGTATTCGTATTTTGGCGTGGTGCCGGCGTTGCTGTTGTTTGTGCCGTATCGTGCGATAACGTCGTTGTGGGTTGATGGTGGTCTGATGATGCCGTCTGGCGCTGCGGTGCCGCTGCTGATGTTTGTTTTTTGGTGTTCGCGTGCCTGTTGACGATTCGCGTGATCGAGCGTGTGCGTCCGCATGTTTCGCTGGCTGCGGTCAGCATGTTGTGCGTGTTTGTGGTTTTGGCGTCGAACGCCCCGTACTTGTGGTATCGGACGAATTTTTATTCGGTGCCGATTGCGGCGTCCTTGTTGTTGAGCACGTTGGGCTTATGGCTATGGATGGGTGCGGCGCACCCGAACGCGGCCGATGCCGGTGGCGATGGTGGTGCGAATACGGTCGAATCGTTGTCGCTGCCTCGTTTGGCCGCCGGTTCGGTGTGTATTGCCGCGAATGTGGGTTGCCGTCCGTCGTTTGTGGTGGTGGCGTTTGCCGCGTTCCCGTTGTTCTGGCCGCAGATTCGTGCGATTGTGGGGCAGTTGCGTGCCATCGCGTCTGGTTCCGGCGTGCGTGGGCGTACACGCACCGTGTTGCATGCGTTGCGCACGCCTTTGGCCGTGCTGGTGCCCGCATTGGTTGTGGTGGTGCCCTTGTTCGCCTATAACATGGTGCGTTTCTCCTCGCCGTTCGATTTCGGTTCGTCGTATCAGTGACGGTTACGGATATGACGAGTTACCATCAGTCGTGGTCGAATTTTGTTTGGACGGTCGCATATTACCTGTTTCTGCCGTTGCGTTGGACGGATACGTTCCCGTTCCTTGCCGTCGATCCCGCGCCTTTGAAGGATTGGGGGTTTGCGGAGGCGATGCCCGGAGGCCTGTTCGTCATGGTTCCGCTTGCTTTGGCTGCGTTGGCTTGCCCGTTCCTACGTAAGCGCATGCGCGTTCGTGGCCATGCCGGCATGTGGCCACATTGGTGATGTTCCTGCTGTTGGGTTTGCTGATCGTGGCTCTTGACGCACGGCTGGGTGGCCTTGGATGGCGTTATATCGCCGATTTCGGCTGGCTGTTTGCGTTGGCTTCGCTTCCTTTGATGCTTATTGCGCTGGATTGCGAACGTCCGCGGCTTCGCTGGCTGTTGCGCGTGCTGGTGTTGGCGCTGCTGTTGTTCACGTTGTCGTTGACGGTGTTGTCGTTGTTCCTGTACGGCCGCGACGACGAGTTGATTCGTAATAATTCCGGTTTGTTTCATGACGTGCAGTCGTGGTTCACCCTAATGTAAGTTACGGCGTTTTCAGGGTTATTTCAGGGTTTTATCACAATTTTTCCAATAAATCATTCGGCTTGTTCCGAGTTTTCCGGATAACAGTGGCGATGTAACTGTTCGCTGTGAGATGAACCTTGTTGGAGACATCAGTCATGAAATCGCTTCCACTTTTGTCGAACCATCTCGTGTAAGACGCTGGACCGCGGCCGTCGTCGCATCAGCGTCGCATTGGGCGTCTGCCTCGCCAGCTATGACAATGTCGATGCGGCCATCAAACAAAACAGGATTGAACGACTGAACGCACGTATCGAGAACGTGTACACAGCCGACTATCAGGATATGCCGACGACAAGCTCGAGCAGGAAAAAGCAAGTCCTCCGCAACAGAGGATGACATGTTTGTCACCGAAGATCCGTACGGCACCAACACCACGTCACTGTATGTGTATTTCACTACCGACGACGCGGGTTGCCGTCTCCTATACCGTGCATGCAGACGGCTATACGGATTTCACCCGTGACGCTATCAGGAATCGCAATACAGCAAAACCCACGAATTCCAGCTGCTCGGCCTCATTCCCGGAGAGAAGAACACCGTCGCCATCACGCTGACCGATGCCGACGGCAAGTCCCGCACGCATGCCATCGAGCACAGGGGCGCATCCCTGCTGGGCAATGAGGAGGTGCAGTTGGAGAAGACCGTCGCAGCCGATTCAGGTGAGGATCTGGCGGCGGCCTGTATGCGATTCTCGGCAATGATTCCGACGAACAGGATTTCATGTTCTACTACGATACGAACGGCGTGCTGCGCGGTGAGATTCCGGTGCTCTACTATCGTTCGCACCGTCTGCTGTTCGATGATGACGGTCTCATGTGGTTCTCCGCGTCCACGCATCATATGGTGGCGATGAACCGTCTCGGCAAGCTGGAGAAGATCTACGATCTGGGATCCGACTTCATTCTGCATCATGATTATGCGATGGATTCCAACGGCGACATCGTGCTGCTGGCCACCGAGCTCGGCCGTGACGACAACGCCGTGCAGGATCAGGTCATCAAGCTCAGCACTTCCACCGGAAGTGTAACCCGCTTGGCGGATTTCGGTGAGCTGTTCGCCGACTATAAGGCCTCCACCACGCATGCGGGAACCGACGAGTCGGATTCGAATGCCAAGAATCGTTGGGATTGGCTGCACTGCAATACCATTCAATTGTTGGATGACGGTTCCGCATTGTTCTCCGCCCGTGAGACGTCCACCATCATCAAGGTGGATGATTTGGAATCGGATCCGACGCTTGATTATATGATCGGCGAGCCATCCGTGTGGGCCGGCACCGATGAGGCCAGCAGTTTCCTGACGAAGTCCGGTGATTTTTCGGATACCGGCGGCCAGCATTCTATCACGTATGTCGCCGATGATTCGCTGCCTGACGGCCAGTGTTACATGTATATGTTCGATAACAATTTCGGCACTTCGTTGACGCGTCCTGATTTTGACTGTCGTGATCGACGGCATTTCGACCGAATTGTCGTCCGATACGGCAAATTCGCGGTATCGCAAGTATCTGGTCAACGAGAATGCCGGCACGTATACGGAAGTGTCATCGTTCGACGTGCCATATTCGCCGTATGTCAGTTCCGCGCAGGAATTGGATAATGGCAGATCCTCATCGACTCGGGCATGAAGGGTCTGTTCGGCCAGTACAACAAGATGGTGATCTGCTGGCGCAGTTCAAGATGACGTTGAACAGTGCGTACATCTACCGCGTGTACAAGTACGATTTCTCGGGATTCTATTTCGCCTGACATCCTGTCCGCAGGCTTGACGGGGCCGGGAATCTAAACTCCTTGTGGGAGTTTGGATTTCCGGCCCCGTTTCGTATGCAATGGGTTCGGCACGCCCGTACAATGGTTGCCATGGGTTTTTTCGATTCGCTGTTTTCATCCAAACGTCCCGAAGCGACGCATGACGTCACGTTCACGCTAGATCAGGCAGGCCACACGTATGAGGATGGCAATGTCGGTCTGGAGCCGACATCGTTGACGATCACTCCGGAAAGCAAACGTGTGGCTGTGATCGGGTTGAATGGTTCCGGTAAGACCACGTTGCTGCAGCTGTTGGATGGCGCATTGTCTGCGACGTCCGGTTCGGTGCGTATCGACGCGAATGGTGCTGCGTATGATCCGTCGGTGAAACGTGATCTGAAACGTATCGAATCGATGATCGGCCGCGTTCGTCGCGAGGAAATTCCGAACAGTTATTACAAAGCGGATTCCATTCGCGAGGCGATTGATGAACCGTTGAAGAAGCATAAGGTGCCGGAAAGCGAACGCCAGGCGATCATCGGCAATCTGTTCGCGCATTTCGATCTGGCGGCGGTCGCACGTGAGCCCGCCTCCGCATTGGATAGCGAGAAACGTCATCTGCTGGCGATCGCTTCCGCATTGAGCTTCTCCCCCGCGGTGATCGTTGCCGACGAGCCGACCAAGGGTTTGGACGAGGTGGCGTCCGCGCATGTGGCGAAAGCTCTGTTCAGTTACGACAAACAGGTAGTGTTCGCCACGCATGACACGGAGCTGATCACACGCGTGGAATATGCGATCGACCGCACGCTGGTGGTCGACGATCATCAGGTGGTGTTCGACGGTGGCCCGCATGAGGCCGTGGCCTTTTACACGGACCTCATCCGCGCTAAATATGAGGCTTCCAAAGCCTGACCATACCCACGGATTATTCCCGTTCCCCACATGTTGCGGCTCCTTCATCGGTGTCGACGATGGAACCACAACATGTTTCAGCCGATCATTGTGTTGACGGTGTCAAGCACCGTCTGAACGTTATGCCTGAATTCGTCGGGTTCCGGCAATAACGAGATCGCGAGATAGCCGTTCGACGTCATATCGAAGAAATAGCCGGGCTGTCCTGAAATTCCGTGCTTTTCGATCATGGACAACACCAGTTCGTTCTCGTCAAGCACGCTGGGCACGCGCAAAAGCACATTCCATCCGCCTTCGGCACGCAACACGCTGACCATGCCCTGCTCGTCATCATCCAGCATGGTATGCAAGGCTGCGAGGTTGGTTTGCACGCGCTCTCGCACGCGCGCGGTCTGCGCGGCTGCGGCGCCAGCATGGCGGGGATCTGTTTGGCGATGATCTCACTCATTGGCAGATAGTCGTCGGCGACCACGTCGAGTCTGCGCTTGGCCTCATCCACTTCAGCCGCCGGGCCGGACACTTGGATCCAACCCACTTTGGCATGTGGCGCGGCCAACGTCTTCGAGAACCCATCCAATGCGAATGTGAGCGTGCCGGTCTCCCCCGCGAGACGCGCGTTGCCATCGAATGGTTCAAGATCATAGTCGTAGAACACCTCATCGGCGATGATGGCCACCTCATGGTCATGACAAAGCCGCACAATGGCCTCACGTTCCGACGCTTTGACGTACGATCCGGTCGGATTGTTGGGATTGATGAGCACCAGCGCGCGGATGCGGCCGCCATCTTCACCTTCAAGCGCTTCGCGTAGTTCGGCCACGTCGATGTACCAGGATCCGTCGAAACGTTGCTGGTACTCGATCATGTCGACGCATTCGAGTCGTGCGATCGATTCGATGAGCGATATCCCGGCTTCGGTGCGAGCACGGCGTCACCTGCATTGCAGAGCAGTTTGATCAGCCATGAGTACGCTTCGGACGTCGAGCTCAATATGTATAGGTCGTCGGCGGTAGCGGTATTGCCTTGTTCATGCAGGAATGCGGCCAGCGCTTCGCGTGCGTATCGTTGTCCGCGTGGCTCCGCTTCGTAGATGTCCGGCAATAGTTCCGACGCGAGCGCATGTTTGGTTGGATTGGAGTCGTTGAGTTTGCCGAGTGTGATGCCGTTTGCTTTGGCTTCCGCTTCGGCTTTGGCGATGGGATTGGGCTCGCTGATATCGACTCTGGAGGAAAAACGCATGGTCTCCACCATACTCTCTGGGTTGCGCAAGTGTTGCATCGAGCAAGAAGGATGCATTCGCCATGCGATCATCAGAGGAATAACAAGAGCCGTCCGACGGATGAATCGGACGGCTCTCGCTTATATGAAGGTTAGGAACCTTTATGGTTCACGACATCACTTCTGCTTGATGCTTGCGTAGTACGCAGCGCCGATGATGCCAGCCTCATTGTGCAGCTTGGCTGCGACGATCGGGGTCTTGATGTCGATGTACGGCAGGAACTTCTCGGACACGCGGGACACGCCACCGCCGACGACGAACAGCTGCGGATCCAAGTAGAACTCCAACAGGGAATAATACTTGGTCAGACGCTTGGCCCACTTCTTGTAGCCCATATCGAGCTTTTCACGAATGGAGGATGCCGCGTACTTCTCGGCGTCACCCTTGCCCTTGAGCAGTTCCAAATGGCCGAGCTCAGTGTTCG
>ENA-OQIM01000984-OQIM01000984.1-human-gut-metagenome-genome-assembly--contig:-NODE-984-length-10352-cov-1.838631_pt1 | contig 10352 bp, 15 predicted proteins | sample MGYA00242579_ERZ504744 | MGnify/ENA primary metagenome ERZ504744 (study PRJEB26092, sample SAMD00036441) | human gut metagenome | host: Homo sapiens | study: EMG produced TPA metagenomics assembly of...
GCAAGCTCATTGGCTGCATTAAAGACAGTCGGCATACTTCCGCCCTCCGGGATGCCTGGATCGCCATAGGAAGTCCCCGGAATGTCTCCATATCCGGAACCTCAAATGTGATCTCATGAAGCTTCGTGAAATCAAGGCGGTCTCCGTCCAGATATCGTCTGTGCGGATAGTACAGAGCGTACTGGATCGGAAGTCTCATATCCGGAGTTCCAAGCTGTGCCATGATCGCACCATCCTTAAACTCCACCATGGAATGGATGATACTCTGCGGCTGCACCACCACCTGAATATGATCCAGATCCATGTCAAACAGCCATTTGGCTTCCATAACTTCCAGCCCTTTGTTTACCAAGGTTGCGGAATCTACGGTGATCTTTCGTCCCATTACCCAGTTTGGATGCTTCAGAGTATCTGCAACAGTGACCCTTCGCAGCTCTTCTGTGGTACGTCCGCGGAAGGGACCACCGGATGCCGTGATCAGAAGCTTGTGGATCTCTTTGTTTTCTTCTCCGTGGATAGCCTGGAAAATAGCGCTGTGTTCACTGTCTACCGGAAGGATAGATACGCCATATTTCTTTGCCATGGGCATGATCAGATGACCGGCTGTAACAAGGGTTTCCTTATTTGCCAGGGCAATGTCCTTTCCGGCACGGATTCCCTCCATAGTAGGACGGATCCCGATCATTCCCACGATCGCAGTGACAAGAATTTCTGATTCCGGCATGGACGCAAGTTCCAGAAGTCCCTCCATTCCGCTGACTACCTTTGTATCTGTGTCCGCAATACGCGTTTTCAGATCCCGGGCTGCTTCTTCATCCCAGACTGCTGCCAGAAGCGGATGAAACTCACGAATCTGCTCTTCCAGCTTCTCCACACTTTTGCCTGCACTGACTGCAACAACCCGAGGTCTTCGTTTTTTCTTGCCACATCCAGTGTCTGGGTCCCAATGGAGCCGGTAGAACCTAAGATTGCAATATTCTTCATTTTAATGTCTCCTAAATTCCAAGAATCATTTTTGCAAGATAGTAAATAACAGGGGCTGTGATGATCACACTGTCAAAACGGTCCAGGATTCCTCCATGGCCCGGGATCAGCTTTCCATAGTCCTTGATGTTCTGGTTTCTTTTGATCGCAGATGCAGCCAGATCACCCACCATGGAGATCAGAGCTCCAACTGCGCAGATCAAGGCATACTCAGCCATTTTTCCCTGTGTTGCTGCTGCATAGATCACTCCAAGAAGCGCCGCTCCCGCAACGCCTCCTACAGCTCCCTCGATGGATTTCTTCGGCTTAAAACCGGCGCCATTTTATGCTTTCCGATAAGCATTCCCCACACAGTAAGCACAGGTGTCACATCCCCAGGAGCACAGGAATATCAGCCATACCAGGAATTCCGTCCGGAAGGCTTCTGGTAAGATAGATAAAGGAAAGCATCACAGCAACATATACAACTCCAAAAATGCTGCCATCACCTGTTCTGCATGGTATTTCGGATAACCGAATACATAAACAAACAGGATCAGGATCATACTGATGATGATCGCCATTGTTCCGTAATTTCCAAAATCAGCTTTCATGGCAATATAATAAAGCACTGCTCCAAGATATCCTACAAGTTCCAGCACAGTAACATGCTCATCGCTTACCTTCATTACCTTGTAAAGCTCTCTCATTCCGATCAGTGAAACAGCCAGAAGTGTAAAAAATAAGATCCAGCTTCCGGAAATGATAGTTGCCAGGGCAATAATGACAAGGACGATACCACTTATCAGTCTTGTCTTAAACATGATCTACTCCTCCTTGACGCCACCGTAGCGTCTGTCTCTCTGATTGTATTTCTCGATGGCTTTGATCAGCTCTTCTTTATTGAAATCCGGCCATGCAACCGGTGTAAAATAAAAACTCGGAATAGGCAAGCTGCCAAAGCAGGAAATTGGAAAGCCGCTGCTCACCGCTTGTGCGGATCAAAAGATCCGGATCCGGTACACCTGCAGTATCCAGATAGCTCTCAATCGTATCTTCTGTAATGCCATCCGGCTCAACTTTTCCGTCTTTTACATCCTGTGCCATCTTCTGCATTCCACGGCGGATCTCATCACGGCTTCCGTAATTTAATGCCAGCTGAAAATAAATACCGTCAAAATCTTTGGAATATTCCTCCAGTTCCCGGACACTCTGCTGGATATCCGGTGCAAAGGCAGTAACATCTCCGATGACTTTCATCTTCATATTATTTTTCTTGGAAATCTTGATACATTTCTTAAGATAACCGCGGAACAGTTTCATCAGTGCTTCCACTTCTTCTCTGGAGCGTTTCCAGTTTTCTGTGGAAAAAGCGTAAACCGTAAGATATTTCACCCCAAGGTCTTTGATATCATAACAAATGTTTTCAAGATTGGCGCATCCCTTTACATGTCCGTAGGTTCTCGGCATTCCTCGTTCCTTTGCCCAACGTCCGTTTCCGTCCAGAATGATCGCGATATGATTTGGTACGTTCATAAATCTCCTCCATACAGAAAGAGAGCTTCTTCAAAGAAGCCCTCTCTATCCTCGTATTTCTTACAATTATACAGTCAGAATCTCTTTAGACTTGTTCTCGATCGCCTTGTCAACTTCCTTGATGTACTTATCTGTAAGTTTCTGGATCTGATCCTCAAGCTCTTTGATCTCATCCTCAGAAACATCCTGTTTTGCAAGTTTCTTAAATGCATCGTTGGCATCACGACGGATATTTCTTACTGCAACCTTGGCACCCTCGCCTTTTTTCTTAACGTCCTTCACCAGCTCTTTACGACGCTCCTCGGTAAGCTCCGGGAAAACAAGACGGATCATTTTTCCATCGTTGCTCGGGTTTAATCCCAGATCAGAGCAAAGGATCGCTTTCTCGATCGCTTTGATCATGCTGGATTCCCACGGCTGGATCTGGATCATACGTGCCTCCGGTACAGAAATGTTTGCAACCTGCTGGAGCGGAGTCGGTGCTCCATAATAATCTACGGTAAGTTTGTCAAGAATATGCGGGTTTGCACGGCCGGCTCTGATGGTTGTCAGCTCACTCTCCAAAGCATTCAGTGTTTTTCCCATTTTTGTTTCGTATACCTGAATTCTCTCATCCATTTCACATATCTCCCTGTATGGTTTTTTTTATTATTCCCTTTTGATCACACGGTTACCTTTGTTCCGGAGAACTTGCCATGTACGGTATTGACGATGCTGTCCTTTTCATCAAGACCGAATACCAGCATCGGCATCTTCTGCTCCATACACATGATGGAAGCGGTAAGATCCATAGCTGCCAGCTTCTTTGCAACTACTTCATCGATGGAAATCTCATCATACTTCTTGGCATCCGGATTTACCTTCGGATCACTGTCATAGATTCCATCAACAGCCTTGGCAAGAAGAATGGCATCTGCGCCGATCTCAACAGCACGAAGTACAGTAGCTGTATCTGTAGAAAAATACGGATGGCCGGTACCACCTGCAAAGAATACAACCTTTCCTTCTGCGAAGCTCTCTTCTACAGCATCCTTGGAATAAAGTGTGGTAAATGCACCACATACAAACGGGGTAAACACCTCTGTCTTAAGTCCCACATATCTGCAGATGTCAGACACATAGATACAGTTCATGATAGTAGCAAGCATGCCGATCTGATCCGCCTTGCTTCTGTCCATGGCTCCGCTGTACGTCCTCTCCAGAAATTTCCACCTCCGATCACGATACCAACCTGAAGTCCTTCATCCACGATCGTCTTGATCTGTTTGGCAACCTCTGTAACAGTTGCTTCATCAAAGCCTCTCTTCTGCTCTCCTGCAAGAGCCTCTCCGCTTAATTTCAGTAACACTCTTTTCATATGTTTATTCTCCTTTACCATACGCCGGATACAACTTCATTGCCGTCATTGTCAAAAGTTGTGGATACCGTAAACGTATCATAATAATAATAACCTGTCTTACCGGACTCCGGCTCGTCCTCATAATCACTGCCATTTGGGCTGCCGCATGCATTCTCAAGCTCAGACATGGACTGACCGATATATCTTGCTGCTACAGATGCCGGATCATCCTCGCCGGATGGTGCTTCCGTAGGATCCGGTGCATCGGAAGAATCAGAGGAAGCTGGTGCAGATGTTGGATCCGGTGTGGATGTGGAGTCCGAACTGCCGGACGAACTGCTGTCTGTACTGTCTCCATTATCATCAGAACTCTCCGGAGTCGGAGTCACAGCCGTACTGTCTGAAGAATCTGTACTGTCACTGTCACTTTCACTGTCATCCTCAATGCCAAGCCTTGCCTTTACATCCTTCAGGGTAGACACCTCCTTGGTGCTTCCGCTCGCCAGATATGTAGCATATGGAATTCCGTCTTCACCCTCACCATCCATGCACAGGCTCAGCTGTGAGATCGTCGGAAGCGGCAGCTGACGGAAGAAACATTCATTCTGCTCTTCGTCAGTAAATGTGATCTTTACATCAAAGCTTGTTGCTGTATCTCCGTTATCGTCCTTCTGACTCTTCTCCATATAATAAACAGCCTTGTCGTTGGAAGCCAGTGTGAATTTACCATTTACAAGATCGCTTCCCCAGGTCTCATCACTGTCATCGCCATCATCTCTGGTAGGACGGACATAAATTGCAGAAATCGTGGAGTTCATCTTATTGGTAAATACAATACTGGTAGTGGTCTCACTCTTGGTTCCCATTACGTTCTTGATATTTGCTGTTTCATCCGTAGAGGTCTGCATCTCCACCACATCCGTTTTCGCAGTTTCCGTTACCGTCGGGGTTGCCGTTGCCTCCACCTTCTGCTCCGGTGCCACAGAGTTCTTCTTTCCGCAACCGGCTGCAAGCATGCTCGCTGCAAGAATTCCGGCAAGAATCAAATAACGTTTTTTCATTATATCTCCTCCATATAAATGGTCCTATTCGCTGTCAGGTTTTCCTTTTCTATTATTACAGAGTATCACTTTCTTGTCAACCTGACCGTTCTGAATTTCACAGAATCTTTAGAGTTACTGTTCACTGGTAATATTCCGCGAGGTGTTTTTTGTGAGCGAAGGTCACAGAAAACCCGAGACATTTGGAACAGCTGAGGTCAGAACCGTTTTCCCTTCGCTGTCTGCGCATATCACGGCGCATTTTCGCAGCTTCATTCCGGGCTTTTTCCGCTTCTGTGGTAATGATCAGTTCCGGCACCTGGATCGGTTTCTGGTCTTCATCTACAGCCACCATCACAAAAAATGCCCGGTTTACAGTATGACGCATACCATCCGGCTGTTCCACATACGTATCGATCTCGACCTCCATGGAAGTTCTTCCCACATAAGTCACATATCCCTTAAGTACTACGATCTCTCCCTCATAGATCGCATGCTTGAACTGAAGATTGTCCACTGCCGCAGTTACCACCCGATATGTCTCCGCATGACGCATAGCTACCACTCCGGCAACCTCATCCAGCCACTGCATCAGCTCCGCCAAAAGTCTTCCGCCTCCGTTCAGATGCTGCTGCATGATCAGATGAACCTGCTCCGTCATCGATGCTTCTACCGTTTTTTTACGTCTTTCCTGTACCTCTGTCATTTCTCATTCCCCGCATTTTATCATACTTTTACTTTTTCAGTTGAAACCAGCCGATCAATAAAGATTTTTTACTTTAAAGTCTCGCTCCGCTTCTCTTCTCTGATCCTTCTTTGCAATATCCTGGCGCTTGTCATAAAGCTTTTTACCACGTGCCATGCCAATCTCTATTTTTACCAGGCTGTCCTTGAAATAAACCTTCAGTGGTACCAAAGTCAGTCCTTTTTCCTTTAATTTAGCTTCGATCTTATTGATCTCGTAGCGATGCAGCAAAAGCTTACGCACACGAAGAGGATCTTTGTTAAAAATGTTTCCTTTCTCATAAGGAGTGATATGCATTCCATATACATAAACTTCTCCGTTTTCCACACGGACAAAGGCCTCCTTGATGCTGCATTTACCGGAACGTAAGGATTTCACCTCGGTTCCTGCAAGTGCGATCCCGGCCTCATAAGTATCCTCGATAAAATAATCATGAAAAGCCTTTTTATTATTTGCGATCAGTTTCATTCCTGTTTTTTTTGCCATTTCGCGCTCCCTCAGTCTTCCTCAGCCAGGACAAAATCCACGGTTTTCAGCATTTTATCCGCATCTGCCACACGGACACGGACCTTCTGCCCAAGACGGAAGATCTTTCCTGTCATGTCGCCCCGCAGTTCATATGCATCCTGGTCAAATACATAATAGTCATCTCGTAATGTATTGATATGGATCAGTCCTTCTACGGTATTCGGAAGCTCCACATAAAGTCCCCATCCTGTAACGCCGGAGATGATCCCCTCATACTCCTCTCCGAGATGATAGGACATATACTCTGCTTTCTTCAGCTTATCGGATTCTCTTTCTGCTTCGTCTGCGCGCCGTTCGCACACACTGGACTGGCGTGCTACTTCATCCAGGATCTCCTTGTAATGCTCGGTACGTCCTTCCCTTACCAGTCTGCCTCTCAGACGGTCATGATGATCCTATGGATCTGAAGATCCGGATATCTTCGGATTGGAGAAGTAAAGTGGCAGTAATACTTCGCTGCAAGTCCGAAATGTCCGCTGCATTCCGTAGTATATTTTGCCTGTTTCATGGTACGCAAGGTCAGGCGGCTGATCTGTGCCTCATTGGGCATTCCCTCAATACTTTCCAGGATCTCCTGGATCTCACCAGGCGTGATCTCCTGTCCGGATTTCTGTATGTTGACTCCTTCATTATGAAGAAGCATCAGAAGACTTTCAATCTTTTCCGGATCCGGATTTTCATGCGTTCTGTATACAAAGGGATAATCTCCGGTGCAGTATTCCTGTGCCACGGTTTCATTGGCAAGAAGCATAAAATCTTCAATGATCCTGGTTGCCACATTGGCTTCATAAGGCTGCACATCAATAGCTCTTCCTGCCGCATTCAGGATGATCTTACTTTCCGGAAAATCAAAATCAATGGAACCTCTTGTATGACGGCGGCTGCGCAGGATCCCGGAAAGCTCTTTCATCAAGAAAAACATGGGGATCAGAGCTTCATAGCGTTTCTTCGCCACCTCATCAGTATCTTCCAGAATATTTTTCACATCTGTGTAACACATACGCTCATCTACACGGATCACGGTTTCTGCGATCTTATGAGAAATCACCTTTCCTTTTTCATTAACATCCATCAGACAGCTTAAGGTCAGACGGTCCTGTCCCTGGTTCAGAGAACAGATACCGTTGGAAAGCCGCTCCGGGAGCATGGGAATGACACGGTCTGCAAGATAGACGGAGGTTCCGCGCTTCAGTGCCTCTCTGTCAAGGGCACTGCCGCCCTGAACATAGTTGCTCACGTCTGCGATGTGCACACCCAGATGGTAGATTCCATCCTCCTTTGTCAGGGAAATGGCATCATCAGGTCCTTTGCATCCTCACCGTCAATGGTAACTGTAACAAGATTTCTGAGATCCAGTCTTCCATCCAGATCCGCTTCCTGTACATGATCCGGCACACGGTCAGCCTGACGAAGTACTTTGTCAGGAAATACACTTGGTATATTAAAGCTCTTCACAATAGCAAGGATATCTGTTCCAGGTGAACGTAAGTTCCCAGCACCTCTGTGATCTTTCCTTCCGGCTTCCGGTTTCTGGATCCGTAATCTGTGATCTCTGCAACTACCTTGTCTCCGTCCTTTGCTCCCATGGAGTTTTTTCTGGAAATAAAGATATCTTTGGAAATTTGGGGTTATCACTGATCACAAAGCCATAATCACGGCTACTCTGGTATGTTCCCACGATCGAAGGCATTCCCCTTTCCAGAACCTTCAGCACAACGCCTTCCTGACGTTTTCCCTCTTTATGTCCGTTCCGTACAAGGATCTGCACCTTATCCTGATGCATGGCGCTTCCCGTGTCATTTTCCGGAATAAAAATATCCTGTTCCTGACCCTCCACTTCCACAAAGCCAAAGCCCTTGTAATGGCCAATAAAAGTTCCCTCCATGATGGTTCCGTCCTTCTCGGAGAAACGATATTCCTCATGATTCTTCTCTCTGCGTTCTCTTCCCTTACGGCCACGCTCCGGCTTTTCTGCCTTCAGAGCTTCTTTATTCTTTCGTCTGTCTCTGCGCTTGCCGGAAACTTTGCTGTATCTTCCTTTATTATCTACTTCAGCCTTGCCCTGGGCGCAAAGCTCGTCCAGCACGTCAAAAAGCTCTTTTTTCTCACTCTTATCCAGCTGAAGAAGAGATGCGATCTCACGCAGACGCATGGGCTTATACAGCGGATCTCCCAGAAGCTCCATTATAAACTTTTTCTTTTTTCAAAATTTTTCGATCTTTTCACATTTTCTCCTGTTTCATATTTATATTTCATTTTTACCCTGTTATCCTTCCGGAGGAAGGCTCACCCGTGCCCCTGTATCAACGCAAAAACACTCCTGCTGATTAACAAAAGAAGTCCCCATCCGAGTTTCTTCTGCATGCTAACGCAGCAAGAGTGTTACCAACTTCTGTTCTGCCCCTGGCAGATCAGATAATGTTCAGTACGATTGACAGTACAAAGAAAATAACTCCCATGATAATGGTACCTCTTACAAGACCACCTTCCATGGAACGGCCCTTATTCTTACCCCCAGTAAGTATCAGCTACTCCGGCGATAGAGCCAAGACCCTGCTGCTTGCCCTCCTGCATCAGTACGACAACAGTCAGAGCGATACAATCTATTGCATAAATTACAGTCAGAATAATCTTCAAAATGTTCACGCGGTTACACCTCCTAATCAACTAGAGGTTATTTTACCATAGCTAAACCGGGATTTCAACCATTTTCCGTTTATTTTATGCAGGGCTTTTTCTGAGATTTTTTTGCAAAGGATCTTTATATCTTCCAAGAGCTCCGAGCTGTTCGTGGATCCGCAGAAGCTGGTTATACTTGGCGTTCCGGTCCGAACGGCAGGGTGCACCTGTTTTGATCTGTCCCGCCCCACAGGCAACTGCAAGATCTGCGATAAAGGAATCCTCTGTTTCCCCGGACCTGTGAGAGATCACTGCACGATACCCGGCATGCTGAGCCATCTCCACTGCATCCAGAGTTTCCGTGAGAGTTCCGATCTGGTTTACTTTAATAAGGATAGCATTGGCAACATCAAGTCCGATGCCACAGTGTAGCCGTTTGATATTGGTGACAAACAGATCATCGCCTACCAGCTGGATCTTTTTCCCCAGGTGTTCCGTCAGATATTTCCAACCTTCCCAGTCATCCTCCCAGAGACCGTCTTCAATGGAAACAATGGGGAAAATTTTTCCACCAGTTTTTCATAATACTCTGTCATCTCACCGGCATCCCGGTAGATCTTTTCTCCTTTCATGCGGCTCTCCCCAGGGAAAAGTATACGCCTTTTCCTCATCATAAAGCTCGCTGGAGGCTGCATCAATGGCAAGTGGCAATGGTGATTTCTTCTCCTGGTTTATATCCTGCTTTTTCTATGGCATGAACGATCAGGGTAAGCACTTCCTCCGAATCTGAAAGATCCGGAGCAAAGCCGCCTTCATCTCCAACCGCTGTGGAGAGCCCTTTTTCCCTGAGAAGAAGCTTTAAGTGCTGGTAGACTTCCGCACACATGCGGATACCCTTTTCCAGACAGCAAGCTCCTGTTGGCATGATCATAAACTCCTGAAGATCTACCGTATTGTCCGCATGCTTTCCCCCGTTTAAAATATTCATCATCGGTACCGGAAGCTGCATGGTATGGCAGCGCCCAGATACTGATAAAGAGGAAGCCGAAGGGCCCCGGCTGCTGCACGGGCTGCTGCCAGAGATACTGCCAGCGTGGCATTGGCTCCTGCGCTGCTTTTGTTCTCCGTTCCGTCGGTTTCGATCAGAAGATGATCGATCCATGCCTGGTTCAGGGCATTCTCTCCGATAATGGCATCTGCCAGACGTGTATTGATATTTTCCACTGCCTTTTTTACACTCTGGCCCAGATATTCCTCCCGGTTTCCGTCTCGCAGCTCCACAGCCTCAAATTTACCTGTGGATGCTCCGGACGGCACCATGGCTCTTCCTGTGTATCCATTAATCCCCACAATTCCTTCACCTACCGTCACTTCCGCTTCCACTGTAGGATTCCCCCTGGAATCAAGGACCTGTCTTGCATGAACTTTTCGAACAGGCAGATAACGTAGCATAAGTTTTTCCCTCCTTGAAAATAATAATACTGTTTATGATCTCCTGCACTTTGTGATTCTCTTCTTATGTTCATAAAGGTATCTTGTTCCGAAAAGGTTTTGGTCTATACCTTTTATCTGGTTTCGATAT
>ENA-OQIM01000985-OQIM01000985.1-human-gut-metagenome-genome-assembly--contig:-NODE-985-length-10344-cov-1.530880_pt1 | contig 10344 bp, 21 predicted proteins | sample MGYA00242579_ERZ504744 | MGnify/ENA primary metagenome ERZ504744 (study PRJEB26092, sample SAMD00036441) | human gut metagenome | host: Homo sapiens | study: EMG produced TPA metagenomics assembly of...
TGAAGTTTTCCATCTTGCCCTGCCACAGTAAAACTGGATGATCTGATAAGGTTCCATATCCATGTTTGTAACAATAAAAGTGTACATGTGTGTCAGCTGACGTATGGTTTTTCAATTTTGAAAACCACGCGTCTTGGATATTTCCATGAACCTGCCTGATACATGAATTCGCCATACGTTACTGCATAGCTGATCTGGTCCTTTTGAGTGGCCTTGTACAAATCTTCCTCTTTATCTGAAGCCAGGGCAACGAGTGTGGAATTCTGTTTTAAACGGATGGCATAAGTGCAGCCATTACTCTCACAAGTTTCATAAAGTTTTGGAGAAAAGAATCCGCTGTCGCCGCGAAGATAAGTATTAATGCCTCTTTCCAGGTATTCCTGAAAGATGGATTTCATAAATTTATCTGCCCCATTGCTGCAGTAGAGCGTTCCATCACGAAGTTCCGCTTTTATCAGATCCCCGGTCAGCCCGTCATAGCATAGTAATGGATGATATCCATGTTCCTGATAATGGAAGTTGAAGCCTTCTCCTTCCTGCTAACCATAAGTGCCAAACAGGTACTGTCCAGATCCAGAAACACATGCTCCGGCCATTTTATGGAATAGATGATATTCCTGAGATTTTTATCGATGTCATCAAACTGTATCAGGGTATCTTCATCCATACGGTTAAAAAAATCTTGATAATGTCGGTTGTGATGCCAGACTTTCTTTCTCAAGAATAGCCTGGAAAACAGGATCCAAAGTCAGTTCATCCGCACAATCATCCTGAAAATCTATTACAGATAACCTGATAGATTATCTGTAATAGATTTTCAGCGTCCTTATGGAACCGGACAGCTTTATCATTCGTCTTGAACTTCTTTTTGATCAGCTTTGTGAAGCCGATTTTTGCAGCGAATTCTTTTATCAAAAGGAGACCTGTATCGGAGGAAAGATCACCTCCATCAAAATTTATTTTAATTTGCCTATTGCTTTGAAGTGAAAAGGTGTTTACAATACTCATAAAGGGCTCCTTTATTTGGGATTGTTAAGACTTTGAACACCTTAATTTTACCACAAATGGATGCTCTTTTTTCATTCACTTAATAAGTGAAAAGCAATATGCAATTAAAATACAGTAACTATGTGGCTTTCAGCCACTTTCACGACAAAGCCGTGAATAATTCAGGATAAAAAATGTGCGTAGCGGCACAGAGAAAAATCTGTAACCAGATAAAAAAGAACCGCGGGACACGCGGGGATAGCCTGTTTTAGCTTTGCCCTGAAGGGCAATCGAGCAGGAAGCCCCCACTTCAAAATCTGTAAGATTTAAGTGGTGGGAGCATGTCAGTGCGTCCATAAATGCAGATGTGATGTTCGGCCTGCTGAGTGCAGTTTCCATGCCCATCACCGCATACGGACAGCCGGCAAAATTCCGTCCTGTTGTTCTTGCTGATAATTTGGGAAGTCCTGTCTGCCTGAGAATCTGGCTGATTCCGGTTGCAGAATAGCCGTTTTTCCAGAACAGTTCGGCAGCACATTTGATCAGACGCTGCCTGGATTCTTCACCCTTTGTCATTGTGTATTTCCTCCTTCAGTCTGTGAAATAAATGTGTGAGTGCAAACATGAGCGTCTCATAATGCATATAATCCAAAATATTTCTGTCTACAAGAATTTGAAGGTTTGCCGGGAATTCATCGTCTGCTTCCCAGAAACGAATAATAACTGGCAAAAAAGGAAAAAGTTCTAATTCGAAAGCAACATCGCCCTTTTTCAGTTCTTTCCCGGAAAGTGTCAGGCAGGCGTTGTGTAATTCTGGATTTTTCCATTAAAAGAGTCAGCAGTATTCTGAAAAAATCCATTATTCGAAGAAAGATTTCCTGTTTGGACAGTGGAAAGACTACCAACGTTTACAAACTTATGTGCCAGATGACATTCATCTTTGGAATAACACAAAACATCATAAATGGTCATTGCTTCATTATAATCTGCTTCGCAGACAGTTTTAAAATCATCCTCTGACCATTGAACATTTCCTGATTTCCTGTTGATACGATAGATGCGCTTAACAAAAGAAAGATACAACCAGGACGGATCGTGTTTTAATGAAAATTTGGCTATCATTGTGTCCTGGTCATATTGCAGGAAAACATTCGCCATAGAAAGTTTCGTCTTTTCGTAATTACTAACAGCGTTTATCATATCAGCCTCCAGGTGCATGTGCTTTACAATTTATTTACAGAATAGACTATTCGGTCTATAAAGTCAAATATGGTTAGCTTTTTATAGAAAATCTGTTCACCAGGCTACATTTATTTGTGTTATACTGTTCGTGAAAGGGCATGAGGAATGATAAAAAATCCGAGAGAAAGGTGAAATTCTATGGAAAATTTGATCTGGTACATCATAATGATCCCATGCAGTGCATTACTCACAGGAATTGGAATTTACGCATGGAACAGGAAAAAACCTATGTGGTTCTGGTCTGGAAAGACTGTTAAAGAGACAGAGATTTCAGATATTACTGCTTACAATCATGCCAATGGAATTATGTGGATCGTATACTTCTATTATTTATTGGGTGGCGACTATTTGTCCGGGATTTGGAATTCTACAGCAGCATTGGACCTGATCATAGTGGGCTGTGTAATTGGGATTCCGGTACTGGTAGTCGTATATAATCGAATATATGCAAGATATAAGGCCTGACCAGATTGGTCGATAATAAAAATACAGACGCAGGATTTTTTCAGTATGGAAAATCGGGGAAAGGTTAAAAAATGGCAAAATTATATTTCAGATACGGAGCAATGGGCAGTTCGAAGTCTGCCAATATTCTGATGGTTCGTTATAACTACGAAGAACGTGGTCAGTATGCGGTATTATTAAAACCAAGGACTGACAACCGGGATGGGGAAGATGAGATCAAGTCCCGGATAGGGCTGTCTGCACCGGCTGAATATGTAGATGATTTTTTGCAGGAGATCTCGAAATGCTGGAATGTTGAAACTTCAGAATATATCTACCATGAAAAAAGGGTAGCAGCAGTTCTGGTGGACGAAGCACAGTTTCTTTCGCCCGAAGAAGTAGACAGATTATCGGATATCGTGGATTTTTATGATATTTCGGTTCTCTGCTATGGGCTTCGCACCGACTTTTGAACCATCTCTTTCCGGGCTCCAGGCGCTTATGGAGATTGCAGACGTGATAGAAGAAGTCCCTACCGTATGCTGGTGTGAAGAAGAGCACAGTGCAACACCAGATATGCTAATGGCAAAATCGTCCGCGAAGGCGCACAGATCATGCTCGGTTCAAATGAAAGTTATGTGGCACTTTGCAGAAAGCACTACAAAGAAGGAAAATTGTGGAAGTAGAATAGTAACGTTGACAAAACGGTTAGTGCGTGCTAACATAACAAGTGTTATGAATGATGAGCGAAGAAAACAAACCGAACAAAAATTAATCAGATCCGGCAGATGCAATCAGCATTTACCAGCTATTTTTCCAAATTTATGGGTGTCAGCCCCGATGCGGAACTTATCAGGATTCTGGTTTCCATGAGGCTTCAGGGATACATGGAACTGATCAAAGGAGATTATACCGTGGAAGAAAGAATAAGGCTTGCAAGAGAGATCGGCATCCACGCGGATGCAGGGACAATGGCGTTAATTAAATATCTGAACGGACAAAAAGAAGTCTATCGCAAATAATGCGGTAGCTTTTTCTATTGCAAAACATAATTTTTTTTCGGATTTGTTATGTGCTCACACAGATTTGATTTGAAATGTGAGGAGGAAAAAATCATGAACGAAAAAGCAAACTACGGAAACTGGGTACCGGAGAAAGCACTCTATATGTTGTTTGGAGCAGCAGTTCTTTTGGGTGTGCATGAGCACCTGGTCGAGCATCTTGACTGGAACGGAGAAGGCAGACTACTCGACATCGGATGCGGGGCAGCCGCACTTACGGTTCGCTGTGCCAAAGCTTTTCCAAAAGCACAGATCACCGCAATGGACTACTGGGGCGCAGAATGGAATTACGCCAAAGAACAATGTGAAAGAAACGCACAGATAGAAGGTGTTGCAGATCGTATATCTTTCCAGAAAGGGGATGCTGCGAAACTGGATTTTCCAGATGAACCTTTGACGCGGCAGTAAGCAACTTTGTATTCCATGAAGTACGCACAGCAAAAGACAAACGGGATGTTGTAAGAGAAGCACTACGGGTAGTAAAAAAAGGCGGCGTTTTTTCCTTTCAGGATATGTTTTCCCAGAAAGCACTGTACGGAGATATGGAGCAGTTCGTCCGTGAACTGAAAGCGGAAGGCATCTCAGAAGTACATTACATAGGAAATCTGGAAAAGAAACTCGACTTTATTCCCGGGGTTAGTAACAACACCATGGATGATCAGTGGAATGGGGATTATTTATGAAAAAAAAGTAAGTGATGGATTCGCAAAAACGCCTGTACAGCTGACTGCCGCAGGCGTTTTTCAATGAGATGATCTACTGTTATTTACGTGCAACAAGGTGTGCGCGGAACCCTTTCTGTTTCTCCATAGTCAGTACAGTGAAGCCGGTTTTTTCTGCCATGGCGATGAATTCTGTGACTTTATGTATCTTCACATCGCCATGACCAGCCAGATTTGCCAGAGGCATTTCCAGATGGTTCATCAGCCAGACGATAAAATCTGAAGAGGTATAGTCACGTAAAACGAGTCGGCCGCCTTTTCGCAGAACACGGTAAGTACTGTTAAAAAATGCCTGAGGATTCGGATAGTGATGGAAGCTGTTGGAACAGATCACCGCATCAAAAGAATCCTCAGCAAAAGGAAGATTTTCGCTGTCGCCTACAATAAATTCCGTGTTGGAAAGCTTCTTTGCCTGAGCGACCTTGATCATTTCAGGAGTGAGGTCGAGACCGATATAATGTTTATCCGGGTATTTTTGATGGAGCAATTCAAGCATCGGTCCGGTTCCACAGCCACAGTCGAGCACATCGTGGAAAGGCTCCTTTTCCAGTTCTGCCAGGATCGGCGGGTAATCATCCTTACACATTTCATAAATACCGGCATGTCCACTGTCGTAAATCTTGGCTGCCTGTGTGAATTCTTTGATAGAAAGCTGTTTATATTTTTCAGGTGTCATAAAAAAGGCCTCCTAAACTTGAAATTTTTTTGATAAACGGTTAGGCTGCACTAACCAGACATTACCATAAATGCACAGAAAAGTCAATTAAACGGGGCGTGTCTGTGTATTTTGGTTTGGGAGTATGCTATAGTTATTAGAGATAGGAATGTATGAAAGAAAGGAAAACTGGAATGACGACAACTACGTTGTGTTACATAGAAAATGATAATAAATATCTGATGCTTCACAGAGTAAAAAAGAAGAATGACATGAACGAAGGTAAATGGATCGGCGTCGGCGGGCATGTGGAAAGTCAGGAAACTCCTGAGGAATGTCTCGTGCGTGAAGTGAAGGAAGAAACAGGTCTTACGCTCACCTCGTATAAATTTCGCGGGCTGGTAACGTTTATAAACAGTGAATCTGAATCCGAGCTTATGTGCGTGTTTACAGCGGACGGATATACAGGTGAACTGATCGAATGCAATGAGGGTGAGCTTTGCTGGATCGACAAAGCCAGGGTATCGGAACTTCCTGCATGGGAAGGGGATAGGGTGTTTCTTGATCTGCTTCTTTCGGGCGAAGAACGCTTTTTTTCCGCGAAACTGCAGTATGAAGGCGACAGACTTGTTGAAACGAAGATCAATTTGTATTGAGGAGGGAACTTACAAGATGGATAAAAATAAACAATGGATCGATCTGATCGTGGAACTACAGAGTCTTGCACAGGTAGGACTTACTTATGGAAAAGATGTTTACGACAAAGAACGTTATGAACGCATTCGAGATATTTCTGCTGAAATGATGGCTGAGCTTTCCGGTCTGCAAGTGGAAAAGGTAAAAGATCTTTTCTGTAATGAGACCGGCTATCAGACAACCAAAATTGACTACCCGCGCGGCAATATTTAAAGAGGGAAAATCCTGCTCGTTCACGAAAACAACGGAACCTGGTCACTGCCGGGCGATGGTGCGATGTGAATGTATCCGTAACAGAAAACACAATAAAAGAAGTGAAAGAAGAAGCAGGTCTTGATGTTTCTGTCAAAAGTGTGATCGCCATTCAGGACAGGGAAAAGCATAATCTTCCGGTCTATGCATACAGAGTCTGCAAGATATTCATGCTCTGCGCGGCGACTGGTGGAGGTTTTGAAGAGAATATCGAGACTACAGGTTTTGACTATTTTGCAGAGGACGAACTTCCTGAACTTGCAGGCGAAAAGAACAATGAAGAACAGATCAGAATGTGTTTTGATGCATACCGTGCAGGTGATAAATGGAAGACATTTTTTGATTAAATGATAGAGGTTTTTTTTCATAACATCTGGGAGCACGCAGAGTCAGGAAATGCCTCTTATATTTTGCTAGACTGTAATCACCAGGAAGGGAGTGAAAGAATGAACTGGATACAGGGAATACAGAGAGCGATTGATTATGTGGAAGCGAATATAACAGAAGAAATTGACTTCGAAGAAGTGGCAAAACAGGCGTATTCGTCTTCGTTTCATTTTCAGAGAGTCTTCGGTATTTTGTGCGGATTTTCGCTTGGTGATTATATCCGTATGCGCCGCCTTTCTCTGGCAGGTGAAGAACTGTCAAAGGGAAATGCAAAGATCATTGACATAGCAATGAAATATGGATATGATACGCCGGAAAGTTTTTCCCGTGCCTTTACCCGATTCCATGGCATTGCACCAAGTGAAGCAAAACACAGCGGCAAAGTCAGAATCTTTACTCCCCTGTCTGTAAAATTAACCTTAACAGGAGGCAGTAAGATGGATTACAGAATTGAAAAAAGAGATGCATTTCAGGTTGTCTGCAAGAGAAAAAGAGTTGATAAACCACAGTCGCAAATGCCACGCCTGACATTACCGCAATGTGGCAGGAGTACGGTGCGAACGGAACAATGGGAAGCTGATCGCTGCATGCCGGAGGATCCGGTGATGAAAGGTCTGCTTGGAATTTGTTTTTCCTCTGAGCTTAATGCGAAGCAGTTTCCTTATGGGATCGGTGTCGAGTATGATGGAAGAAAAGTTGACGACGACCTGGAGATCGTGACGATCCCGGCGAATACTTATGCGGTCTTTACAAGCAAAGGAAAGATGCCGGATGCTTTTATCGAGACTTATCATAAGATCGTCACAGAATTTTTCCCGCAGAGCGCACAGTATGAATATGCGGAGAATGTGGAGTTTGAGGTTTACTCATCACAGGATGTCTCAGATCCGAATTACCAGTGCGAGATCTGGATCGCGGTGAATGAGAAAACAGAATAATAAGAATTTCAAAAAGTGGAACGACTTCTGATGAGCAGGAGAAATTCCACTTTTTTTGCGCTATATTGCTGTAGAAGGAATTGGATTCCTGGGGATAAAATGATATAATAAGAAATCATTTATGAAAGGAAATCGTGAAATGAAAATATACGAAGTCAGAGAAAGAACGCCCCGGCTGGTAGCCGATCTTTTGGATATCTGGGAAGTATTTGTCCGTGCAACACATCATTTTCTTTCGGATGCGGAGATCACTCAGATCAAAGAATATGTTCCACAGGCATTACAGGGTGTTGTACATCTGATCATTGCGGAAGATGAGACAGATGGACCGACAGCATTCATAGGAATCGAAAATAACCGCCTGGAAATGCTCTTTCTTTCTCCGAAAGTACGAGGGAAAGGTCTGGGGAAACAGCTGCTTCAATATGCAGTCCAGGATTATGGAGTCCGTGAATTAACAGTAAATGAGCAAAATCCGCAGGCAGTAGGGTTTTACGAGCATTTGGGCTTCCAAACGTACAAAAGAACAGAATACGATGAAGAAGGAAATCCATATCCACTTCTGTATATGAAACTGGTGTGAAACAGGAGGAACTATTTATGAAATCTCAGAAATCATGGAAAAAATGATTGCTTTTTCGAAAGGAAATATTCATGATATCAATCATTTTATGTGCGTATGGACGTACGCAAAGACAATCGGAGAACTGGAAAATCTGGATCAGGAAACACAGTATATTCTGGAAGTCGCAGCAATCACACATGACATTGCATGTCCTTTCTGTCGCGAAAAGTATGGCAATACAAACGGCAAATATCAGGAAAAAGAAGGAATGCCGATTGTAAAAGAATTTCTGGCAGATACTGGTATGTCAGAGGCACAGATTGAACGTGTGGCATATCTGGTAGGACATCATCATACACTGAAAGACATTGAGGGGATTGATTATCAGATTCTGATCGAAGCAGATTATATTGTAAATGCATATGAAAGTGAATACAGCAAAGAGAATATCGAAAACTTTATTGAGAAAGTTATGAAAACAGACAGTGGAAAACGTATTACAAGGGAAGTGTTCTGCTTATGAAAACACGCGAAGAGGCACTGAAATTTGGATTATCCTTTAAAAATGTATATGAAGAACGCCCGTTCAAAGATCAAACTGGCAGCTGGTGAGAGTGAAGGGAAGTAAGAAAGCCTTCCTCTGGATCTATGAAAGAGACGGATATATCAATCTCAATGTAAAGGTAAATCCGGAGTGGCGTGACTTCTGGCGGTCTGCGTATGATGCCGTGATCGCAGGTTATCATCAGAACAAAGAGTACTGGAACACGATCATTCTGGATGGCAGCATACCGGATAAAGACATCAAAAGAATGATCGCCGAAAGCTATGATATCATCACAGACAGCCCGACAAAACGGATCTACGAGGCGGTCAAACGAATTCCAAAGGGACATGTGGCAACGTACGGAAAAGTGGCAGAGATGGCAGGCAATGCGAAGATGTCAAGAGCAGTTGGAAATGCCCTGCACAAAAATCCGGACCCGGAGCATATCCCGTGTTTTCGCGTAGTAAATGCGAAGGGAGAACTGGCAGGAGCCTTTGCATTGGTGGAGAAGGACACAGGCGAAGCTTCTTGAAGAAGACGGGTAGAGGTGATCGATGGCAAAGTCGATCTGAAGAAATATGGGATCTAATAGCAGACCAGGGAGCATGATTCCCTGGTCATTTCTTTTCCAGATGCCTGGAACGGCGATATTCCAGAGGAGATACACCGAATTGTTTTTTGAACACAGAGGCGAATTTACTCTGGTTCAGATAGCCGACCTGCTCTGCGATTTCAGCCACAGATAAACGCGTTGTGGCGAGTAATTCTCCGGCTTTATTCATACGTATTTCACGCAGATAGACAGAGACATTCTGTCCGTAAACACCACGGAAATAGTTTTTCAGACTGGTCTCACTGATAGAAAATTCTTCGGCTAATTCCCACGCAGGATGGTGTGTGGTGATCCCGATCAGCTTTGTTCCGATCTTTCTGCCGATTCTTGGCGCGCTGTGGACACTGATCACAGGAATTCCGTTCATGCTGTTCCTGACAAGGGTAAAGAAGTTTGGCATGGTCACATTAATGGCAATCTTAAGCGGCCTTCTGATGGGGCTTACCGGAATGGGATACTGGGGTGTACCGCTGGGTCTTGTGTTTGGCCTGCTGGGCGACCTGATCCTGTTTTGCGGTATTCTTTCTACAGAAATACATTGTTTTCTAGGAGGCAGATAGTATGATAAAAATTGATCATGTGACGTTTACCTACAGGGAAAATAATGAACATTCTGCGGGAATTCGAGATATTGATCTGACGATAGAAGACGGTCAGGTAGTCGTGCTCTGCGGGGAGAGTGGCTGTGGCAAAACAACGCTTACGCGACTGATCAACGGTCTGATCCCGCAATTATGAGGGAAAAATGAGCGGTGAAACCTGGGTAAATGGAGTGAAAGTTTCCGAGCAGCCGCTGTACGATACGGCGAAGATCGTTGGAAGTGTTTTTCAGAATCCGAGGTCACAGTTTTTTAACATAATATATAACAAGAATTCTCCTACCTCTGCAGGTAGTGAGATGAATTGTAGATCTGAGCATAAATGCTCAAAAGAATTTTATAAATAAAAAAGAAAAACAACTTGTTCTCATGGATGACTTGTATTATAATAAAAAAGAACATATTGTTCAGAAATGGCAATTGAAATCATTTGTAAACATGTAGAAATACGAGGTGAGGAAAATAAATCGGGCAGTAAAAGTAAGAATCTATCCAAATGCAGAACAACGTGTACAAATAGAAAAAACAATCGGCTGCAGCCGATTTATCTATAACTGTATGCTTGCAGATAAAATGGAACATTATAAAAAGAAAAAAAGATGTTAAGGAACACACCAGCCAGTTACAAGAAAGAAT
>ENA-OQIM01000987-OQIM01000987.1-human-gut-metagenome-genome-assembly--contig:-NODE-987-length-10330-cov-1.691855_pt1 | contig 10330 bp, 10 predicted proteins | sample MGYA00242579_ERZ504744 | MGnify/ENA primary metagenome ERZ504744 (study PRJEB26092, sample SAMD00036441) | human gut metagenome | host: Homo sapiens | study: EMG produced TPA metagenomics assembly of...
GTACAGAAGGTCACATACCCCCGGCTTTCTGTACTACCTCTGTCACAGATGCAGTCCCTATCCCGAAACCTCCATGTTTTGTTCGAATAAAATCTGTCTTCTTTTCTCTGGATTTCATTTGTGTACGTATTGGAAATTTCTATCAGCAGTTTTTATTCTTAATCTTTGTAAGGATCTTTACATAAGGATTCTTTTCCTGCGACTGTTCTGCCACTGCATCCACAGCATTCTCCAGAAGATTCCCGTAAATCTTGCATAAATCAGTATCTGAAATGCTGATATTTCCGGAAGCATCATATCATGTTCAAGTAAAATCCCTCTCTGCTTCAGTTCACCGGCATAGAAATGGATGACCGCATCTACTGCCATATTTCTGCAATAACAGACTGTTTTTTCCTTCTTTTGTCATAACAGAAGCATACTCCTGCAGATACTTCATCAGTTCTTCATATTTTTCCTGCTGTGCATAAGCCATGACCGCGCGGAGATGATGACGCATATCATGGCGCATTTTGCTGATCTCATCCATCTCTGTGTAAGCTCTTCATAATGCTGTTTCTGCATCAGAAGCTTCTGCTCCATCTGACGGCTGTATTCCCCATAGGTTAACTGGAATCTGTAGGCATTGGCAAGTTCTATCCACAAAGTCAGGCCCACACAGAAAACAAGCACTGCGGCTCCAAATTCCGTAAACCATCCTCCTACGATCGGCTCATATGCTTTCCATATTCTGTCTGCTGCCAGAGATGAAGCATAGGCAGTAATTCCCACCAGAAGAACACTGCTGTATTTCTGCTGTATATCCTTCACACTCCTGAACATCAGATAAACGCAGAAACCATTCATAACTTCCGTAATCCCGGAAACCAGATAGAGTCCGCCTGCTGACTGAATCCCGGAACAGAACAATTCTGCCGCAAAAATCAAAACACCTGCCGCCGCAAGGATAACTGCCAGAATTTCCGGAAAACGTCCTTCATCACAAAGGATTTTCTGCTGCACAACCACAACACATGCAAACATCAGATAATAAAATAAAGCTTCCAGTCCATAAGCCGGCTGTACTTTTACAGGGACAAATGCATGGAGAACAGGATAGGAACTGCACCCCATAACGCAGATACAAAGCAGGGCAAAAAAACAGAACTCAGCTTTTTTTGTACGCACAAACATATAAACTGCAAAAAGGAAAACACAAAATGTAAGCGCCAGATACACTGCATCACCGACAATCGACAGACCTCTGATCAGATTCACCTGTAAAGGCAGACCAAATACCGGCACAAACTGAATACCCGATGATACTGAATGCCGGTCTGTCACAGCAAGCATAATCTCCGTATTTCCTTTTCCCTCAAATGTAAAGACTCTGTTCTGAATCTGTTCTTTATAATTTTCCGGATCCGGATTTCCAACCTGTCCGACCAGATTTCCATTTACGTACAGATTATAGGAAGAAAATACTTCCACAAGACCTATGGCATATCTCTTTTCCTTCTCAGGAAGCACCAGTGTCATCCGATATGTCCCGCTTCCAAAGGGAGATTTATCTTTATCGCCCAGATCCATACCACCGTATTCACCTATAGAAATATATCTGCTGTAGTACTCTCCTTTATGTTTTTCGAGTTCCCCGGGGGTCAACAGCAGATCCGGATAATATTCCCACTCTCCGGTAAGATAATGCAGAGGATCATCCTCGCGTACATAAAGAATACCCTGTATTGCCTGGTCACCCCTGGCCGTATACTTATTATCAACGTAATAAAGCAAAAAGAACACACCCATGGACAGGACAAACACAACTATTACAAGTATCAATGAATATTTCCGTTTTTTCTTCATTGCTGCCACCTCCTTTTGTCCACAGGTGTATTCTTATTCTATCTGTTTCTTCTGTTATTTCGCTTTCTTCTCAATATCAGGAACAAGATCACTCCAACTGCCGCAATGCTTAACAATCCACAGATTTCACCTGTAAAATCAATTCTTTTTATTAATTTTACAGCTTCCTTTTTCTGCTTTTCTGGCAGTCCTTCTGTAGTCACCTCTTCTGTTATAACGCCATCCAAGATCGCTTCTGTGTCTTCATCGGCATCTGATACCGAAGATTCTGTCAAATTTGTCTCTGTTTTATCTGTCTGTCCACCGGCAGGATCATCTGAAAGAAAATAATCTCCTGTCTTTTCTATCTCAACCCGCAAAATCTTCTGTTTGTCCTGCCAGGTTACCGCACACAAATTTCCCTGTGCATCCACAACTGTCACAGTCTCCGGAGATGAAATTTCTCCAAATACAGAAGTCTGAAATTCCACTGTACTTCCCGGAATCTCCGTTACTTCCTCTCCTCTTACAAAAAATTCTCAGGGAAAAAGCAGATTCTGCAGTTTTCTCTATCCTCATCTGGATTTCATCATTCGCTGCCACTTTCCAGGTATTTATCGTCTCAGGCAGGATCGTCACAGAAATTCCCTGCTTTTCAAATCTGACGCTGCCATTTTGCTGTAACATTCAGAAGCAGTCTCTGACCGCTGACTGCTGTGACAGTATCCGTACTCAGCTCAGTTACCGTATTATCTGCAGCATCAAAATCCGATACTGTTGCGGAACCGGTCGCTTTTGTCTCTCCTGCTGAAGCTTTCTGCCCGGAGTTTCTGCTATTATCCGAAGTTTCGCCGGAACTTTCTTCATAATAATTTCTCTTTAGTCATCCGGAGATTCCATTCCTTCTATGGAAGGCACCGGCGTAACCGTCTGTCCCGGAGCCTTCTGCACAATAGCCGGAAAGATTTTTCTCATCCCTGTCCGAAAAGTTTCTCTCATGCCAGTACTCATTTACAATAAATTCATCATTATATGAAAAAGAATAAAATCCCTGTACTCCCTGTTTCATAAACAGCACAGATATCGTAATTATTTCCTTTTTTCAATATTTCCCGGCAGTAAAGCTGTATCCCTTTGGATGTTACTTCCGCCAGTTCTCTGTCCAGCTTCTGATAACTCCCTTTATTCTTACGTATATAAACCTGTACATTTTGAAGTTCTTCTGCTGAAAAGCCTGCCATAAGCATCGGAAACTCTACCAGATCCACTACAGGCATACTGTAAGTATCAATCTGCGGATTCCCCCTTCCTGTACGGAAAGATAGGCATATGCCTTTGGCAGTGCCAGATTCTCAGATAACTGATATCCTTCCGGCATCACAAATGTACCTGTAAGTTTATAGACGCCCTGTTTCGTAAGATCTACCTGACTCATATCCCAGGAAGACTCCAGAATAATCTCAGGGTTTTCTGCTGTATTCTCGAATTTCTCAGCAGTGCTGACGCGAAGTCTGACACTTTCTTTCAGATCTTCTTCTATTTTTCTCAGACTGCTTCCGATTTCTACTGCATAAGCAGCACATCTGCTCAGATATTTCTCATCTTTTGCATTATAAGAACGAATACGTTTTGCAGGGCTTCCCGTATTTCCAAGCTGACTGTACTGATAACTGTATACTTTAAGGCTGCCATCCTTTTGATACCGAAAGCGCAGAGTACCGGTCTGTCTCTGTCCATCGCCATAAACTACCATCAACGAATACGTATTTCCCACAACCATACTCTGATTGGAGACATACAGACCATCCTCGCTGCAAAGGGCAAACCCTTCCTCTGTAAGATTCATCCACTGCCCGTTATCCTTTTTCAGATAAGCTTCCATAGAATCTGCATCTTCTCTTTCCAACCATGGAAAAATATAGAGTCCGGCTGCTGTCAGCCTGTAATAAGTATTGATCTCCGGCCTTCCCGGATACTGAATCGAAACTGTGGTCTGCACCTGCGGACTATTGATTTCCCCGAGATCATATCCCCGGGGCAGTTTCAATGTTCCCTTACAGTATAACACGAAGCTCCATATTGACAGCAGAAAACATCCCACAGAACCGGAATATGCAGGGTATCTGAATCTGTATAAACAGTATAAGGTTATCTCTGACAGCTTATCACAAATGACTTCACTGCTTTTATTTATCTCCACTGCCACAGCAGGAATATCTTTGGGCGCAGTCACGTGGCTGACCGTATTTTCCTGCCCTCTGATGACCGTCGTTTTTTTATTGATAAGCATCCCGGACAGACAGATACCTATCATCAAGATCAAAAATATACGCTTTTCTTTTCTCATAGTATTCTCCATCACTATGACACCAGGAATCGTCACCTGTCTGTCACCTGTCTGACATCTGTCTTTAGCTTACCTTATTTTCCTGATTTCATCAACAGACATAGGATAAACTGCATTTTTCATGAAAATGGCGTTACTGTTTCTGTCTCCGGAAGTGCTCTGCCTTTTCCTTTCCGGGGAATTTCATGAAATAGTATACAACAAACAGCACCGCCGTAATACTCCATGAAACCGGATAACTGAGCATGATCGTATTGATTCCCGGATACATCTGTCCTGCTGTAAAAAGCCACAGGATTCTCAAAGAACACACACCGCCACAGGTAAGGAGCATAGGCACCAGAACCTTTCCGGTACCCCTCAGTGCCCCGGACAAAATTCCTATGATCACATAAATGAAATAGGACGGCAGTAAAAAACGACTCATATGAACACCATGGACGACCACTGCGCTGTCTGTGGTAAACAGACGATAAATCCAGGGAGCAAATGAATACATCAAAATGATCAGCACCGCAGAACTGGCCATACTCATGATCATGCAGACACTCACACTTTTCCGCATACGGTGATATTTGCCGGCTCCGAAATTCTGTCCCACAAAGGTAGTAATGGAAATCGCAAATGCATTGATCACCATCCAGAAAAGAGCATCTATTTTCCCAAGAGTTCCCCATGCCGCCACTGTGTCAGTTCCCAGATTATTTACAAATACCTGTATCACAATATTGGAAATATTATACATTACAGATTCCAGACCTGCCGGAATACCGATTCTCAGAACTGAAAACAGCATTCTTCTGTCAAAACGGATCTGATTGATCTTCAGCACATATATCTCTCTGGTTTTCAGAAGCATTACTGTTACAATCAGCGCACTGATCACCTGAGAAGTAACTGTAGCAACAGCTACTCCTGTCACACCCATGCCAAACGCAACCACAAACAGCAGATCAAGAATAATGTTCAGCACACAGGTAATGATCAGAACATACAGTGGTCTTTTGGAGTCTCCTACTGCACGCAGGATGCTGCTCCCATATTATAAACCAGGTTAAAAACCATTCCGCCAAAATAAATATGAAGATACACTGCAGAGTCCTCTACTACATCTGCAGGTGTCTTCATAAGTAGCAATGCAGGTCTGGTCAGAAAAATCCCCACTACAGTAAGAACAATTCCCGCTGCAATGGAGAATGCAAATGCTGTATGCAGTGCCTTACTCAGATTCTTCTTATCTTTTGCCCCATAAAACTGCGAGATCACAACTGCTGCCCCTGAAGAAAGCCCTACAAAAAAGCCAACGATCAGATTGGCGATCTGACTGGCAGAACCTCCAACTGCAGCAAGTGCCTGTTTTCCTACGAAACGGCCTACAACAATAGTATCCGCCGTATTATAAATCTGCTGAAAAAATGTTCCAAATACAATAGGAAAGAAAAATAACAGCAGCTGTTTCCAGATCACACCTTCTGTGATCTGATTTACCTTCTCCTTCTCATTCATTACTTTTTCCTCATCCATTATAATGTTCAGATGTATCCACTGTCTTTATCTTTATATGGATCATCTGCAGTTACTGTTCACGCTGCCCGGCAAACCGTTTCGCGCTACACAGAATTTTATAGCAATTCCGGAACATTACGGAGTAATTTCCTATAACTAACATAAAATAATACACAAAAAAGCAGGCATCCCAAACGGGAGAACCTGCCATACTTTGCAACCATTAAAAATTAGTCTTCAACTTTAATGATTTCCTTTTTGTTGTAGCTTCCGCAAGCTTTGCATACTCTGTGCGGCATCATCAGTTCGCCACATTTGCTGCATTTTACAAGGTTCGGAGCGCTCATTTTCCAGTTTGCTCTTCTCTTATCGCGTCTTGCTTTGGAAGATTTATTCTTCGGACAGATGGACATTATGTTACACCTCCTTAAATTTACTAAATATATCACTGATAGCTGCCATACGGGGATCCTTAGGTTCCTCGACGCATCCACAGGGACCGTCATTGAGGTTTTTCCCGCACTGGCTACAGATTCCTTTGCAGTCTTCTCTACATAAAACCTTCAAAGGCCAGCTCATCAGTACCTCAAGATAGACCAGCTGGTCCACATCCAGGTCCATACCTGTGAGATAAGAACTTTCGTCCAGATCATTCACACGGTCTTCATCCGTAAGTTTCATATCAAGTTTTCGCTCAATCTCCAAAGGAATCTCTGTTGAAACCTCTTCCAGACATCTGTCACAGGGAATACCTACGGTAATCTTACCCGTTCCTCTGATTTCAAGATTTCTGTCACCTGTATTCGTGATCGTAAGCTCTATGGGTTCTTTTGCAAGTACCGGAAAGCTTCCTGACTGAAAGGTGATCGTATCCATTCCAAACTCTGTAGTCTTCTGAATACGCATTCCTTCACTGGATGAAATATCTGATAAATGTATCTGCATACTTTTCTCCTATCCACACTTGTTTTATTATACATACCGCCTCTGCTTTTGTCAACGATAAATTAGAAAAATTTCACATTTTGTCAAGTAATATTCCTTTACGAAGTATTTTATCATCCGGCGGCATTATTATCAGGTAATTTCCATATGCCTTACGGGCACAAAGAAGGGTGCTCCTGACAGATGCACCCTTCCCTTCTATATAAATATAACTTTTATCCAGTTATATTTCTCTCGTTTGGACACAAAACAGACACTTTATTATCTGTGAAAATTAAACCAGAGCTACTGTCTCTCTGCAGATTGCAAGTTCTTCGTTTGTAGGAATTACAGCAACTTTAACTTTGGAATCCGGTGTAGAGATAACGATCTCTTCTCCGCGAACTCCATTAGCTTCTTTGTCAAGTGTAACTCCAAGGTATCCAAGATAGCTTACAACCTTCTCACGTACAGGAATAGCATTCTCGCCGATACCTGCTGTAAATACGATGGCATCTACACCGTTCATAGCTGCAACATATCCGCCAACGAATTTAGCGATACCATAGCAGAGAACATCGATTGCGTTAGCTGCATCTTCGTTTCCGCTCTGAGCTGCATCGTTCAGGTCACGGAAGTCACTGGATAATCCGCCGGATAATCCAAGAAGACCGGATTTCTTATTGAGAACATTCATCATACCTGCGATGTCAAGGTTCTCTTTCTTAGCAATGAATTCCATGATAGCAGGATCAATGTTACCGGAACGTGTTCCCATAACAACACCTTCAAGTGGAGTAAGACCCATTGTTGTATCAACACACTCACCGTTTACAACAGCACTGATGGAAGAACCGTTTCCAAGGTGGCAGACGATAACTTTGGAGTTATCTTTGTCAAGACCAAGGAATTCAACAGCACGTTTGGAAACGAAGCTGTGGGATGTTCCGTGGAAGCCATATCTTCTTACTTTGTAGTTCTTGTAATATTCGATTGGAAGACCATAGAGATATGCTTTTGCAGGCATTGTCTGATGGAAAGCTGTATCGAATACTGCTACCTGAGGTACACCCGGCATAAGCTCGGAGCATACACGGATACCGATCAGGTTTGCAGGGTTATGAAGTGGTGCAAGGTCATTGCATTCTTCTACTGCTGAGATTACTTCATCTGTGATCACTACAGATTTGGCAAATTTCTCACCACCATGTACAACACGATGTCCAACAGCGTTTACTTCTTTCAGGCTTCCGATCGCACCTGTTTTATCGTTTGTAAGAGCATCCAGTACCATCTGGATTGCTTCTTTATGTGTAGGCATTGCAGCTTCTGTGATTTCTTTGTCACAGCCTGTTTTCTGATATACTAATCTTCCATCGATACCGATTCTCTCGCAGAGACCTTTTGCAAGAACTGCTTCTGAATCAGAGTTGATCAGCTGATATTTAAGGGATGAACTTCCACAGTTGATTACTAATACGTTCATTTTCATATTCTGCCGGCAGCAAATTTCGAATACTGTCCATAATCCTGACACAAGTCTTCGAATATTTCTGTCAGCTTTTCCTTTCATATTATAATATTATTCTCATCATTTCCAGGGAAATATGAGTAATGATATCAAAGGCATCAGAATCAGAAATATCTCCTCCGATGCCTTTAACATTATGTAGTCAATGAAATAATTCTCAGTCCGTTTTACGGTCTGACTGAAATCTTATTTATTGTCGTCAGCCTGGCACTGTACTGCTGTGATAGCTACCACACCAACGATATCGTCTGCAGAGCATCCACGGGACAGGTCATTTACAGGTTTAGCGATACCCTGGGTTACAGGTCCGTAAGCTTCTGCTTTTGCAAGACGCTGTACAAGTTTGTATCCGATGTTACCTGCATCAAGGTCTGGGAATACAAGTACGTTAGCTTTACCTGCAACTTCGCTTCCAGGAGCTTTAGAAGCGCCTACGCTTGGAACGATAGCTGCATCAAGCTGGAATTCTCCGTCAAGTGCAAGTTCCGGATTCTGCTCTTTTGCGATCTTTGTAGCTTCTACTACTTTATCTACGTCAGCATGTTTTGCACTGCCTTTAGTGGAGTGTGAAAGCATTGCAACGATTGGTTTCTCCTGAACAAGAAGTTCAAAGGATTCTGCAGAAGATGCTGCGATTGCTGCAAGCTCTTCTGAAGTCGGGTTCTGGTTCAGACCGGAATCAGCAAATACAAATGCGCCGTTTGCGCCATATTCGCAGTTCGGAACTACCATTAAGAAGAATGCGGATACAAGTTTTGTACCTGGTTTTGTTTTCAGGATCTGAAGACATGGTCTTAATGTATCAGCTGTAGAGTGACATGCACCGGATACCATACCGTCTGCATCGCCCATTTTTACCATCATTACACCATAGTACAGATACTGGTTAAGAAGAATCTCTTTAGCCTGATCCGGTGTCATGCCTTTTTTCTGTCTTAATTCTACTAACTTGTCAATGTATCCCTGTGTTTTCTCTGATGTAGCAGGATCTACGATCTGTGCGCCGGAAATGTCATATCCGTCTTCAGCTGCACTCTTTTTAACAGCTTCTTCGTTACCAACAAGGATAACCTTTGCAATTCCTTCTTTTAAAATTTTCTCTGTAGCTGCCAGAGTTCTCTTATCTTCTGTCTCCGGAAGTACGATTGTTTTTACGTTTGCTTTTGCTCTCTCTTTGAGTGTGTCAATAAATCCCATGATTAAAATGGCTCCTTTCATATAGCAGTTCTGATATCACAATATCTGTATACCAGATGTCATTACCATTCACCTGATAGATACAGTGAACAGTAATCTGTTTTCTGCGCTGTCTTCATTATACCTCCTGAAGCCTTGTATTTCAAGCATCTGAATGTAGAATATGACATAAAAAAGTATTTTTTAAGATGCAATATGGTTAAAAAAAGAGAACTCTACAAAATTTCAGGAAGGAGCATCTGTGTAAATTTATGAAAACAGCAGGAATTATTGCAGAATATAATCCTTTTCACAAAGGACATGAATATCAGATCCGGTATACAAAAGAAAAGCTAAAAGCAGACTATGTTATCGTTGCCATGAGCGGAGATATGTGCAGCGTGGCACCCCTGCTCTCATCTCCAAACATACACGTGCAGAAATGGCTCTGCGGTGCGGCGCTGACCTTGTGCTTGAAATGCCGGTATCTGTCTCTACTGCAAGTGCGGAAGCCTTCGCAATGGGAGGTGTTTCCCTGTTGGACGGTCTTGGCGTTGTTGATATGCTCTGCTTTGGAAGTGAATCCGGGGAGATCAGCGCACTGAAAGAACTGGCTGAGATCCTTGTAGAAGAACCTGAAGAATATAAAAAGCTACTGAAAAGCTTTTTAAGCGAAGGGCTGACTTTTCCGGCTGCCAGAAGTCAGGCACTGACAGAATATTTTAAGAATCCGCGCAACTTCAATGGTGACGATTTTGACGGAGTCCTTACTCCTCTGTTAAATGAAGTTACACAGATCCTGAATACACCGAATAATATTCTGGGGATCGAATACTGCAAAGCACTTCTCCGTCTGAACAGCCGGATCTGCCCTGTCACGATCCGCAGGGAAGGAATGGGCTATCATGAAACCACTGTCCCTGAGGGAAATTCCACAGTGCTTTCCCCTGATTTACAGTCACCCACTGATTTCTTTGCATCTGCAACTGCTATACGAAATCTGATTCTTCAGAATTCCCCTA
>ENA-OQIM01000988-OQIM01000988.1-human-gut-metagenome-genome-assembly--contig:-NODE-988-length-10296-cov-2.670862_pt1 | contig 10296 bp, 15 predicted proteins | sample MGYA00242579_ERZ504744 | MGnify/ENA primary metagenome ERZ504744 (study PRJEB26092, sample SAMD00036441) | human gut metagenome | host: Homo sapiens | study: EMG produced TPA metagenomics assembly of...
ATAAGAATCCCTCCTAAAATTAATTAGGCAAAGAATGGACAACCCGGAGGGGCAGGTTACTTACCCTATTTACATAGGACGGCCGGGCTACCTACCGGCTCTGGTACATAAATGATTGTACGTTGCGTTTTTATCTTTGCATTTATAAGCTACTCTATCAGTAATAATACCATAAAATTTTCATTGTTGTATGAAATTTTGCTTCTTTTTTATCTCTTCCTCATCTTTACAATTCTTCTGGATGGATATATAATATTTTGGAAATATTTTAAAGAAAGCTGGTTTTTTCATGTGTAGTAGGGATATGGATCGTTGGATCCATTTTAATATGGCAATCGTTGGGGGATTTCTTGGTGGTTTTGCGATTCTTAATCATCATGAACTCTTTGGTTCTGCGCAGACTTCGAATCTGATCTCTGTATTTGCAGATCTTGTTGGACACCCGGATGCGAATTTCTTTGTGCGACTTCTTGGTGTTTTTATTTATATGTTTGCATTATCACTGACGGTGATCTTACCGAAGTTTACAAGGCTGCATCTTCCTTATGTCAGTCTTTTTATAGATGCAATGGCAGCCTTGATCGTTGCTTTTCTTCCATCGGATCTGAATGATTTCATTGCCCTCTATCCGTTGTATTTTGCAATGGCAATTCAGTGGTGTTCCTTTAAGGGTGGGGATGGATTTACCTGCTCTACAATTTTTTCTACGAATAACCTACGTCAGTTTACGACATCTATGACAGAATATCTTTGCAGTAAAGATCCCGACGCCTTAAGAAAATGGAAATTTTTCGCTTCTGTTTTGCTTTGTTTCCATTTTGGTGTTATCGTTTCTTATCTATCTTGCAAAAACTTTGGACATACTGGTTCTCTTGTATGTTTTCTGCCTGTTTTCAGTGGTTTTTGTCTTGTGTGGGCGAGAAAACATTTTGTTGCAGTGAAACATTTTGTCTACCACTATCTGATCACACCAAAGAAAAGTTCAGCTTATACTACAGAAAGTGAGTAATTATGGAAAATTTAATCTTTAGCTTAAACGCTACAGTTCCTGTCTTTTTGATGATGATCTTAGGACTTGTCTTTAAAAAGATTGGATGGATTGATGATATTTTTGCTTCGAAAATGAATAAGTTTGTTTTTATGGTTCCTTTGCCTGTCTTGGTATTTGAGGATCTTGCAACGGTTGATTTTTCAAAAGTCTGGGATGTTAAGTTTGTCCTGTTTTGTTTTATCGTTACCATGATCAGTATTACGATTTCTTTTCTGATTTCTTGTCTGCTAGGTGATAAAACGATCCGTGGAGAATTTATTCAGGCGGCTTACCGAAGCAGTGCTGCTCTCCTTGGAATCGCATTTATCCAAAACATTTATGGAAATGCTGGAATGGCTCCTTTGATGATCATTGGAAGTGTACCATTATATAATATGATGGCTGTTGTTGTCTTATCTGTATTTAAACCTGGACAGAGTGGGCTTGACCATACTGTTGTGAAAAAAACGGTCAAAGGAATCGTGACAAACCCAATCCTTATCGGAATTGTTGCTGGACTTGTCTGGTCTGCATTAAAAATTCCAATGCCTGCAATCCCTAAAAAGGTTATTTCAAGCATTGGAAATGTCGCCACTCCAATGGGACTCATGCGATGGGCGCTACCTTCGATATCAAAAAAGCTTTTGGAAAGATCAAACCATCTGCCATTGCTGCTTTTATGAAACTTATTGGTCTTTGTGCCATTTTCCTACCAATTGCAGTGAAACTTGGATTCCGTACCGATAAGTTGGTTGCCATCCTTATCATGCTTGGTTCCGCAACAACAGTAAGTAGTTTTGTTATGGCGAAGAATATGGGACATGAGGGAACTCTTTCTTCCAGTGTTGTCATGTTAACAACGATGTTTAGTGCATTTACAGTTACGGGATGGCTATATATTTTAAGACATTTTATGTTAATCTAGCTAACTTAGATCCAATGTGATCTGGTATTTTTCCAGCCAGTAATTGACTTGCAGAAGGTAAGCGATCATCTGAGGACCTGCCATCAACTGTCCATACCATGGTTTACCATAGTCTTTCGGACTGTCTAAGAATCTGCTTAGTTTATATGCATCGATCAGTTCTTTGATCGGTGCTCCTTTTTTTGCCATAACTTTCAGAAGTTCTTTGGATAAGATTTTTTCATAGTTTGGATCATAAGTCTTTGGATATGGACTTTTTCTTCGATACAATACCTCATCTGGCAGGATTCCTTCCCCTGCTGCTCTTAGCAATCCTTTTACCACACCATTTAAACATTTTAACTCCCACGGAACATTATAAAGATATTCCACGATCCTATGATCAGCAAACGGCACTCGTGCTTCTAACCCACAATGCATGCTCGTGCGATCCATGCGATCCATTAAAGTTACCATAAACCATCTTAGATTCAGATAAGAAATCTGCCTTCTTCTAGCTTCGATCTGATCTTCTCCATAAAGTTTTGGCGTCTCATTGATCGTCTTTTGATAAGCTGTTCTTGCATAAGATTCTAAATCCACTTTCTGTATGATATCATCATTTAACAGCATTTTTCTTGGCTGCATATCCATAGACCATGGGAAAATCTCTGCCTTGAAGCATTCCTCTTTATGAAACCATGGATAACCGCCAAAAATTTCATCTGCACACTCCCCTGTTAATGTTACTTTGTTATATTTTACAACTTTCGAACAAAAATATAGCATCGAAGACTCCACATCTGCCATACATGGAAGATCTCTGGCATCAACTGCTTTGTATAGATTTTCGATCATGTTTTCATTGTCGCATTCCAAATATCTGTGATCTGTCTTTGCATAATCAACCATCTTATCAACCCATGGGCGGTCTTCGCTTGGCTGGAAAGCGTTTGATTTAAAATATTTATGATTATTTACAAAATCAAAGGAAAATGTGTTTAAATTTTTTCCTTCTTTTTGAAGCTTTTTCGCACAGATTGCTGTGACAAGACTACTGTCAACTCCACCGGATAAAAATGTACTGATTGGAATATCGGATAACATCTGCATTTCCACGGCATCTTTTACTAGCCACCTTGTATGCTCGATCGTATCTTTTTCGCTGTCTGTGTGTTCTTTCGCTTTCAATTCCCAATATGCACGATCTTTCAGCCCTTCACGATCGTATTCCAGGAAATGCCCTGGAAGGACTTCATAAATATCTTTGAACACTCCTTTTCCATATGACTTTGCAGGTCCCAACCCAAAGATTTCACAAAGTCCTTCTCTGTTGATCACTGGTTTGACTCCTGGATAAGCAAACAAGCCTTTGATCTCAGATGCAAAGATTAATGTATCTCCCCGTTTTGTATAGAATAATGGCTTCACACCAACACGATCTCTGATCAAATATAATTTCTTTCGTTTCCCATCCCACAGAGCAATAGAAAAAATTCCATTCAACTCTTCAATATAAGAAATCCCATACCTGATATACCCAGTTAATACAACTTCCGTGTCACTCGTTGTCGAAAACATTTCTCCTTCTTTGATCAGTTGTTCTTTTAACGTTTTCATGTTATAAATCTCGCCATTTAAGATGATTGCGTAGGTATTTCCTTCTTCCTTTTTACACATTGGCTGATGTCCCCTGTAAAGGTCAAGGATTGACAATCGTACATGCCTAATGCACAGCCATTTTCCAAAAATATCCCTTCATCATCTGGACCTCGATGTCTTTGAACTTCATTCATTTTCTTTAAGATCTGATATATTTCTTTCTCTGTTTTTTTATCATTGTTTCTAGGATTTAGAAATCCTGCAATTCCACACATACACGCTACCTCTTTTTATTTTTTATGATCAATGAGAACCGGCTGGTATTGTCTGCCTTTTAATGCCTGCAAAATTGTCGGAATGAGCAGTCTTGTATCCGCGATCATGGAGTTTGGCTTCTTTACCGGATCATCCTGTCCGAATGGTACAAAATAAATATGCTTATGATTTAAAAGATTCCCGATATTCTTAAGATTCATACCTAAGGCATCATTGCTCGCCATAGAGATAACGACTGGTTTTTCATTCCGCAGCTGCGCTTTAGCTGCCATTAAAACCGGGGTATCTGTAATTCCATTGGCAAGTTTCGCCATGGTATTTCCTGTACATGGCATTAAAATCAGGATATCCAGACACCTGTCGGGCCGATGATTTCTGCTTCTTCAATCGTTTTCATCGGTTCATTTCCTGTCATATCGTGTGCTCTTTTTACAAATTCCTCACCTTTTCCAAACCTGCATTTGATATGCTGGGATATGTCAGAAAAGATCGTCTGCAAGATCGCACCTTCTTCTAGTAAGCGATCGATCTGTTCAAAGGCTTTTGTGTAAGTGCAAAAGGAACCTGTCATTGCTACTCCGATTCTTTTATTTTTCAATACCATGTTTGATCTCTCCACTGATTTCTAAAACTTTTTTTGCAAGCATGATCCCAGAAGATTTCGGGGAATAAATGCCTGGAAGACTTGGGCATAGTTTTGCACAGATTCCTAGTTTTTCCGCCATTTGATGGTTTGTTCCACCAGGATAGGAAGCAATATCTATGATGCAGGATTCTTTGGAGATCTTCCTGAGGATATCTTCTTTTAGGATCTGTTTTGGAACGGTATTAAAAATATGATCATACTGACAGATCCGCCGTTTTAGTTCCGTAAAATCCATAACCTCAAGTCCAAAAGATTTTGCAAGACTTCTTGCTGTTTTATTTCTGGCACAGACTGTTACCTGAGCATCTATTCCTTTTAGTTTCGCTGCAAGACTTTTGCGCATCTTCCATAGCCAAGGACCAGACAACGACTTTTGTGAAGATTGATCGGCTGCATCTTGATCGCTCCATGATCGCACCTTCTGCAGTTGCGATCGCATTGTAGATAGCGACATCATCCATTTTCATGAAGTCAAATGCTTTGATTTCTTTTTGTTCACATTCATGTCGAATTTCTTCATTGATACATCCCCCAAATAAAATCTGTTCTTTCGTCATTTCTTGAAGCAGTGTTTCTACTGACATTTTTTTGTTGCTAGAACTTCCTGTGATTTCCCCGTTTTTTGAAAAAACGACGGGTCCAATCATGCACTTCGCTTCTCTTATGACATTTTCAAAAGATTTACCTTCCTTGCATTCTGAGCCTTCTTTTTTGGTTGCATATGTGATAACCTGATATCTTTGATTTTTTAGATAATTGGCTAAATATACCTGTCTCATATCACCGCCGATAACGGCAAAATCATAAATCACAGTCTTTTTTCCTTTCTTTTTTCTTCTATTTAATATATGTGATTTTTATTCATTTTGTTCTTTTAAAAATACATCAATTTTACCCCTTTAAAAATTAAAAAGTAGTGATATAATAAACTCAAGTGCATAGAAACACCTACAATACAGCAAGAGCTTCCACTACACTGGGAGCTCTTTTGTGTATTTATATATTTTATACACAAAGTACTTCCGGTGTTATACCATAACATGCATAATATCTTAATGTTTTTTCAAGGAGGAACTTTTTATGAACACATTAACTGCAGAAAAAAGAGATTTGAAAACAAAGGCTAAAAAATTAAGAAAAGAAGGTTATGTTATCGGAAATCTGTTTGGCAGAGATATCGAAAATTCCATTCCATTGAAAGTTGATTCCCGTGAAGCCGCTAAATTCTTAAAGGATAACAAAAAAGGAGCTCATATTACTTTACTTGTTGACGGAGAAAATGTAGACGCCATCGTAAAAGAAATCGACTACAATGCCATGAAAAACGAAACAATGTTTATTAACTTCCAGGCATTAGTTGCTGACGAAAAGATCCACACAACTGCTGCAATCGAATTATTAAACGAAGATGCTGTACAGAATGGTATCGTTGAACAGTCCTTATCTGAAGTCGAATACAAAGCATTCCCAGCTGATATCGTTGAAAAGGTTGAGATTGATTTAACACAGTACAATGTTGGTGATATGATCCATGTCAAAGACTTGCCATTAGCTGCTAACAGCAAGATTTCTCTTGTTACACCAGAAGATACTCTGATCGTTAACATCGCAGAACCTGAAGCTGTTCCTGAAGATGAAGACGAAGAAGCGGCTGAAGAATAAATAAATCAGTGAAAGAAAAGACTCGATTTTCATAATTAAAAATCGAGTCTTTTTATTTTGCCTTTTCTTTGATATCCTTTAAAAAATCCAGCATTTTTTCTCGGATGTTTTTCTCTGCATTCTGAGATCATCAACTGAATCTTAAATTTAAAATCTTTAGATTCCAAGATCGTAAATGGATGTTCTTCTGTTACACAAACCGATAAATGTTCACTCTCATATTGTGGATAAGTTCCTGTAAATCCTTGTTCTTTCAGTTTTTTATCAACCTGTTCCCTGTATCGTTGAATCTTCTGATCGATTCTTTCTCCATAATTCCTTGCTGGATATGGATCAGAAGCATTGCAGACTTTCTCGCAGATCAATTCATATAAATCTTGTCTCTTTGGATCTTGCAGTTTCTTTGCAAGCGTCATCTCCATTCGTTTGGTTGGGTGCTTCTCATATTTATCGATCCATTTTAAATAATCTTTATCACCTGCCTGCATAGCAAGATTTCTCATACATTCTAATCCTTCTTCGGTTTTGTCATACCATTCTTCTGGATCTTCATTGATCGGAAAATAGTAATAAAATGGTGCAAATTCGATCAGTGACATGATCTCCATCTCTTGATCATTACACACTTCTTCCCCTAAAAAGCGATATTTCTCACGGATCGTTCCAATCATATAGACTAACTGGCGCCACTGCTCAGCTCCATCTCTCCAGAAATGTCCAATCTCATGATACCGGTAACAGTTCGTATGTTCCATGATCTCATCAAACCACATTGTAAAAACACTTTCTTCTCCCTGATGAACGATCAACCCATAACGACCTTCTCGTTCTTCCAGTTGTGCCCACATCTCTCCTTCATAGTCTTTGTCATATTTTCCAGAGATACGAAGTCCATGAAAACTTAGATAACACTCAATTGCATCGTTCATCATATATGGAACATATCCTGTTTGATTTTCATCTTTTTCTTCGACTTGAAGTTCAAACACCTGATATTCAAATATCTGCGCAAGCAACTGTATGGATCTTGATATTTCTTCTAAATTTGTTTCAAAATAGTTCATACGGAATTCCTTTTCCTATTATCTATGTATTTTATTTATATTTCTGAATTTCATTTAAAAAAACGTTCGCCATATTTCTGAAGCTTATGTTCTCCGACTCCATTGACTTCTAACATTTCCTCATCATTAGAAGGTTTCATCGTACTCATATGTACCAGTGTCTTATCGGAAAATACCATATATGGCGGGATTTTCTGTTCGGATGCGATCATTCTTCGAAGTACACGTAATGCTTCGAACAATTCTGTATCTTCCTCAGCAAGTGCTGCCACAGCCCCTGCTTTCTTACGTTTCTTCGTCTGAATCTTGCGTTCTTCTTTCTCTTTTTCGACTTCTTTTGGAATCTTGATCTCAAAGTTCCAGTTATCATCAATCTTAGTAATATCTGCAACGCTTAAAACCGGATATTCATCATCTGTCATTTCCAGATATCCACAGACTAACATTTCATTGATGATCTGTCGTATCCTTGCAATGCTTTCTGATGCCAATGCTCCATATTGTGAATTCTCATCTAAATGACGGCTTAATACTTCTGGCTCTTTGAACCTTTTAAAATATCCACGATCGTTGATAGTCCGAAATCTCGATAACAATCTCTAATACATTGGATGATAGCTTTCGCTTCCATTGTTGCATCAACCGTTTCAAACTCGGTCAGACAGTTTAAGCAGTTTCCACAGTATCCACTTGTCTGTTCTCCAAAATAATTTAAAATATAATGACGTAAACATTCCTTCGTATAGCAGTAAAATGTCATCTGACGAAGTCTTTCCCAGTCTCTTTCCATCACGATCTGCTTTGTGATCGCATCTAATTCCTCATTCTCCTCTCCATTTTCGATCAGAAAACGATTGGTTCGGTTATCAATCGGCGCATAATATAAGATACATTCCGCAGGTTCTCCATCACGTCCTGCTCTTCCTGCTTCCTGATAATAACTTTCCATGTTCTTCGGCATATTATAATGAACAACAAAACGGACATCCGGCTTGTCGATTCCCATTCCAAAGGCATTTGTCGCTACCATGATCTGCTTTCTGTCATAGATAAATCTTCCTGATTTTCCTTTCGTTCTTCATCCGATAATCCTGCATGGTATCTTGTCACGGAGAATCCATCTTCTCTTAACTGATAGCAGACTTCCTCAACATTTTCCTAGATAAACAGTAAATGATCCCGCTGCTTCCTGGCATCTTTTCTTCTTTTTCTTTTAAATAACTTAGTAATTCTCTATACTTATCCCGTGGGCGTTTACTGCATAGTAAAGATTCTCCCGGTCAAACCCTGTCGTTAATACAAATGGATCTCTCAGGTTCAAAATATCCATAATGTCATCCCTGACTTCTGCTGTCGCTGTTGCTGTATATGCAGTCAGTACAGGACGATACGGAAGTTTCTTTAAAAATTCCAGAATTTTTAGATAACTTGGTCTGAAATCCTGCCCCCACTGTGACACACAATGTGCCTCATCAACTGCCAACATTGATATCTTCACTCCACTATTTAGCGCAAAATTGATAAAACCTTCTGTTTCCAAGCGTTCTGGTGCCACATAGATGATCTTGTATCTTCCCTGCATCGCATATTTTAATGCGGTATGATACTGTCCCTGTGTCAGAGAACTATTTAAAAATGCCGCATGAATTCCGGCTTGATTCAGTGTCCCAACCTGATCTTTCATCAGCGAGATCAGTGGTGAGATCACGAGTGTGATCCCATCCATCATCAACGCCGGAATCTGAAAACAAAGAGACTTTCCTGCTCCTGTCGGCATGATTCCTAAGACATCCTGCCCATTTAATGCTGCCTCGATCAATTGTTCCTGACCTTGGCGGAATTCATCATATCCAAAGTATTGTTTTAATAGTTTCTTCGCTTCTTGTATCTTACTCAAATCTATCACTTCCTATTGTTTTATTTATACTTTTACCACTCTCATCGTTTATATTCCCATCCGGAGGGCTTTTTATTTCATAGGGGATTTCATTGAAATTTCCTATGAAATGAAAAAGCTTCCAATCACATTTAGCACACCCGCAAACAGCATGACAATGATCGGATCTTTTTTCTTTCTCAATAAAAGGTACATACAAATGATAAAAATAGCACCCTGTATCCAGTTGATCTGTTGAAGCTCTATATGACTTCCCTGAAAAAATGCCTGTGCAAGGATCGTAATTCCAGAAGTCAAGATCAGTGCGATCACCGCAGGATGTAAAGTATTTAACACCATTTGTAGTCCTTCCATATGACGATATTTTACATAAAAATACGCAATCACTGTAACGATCACACACGCAGGGAATACACATCCCATCGTTGCACATAATGCTCCTTGCCACCCTGCGACTCTTATGCCCACGAAGTCGCCGCATTAATTGCGATCGGTCCCGGTGTCATCTGCGAAATCGTCACGAGATCTCCAAATTCAGACAGAGACAGCCAATGATATGCATCTACCACCTGCTGCTGTATCATTGGCATTGCTGCATATCCGCCTCCGAAACTAAATGCTCCAATCTTTAAGAAACTTAAAAATAATTGCAAATAGATCATTTTCTGCCTCCTATCTTCTTTCTTGAAATACCATATTGTACGATTCCAACTCCAATACATGCAAGAATAATGTAGATCACACTAATATCAAAGACATAACTTGCCATAAATGCCACAACCATAATGATCGCAAGTTCTATTCTGTTTTCCTTCTTACTTTGCCCTTTTGCCATCTCGTACACAACACTGATGATCACTGCGCCAACACCCGTCTGCATACCAGAAAGCATCGCTGCAACAATCCTGTTATCCCGAAATATTTCATAAAAACAGAGACTACAGATATAATCAAAAATGGCGGTAGAACAGCTCCGAATACACTTACGATCACACCACTGATACCTGCTAATTTATAGCCAACAACGATTGCTCCATTCACTGCGATTGCTCCTGGGGCTGATTGTGCGATCGCCACCAGATCAAGCATCTCGTCTTCTTCGATCCAATGATATTCATTCACAAACTTCTTCTTCATCAAAGATACGATCATATAGCCGCCACCAAAGGTAAATGCACTTAAATAAAATGTTTCTATAAACAACCTCAATAATTT
>ENA-OQIM01000989-OQIM01000989.1-human-gut-metagenome-genome-assembly--contig:-NODE-989-length-10282-cov-2.380010_pt1 | contig 10282 bp, 9 predicted proteins | sample MGYA00242579_ERZ504744 | MGnify/ENA primary metagenome ERZ504744 (study PRJEB26092, sample SAMD00036441) | human gut metagenome | host: Homo sapiens | study: EMG produced TPA metagenomics assembly of...
CTTCGGACGAAAGCGACTCGAGGCGGTCGTTTACCGATATTATGACGGACTCCAGGGTCGTCTTCTGCGGCAGGCAGGCCACCGCGCAATCCGGGCCGTCGCGACCCTCGTTGAGAAAATGGACCCCTCCATGGTCCAGACCTCTTACAGTGCAGCGGCAGAGCTCGCCACCGTGCTCGCCGACTACAGTTTGTCTGAGGGGTGGGTTATGCGGGCTGACGGAACTCAGGTACCAGACCCCGCGGCGGTCAGGGCGACCGAGGCCGACTATCCTGAGATAGCCAAGCTCATCTGCGGCGACGAGGAGATTGGCAAGCACTACGACGTCGGCGCGCTCGTGGCTCAGTTGTGTGAGAGAGAGCGACTTCAGGGCTGCAGGAGCATAGTCATTAGGGATAGCGAAGGAATTGCTGCGCATATGGCGACCTATGCCGAGTCCGACGATGTTGCCGTCTGCGCCGGACTCAAGGCACGCCCTGGCGCGGAGAAGGGTGTCGGGGCGCGGGTGCTCTCATCGCTGGCCGTCGAAGTGGCCGCGCGCGGCCTCATACCTTTGCTGTACTGCTACATAGAGCACTGTGGCCTTGGTACGAGGTCCATGGGTGGGAGAAAGCCTTCCACGTCGCGAAGCTCGAGCACTGCGGCAATTACTAAACAAGCCACGAAAGGGAAGGTGAGGCCCATGAGGAAAGTGATCACATATGGAACGTACGACCTTCTGCACCGGGGCCATGTGCGCCTGCTGGAACGCGCCAAGCGCTCGGCGACTACCTGGTCGTGGGCGTAACCGCCGATGGCTTCGACAAGGTGCGCGGGAAGATTAACGTTTCCCAAACCCTCAACGAGCGCATGCGTTCTGTCCAAGAGCTCGGGATTGCTGACGAAGTAATCGTTGAAGAGTACGAGGGCCAGAAGATTGACGACATCAGACGTATGGGAATTGATGTGTTCACCGTAGGCTCTGACTGGGTTGGTAAGTTCGACTATCTCAGGGAATACTGTGAGGTGGTCTACCTTGATCGTACGCAAGGCGTCTCGAGCACCGAGCTTCGCGCCGAAAGTGGACATCTACGAATGGGGTACGTGGGCAAGCGTGTGCTAGTGGAGAAGTATCTGCGTGAAAGTGCCTTCGTGAATGGCGTTGACCCCACCTGCGCGATGATCGACAGTGATGGAAGCCTCGCAGGCTGTGGCTTAGTCGAACAGGTTAATGATTTCGATGAGATAGTCGGTCGATGCGACGCAATCTACCTTGCATCGCATCCCAATCAGCACTATGGACAGATTAAGCGAGCGCTTGAGGCGGGCAAACATGTTCTATGTGAGAGCCCCATTGCCTCAACGCGTGAGGCGTGCCAGGAACTGCAGGCGCTCGCACGCTCAAAGGGCCTCGTTTTGGCCGACGCGATCAAGACGGCGTATTCAACGGCCTACCATCGACTGCTTCTGCTCGCCAAGAGTGGTCACATTGGACGAGTTCTGTCGGTGCGCGCTGTATGCACCAGCTTGTTGATCTTGGCAGTGAGGACATCTCGAGCGTTGAGGGCAAGTGGTCGAGCTCCAAAGCCTGGGGTCCAGCAGCGTTGCTGCCCATCTTGCAGCTACTCGGAACTAATTATCAATCAGCCGATTTTGTAAGGGCCGACCTTGAAGGTCACGCTGGCTTTGACGCGTTTGGTGAGATCCGACTGGCATTCGAGGATGGCTACGGCGAGGCGGTTTTCGGCAAGGCGGCTAAATCTGAGGGGTCGCTTGTGGTTTCCGGCACGGATGGCTACATTTACGTACCCGCTCCCTGGTGGAAAACAGACTACTTCGAGGTACGCAAAGAGGATCCTTCTCAAAACAAGCGGTATTTCTTCCAGCTTGACGGCGAGGGAATTCGCAACGAGCTCGTCGAGTTCGCGCGAGCAGCTGAGCGTGGAGGCAAATGCGGTCTTTACATCGATGATAGTGTGTCCGCCGCCATAGCTGGCCTGCTGGGCCAATTCGACGCAAGTAAAGACCACATCGAACTGTCGCCTATCAAGCTCGGGAGCGACACCTGTGGTGAAGGCGTAGCGAGGTAGACTCGTTTAGATATACACTCGACCATTAATCATGCTGTAATCTGAAGCATGCGGGAGTGGTGACTATCATTCGTCTAGGTGATAGCGGTCAGTATCTCAATTGCATGCTTATCTTTCATTGATTTAATTACAACGCAAGCAGCAACTTGCGAATAACGGAAGCCGAAATTTAGCTACTTCCACGTAAACTCTCTCCATGAGTTTTGACTTAGGTTGGTCCAAAAAATGACTACGTCAACTTGCGATCCAACCTAAACCTACCGTAGGCACTTGAATGTGTCTTCGCTATTTGGTATTTGACTAAACAAAACAAATGAAGGACCCTTTGCTAGGGTATGATGATTACATAATTTGATTTAGAATCAGGCTCACATTAGTTATGTCTATGTGAGCCTGATTTTTTAGCAAGTGCCTGCAAGTCTCTATACGGGCAGTCATGCAAATAAGAATCTGTATCATTTATTTGTATTTCTAACGGTTTAGATATCGTGCGACACCGCGCCTGCCCTAAGCTGCGGTAGGTCGCGTCGGTCATTAGGATATGGCGCACCACCCTTGCGATCGGGTACCATCTGTCCCAGGCCAGGTTGACCCGGAACTTCCAGGCGCGTCAGTGATCGCATAGTCCCACTATTTGGGAGCTGAATTAAAGAATCCTGAATGCAGAACGATAATTGTAGTATTGCCAATTGATTTTTGATTGCGGAGGAGACGATAGATCTAACGAATCTACCTGAGTACATCTCAGCGATTGTGGCAATCATCGCGTTGCTCATTTCTTGTTACCAAGCTCGTCTCAGTAATAAACAGTCTCTGTTTAATCGACGTTTAACTATTTGGATAACCGTCGATAAACTCATGAGCGTTTACGCAAAAAACGCGAAGAACCTGGAATATAATGACGAGCCGCAAATGGCTATCGGTCTACTATTTGAATGGCTGACTAACACCACGTACTTGCAATCAATTTCAACCTCACTAAATCATGTGTTAGATGCCGACCCTCAACTTAAATTGCATTTAAAGCTCGATGAAATGAAATCGCTCGCCATGGAGCGAGATTTTGCTTCAAAGGAAAGAGTGGAGACGCAATAGCCGAATTCATAGAAGCTTATCAATCCCTTTTGTTTTCAATGTATCAGTATCAAATTCTATTGAATAAGATGTCTCAGAGTGCAAAGGAATATCAATGGACGCTTGAACAGGCTTCTGAAAAGTTACATGAGCCCAAACAACGAAAAGATCTCTTTGAAAAAGAAAACGCTCTTGCAGCTTCATACAAGACTCTATGTCAGCAAAACATACGAGGTGCGATTCAGCACCAAATAAAACTAACAGGCTCTATATGGCGCTGAGAGAATCGATGGATTACGTGATGACTGGTAACAGCACTCAGTTTCTACTGAGATTCTAAACAAGCTATGTACTGATGCAGTTCTAATTGCCCCTAGTGTCTCATTTGCTGGTATCCGTCTGCACTCGAGCACTTTTGGGATATGGCAATACGAAATAAATGTCAGATCACATTGTGTCATCGGGCAACTCAAGAAGTACTTATTGAAAAGCGCTTAATAGCAATAAGGGAGGGGTATGTGAGCAGTTGCCGATTTGCCCCTTTCAAATAAAACCAATTTGGTACTTATTAAGTCTTATAGGTCGGTACCGTCCATCTTTACTAGACCACAAGCTGATACCATATTTTTATTCAAGTCGGCAATTAGCGCTCCCGACTTGATTCCATCGTCTTAATACCATTTACCCAAATGTATTAAGTAATGCGGCTTTATATCGGAAGGTTGGTTGCGCCTTGAGCATTTTTAGCAGATTCCGGCTTGCTTCCAAGGAGGGTATTTGCCAGGAAAATCAACTTAGACCAATGACTCCAAAGTATGATTCTAGTCAACATGGTCGATACGTTGGCCGGCTTAATGATGCTCTATATAAGCAAAATTGCAAAAATGTAGCTCTCTCAGGATCTTACGGAAGTGGCAAGAGCAGCATTTTGGAACAATTTGCCAAAGAAGCGAAGGCGGAAGGTCATTATATTGCAAAAGTTAGTTTGGCAAATTTTTGTACCGGCCCGAGCAGCGATGGGTCAGATTCCAAGCCTTCAACAACAGCATTACTTGAACGCGAAATCTTAGGCCAGCTTCTTTATCAAGGAGACCCTTCGAAGCAAGTAAGTCGTCATTCAATCAAGTTCATAACATCGCCCTATATCGTCAGATTCCGAAAATCCTATCCCTATCGTTAGTTCTATTTACAGCCATTATCATCGCGATGCTTCTCCCAGGCGCCATAAAGGGAGATGCCGAACGCTGGTTCAATGCTCTAGCAAGCATGAATGATGATTCCCTGCATCATTGTTTATTGATACTCATCGCCATAGCTGCCGTTACGTTTTTCCTGACTACAATTATTTCTGCATGTCTACTTTCGTCTATAAACAGCCTGCATCTAAAATCAATCTCGGCATCGGGCTTGAACCTATCGCTCGATAAGGAAGTCGGCGACTCTTCATACTTCAATAAATATAGGGACGAGCTTATTTATCTCTTCGAAATTAATAAGTACGACACCGTAATTTTCGAAGATATTGATCGCTTTGACGATCTGGGCATTTTTGACGAACTGCGGAAACTCAATGACCTTTTAAACTTAGCGCCTGGCATTGTTGGCAAAAATGGCAATAAGGTTGTTAGATTTGTATATGCTATAAAGGACAGCATATTTACCTTTGGTAATGAGTCCAAAGGAGCTTCCAAAGAAGTTCTTGGCTCCGGTCGTGTCAAGTTTTTCGACATGGTCATTTCTGTAGTGCCGTTTATTTCTAAGTTTAATGCCAATGAAATGGCCGCCAAGGTTTTCGTTTCGGAGCTAAAGGATGCCGGTCAGACAGACGAAGGTGCGCGCTATTCTGATTTACTTCTTCTGGCCGCTCCATATATTGCAGACATGCGCTTGATGGTCAGCATCCGTAATGACTATCTGGTCATGACTCAAGAAATGGGTTCCCCCTCGTTCGGTAGTCCCTCTGCATTGGGGTTGACCTGTACAGGCATTTTGGCAATTGCTATTTATAAAAACCTCTATCCTCTTGAATATGAGGACCTTCGAATCGGCAAGGGCAAGTTAAATGAGCTGTACGACATACATCAAAAGGGGATTAATCGATTGCTTCCGCAGTATTTGGCTGCAACTAAACTCGTCCAACGCTTCAAAGAACACGGTGATCTCGTGGATGAGATTGCCGAAACGCTGGGCAATGAGCTTAAGGAGGCTTTGGATGAACGCGTCTATTCAATAAGCTGTCTATCAATAGGAAATAATTCTTTTGACACGCGAAGCAATTACTCTGACAGCATATTTCGAAAGAGTTTCTGGGTAGAGTTCTTTTCACTTAACCCCGAGGAATTCCTCTATATCGGCCATGGTCCCAATTATGGCAGCGAAGGTGTAAGGCTGACCAAAAGAGAGTTTCTTGACTTAGTTGGTATCGATTTGCCTGATATCGGAATGAAAGTTCTGTTGAACGATGGATTTAGCGACACCTCGTTTGCCAGCTAGATTCAAAAACCGAACAACTTCGTACTGCTGATTTTTATTCTAAGCAAGATTTGCTTTGTCCAATCAATACCAATGGAGGGGAAGAGCGTCTTGAATCCTTTGCCAAAATTGTTAAACAAATAATAGGCGACGAACTTGTTTGCGAACTTATTAGGAAGGGTTATATAAGAAAAGACTTTGACCTTTATATATCTAAATATCCTACTGATGCAAAGCCGCGCGTTATTAACTTTGTCTATCACTGCTATCAGCGCGGTGTTCAGGACCTCGATTATTTCTTAGATGATGACGATTGCAATGCAGTTTTAAAAATCATTCCGACCGTTCACCTGGATCGTCCCTGTTGTTTCAACCGCTATCTGCTGTCGCATATTCTTGGCGGAAGGGATGTTCCTGCGACCACAGTCGGTCATGATGCAATTATCACAACAGTAAATGGTATTGTCGCCAATTTCACAAGCTCAGGTAGACAGCTAATCGAACGCCTGCTTGAGGAATATCCCGGCAATAGGAACCTCGTACATAAGTTCATTTCGGCATTGCTTAATCAAACCGTACGTGCCTTCGATATCCTCATAGATTCATCAGAAAGCGTTTGCACAACTCAGTTCCAGCACGAGCTTATTTCCTATGCTTTTGCGAACATGAATTTGGATGTTTCTTACACATGCGAGTCGAGTTCTTCCTGGCTGTCGAAAAATATTGAGACCATGTCAATCGCTGATGCTGTCTCAAACGAAACTAGGCTAATGCTATAGCGAATTATCTCCGCAGATGTTCAATTACCATTCACAAGCTAAGCGCTCTTGGAACTGAACTCAGCTCTTCGGTTGCCGAACTTGGAAACTATGACGTCACGCGCGCCAACTTGTTGTCTGCATGCAATGCATCAAATCTTCCAACGCTAGACACGCTCGAGGAGACATATCCTTCTGTTTATAAAAGGGTCGTATCCTCCGAGGATGCGCTTAATTCTTACCTGACGGCTTTAAATCCAGCTGAATATTCGATTGCTGGATTCCCGCCTTTATCTTTACTAGCCTCTGTCGAGCTGCGGAGTCATGGAGCGATTCGGCCAACGTTGATGAACTCGCAAGTTCAATCATTGCCAAGGTAAAAATAGAGGGTGGCGAAGTTAATCTGAGTGAGCTCGATCCTAACAATTCGATTGAAAATACTAACGTTATGGGAATCGCCCTAATTCGAGAGCTCGTTTTCAACCAAAAAGGTGCAGGGACATTAAGCAATGCAAGCCTTATCTTGAAGCTCGAAAATGTCGATGAATTGAGTAGTGAGCTTCGCTTGTTTGATAGATTTACAAAACAATTTCCGATTATTGCAATGCCTGTCGACCAAACTCTGGATGAGTCTGTCGTTCTGGACCTAGCTAATGGATTATTGTACAAGGCACATCAGACATCTGCCAATTTGCTCAACGCAATGACCCGTCTAAGGGCGATTAACAGAAGCGTTTTCCCTCTTACGATTAATAAAGATTCGATTGATAAAATGCATTGCTACGACCCTGCCCTCGTTGAGCTGACCGAGAGAAACTTTATTGGACCAACAAAGACTGTTTATGAGTATTTAGACGGACCCAAGTGGAATTCTCGCAGGAAGGTTCTAAAGAAGCTACTGCAAGAATATCCTACGAAAGACCGGTCTATCCTACCTCGTATCTTTCGTGTGATTTGCCTAGAATTGTCTCGGCTGCAAATTCCTGGGGATCTTGGTTGGCTGCGGATATCGCATCTAATCCGCACTATTACCTTGATCAGAGCTGCAAGGATGATTCCGAAAAGGCGAAGGTGATTGCGGAGATTGAAGATAGGCCAAAAAGCACGGTCTTCTATAGTTTGCTCGACCTTTACGGCAACTACTAGCGGCATACGTCTACGCAGCTTGTATGCGAATGCCGCCAGTAAAGCATGAGTCTGCGCCACGCCATCAAGATCGGCATGTTCGACGCACGATAGATCTATTCAATAAGGAACGTAGAAATATACAGCGGAACAAGCATTCTGGCTAAAAGGATCGGTGAACGGGCGATTGCGTTCTGCGACAGCCCGTTCACGACCTCAGCTCAGTGCCCTCCTGGCCTTGATCCTTCTCGCCAGATGGAACCTCCTCATTCCCTGGACTGCATGGCAGCCCGAGCGTAACGGAGATGCGCGGGGAGGCGTTTAATGGCGGTGCCGAACGGCAATATCCGGCCGGGTGGTCGGCGGTGCCGATTCGCAATATAGGTGGTGTCGAAAGGGCCTAGGGCTCAACTGGGAAGAGCATGGTATTTGGGGACACCTCCGCTCCCCGAATCATCACCTGCTGTCTAAACTGTTAACTCATCAATCCATCAGCAGGAATACAATTGCATCATCATTAATATGATTGCTAAGGAGATACTTTAATGCCCGGATTGTTCGCGATGCACTCACTTGTTGTCTATAGGCTTTGGGCAAATACCTATAGACACAAGGAGGAAAGACTTGATGTCTCGAATTACGGCAACAAACCTTTACTAGACTACATTTTTAGCTTTGTTAATGACAATAACGCGCCGTTTCAAGTAAATGAAGGTGAACGGTTCATTCAGTTCGATTCTTATAGGCAAATAAATGACAGTGTTTTAATCAATCTAAAATCTGGTCGCGCGGGACTTCATGTTGATGTCGTTGACACAAGAACAATGACCGATAGTGGAATTTCCTACACAGAGGAAATGGCCGGTATGGTCCCTTCTAGGCTACTCATTAAATGTACTCCTGGATTAGGCTATGCGCTGATTGGGATTGAATCAGTTCCGAATGGCGGAGGCGCCTCAGTGCCAGTTACAGCACTAAAGAATTATATTGCCAGTCATTCAACAGGAATATCCTTAAAATCAGAACGAGTGCAAGAAAGGTCTGCACTTGACGCATTTACGGGAGTGGAGCAATTCGAACTTCGCCGTTATCGCCCCTCCAAAAACATTGAAGACGGTACCGTGGCAAACGTGGGAACTATGTCATTCATTGCAAAACATAAAAGAGGCCTTCGCATCCCTCTAGCGACAATTGATATGATTAAAGACAAGAAAGCGGTTGCGGAGTATTTTGGCGTTACGAGCAACTATTCTGGTCGAGAAGAAGTTTTTGCCACGCTAAAGCAACGTGACGGAAAACCTAAAACGTTTATGCTTGATAAGGAATTCGCAGTTCCCATAACTGAAGTATTAAATGAATCAGACAGCCGCCACTTTCTGATGATCAGTTTATCGCCGTTTGTCTTTGATAGTTTCGCTAGAGCAGAGGATGTTTTCAATAGAGATAAATAGTCTATTACGTTACTCCGGAAGGTCGGTAGCATGGGCAAAATTGACTTCTGGCAACTTCTAATCAAATATATTGATACACTCCGCAATTATCAATCTAATAAAATATCGCACGGCGATATATTTGTTCAGCTAATTGTTCCTGCTTTGCTGTCGGTGGCTCTGTTTTTTAATTGGCCTGACGGCTGCATTAACCTTGAAGATTTAATATCTAATCTCATTAGCTGCATCTCTATAATTTCTGGCCTTATGTGTGGTGTTGCGGTACTTCTCTTTCAATTGCGCTTGCAAATGAGCTCTCAAATAGATCCAAAACCACTCGATCGCGAGTTTACAATGGTTGATGAATCTTTTCATATATCTATGTGGACTGTTTTGGATGGGCTCTTCGTTGTTGGCTTGTTATGTATTGCCCCATTGACAAAAAACTTCAATGAGCTATTTTCCAGATTCTTATTCTGTCTCGCGGCCTTCTTTCTTCTTAACTTTCTACTTGTCACACTCATGACTCTAAAACGAATTAGCGCTGCATACACAGCGTTTTCACGCGGCTGGAAAATGTAGTCCCAAGCCCATGAGCTTTTGATAATAGTGCTTCACGGAGCCGCGCATATATAGAATAGTCCAAATCAAATCAGAGTTTTGCGGACGCAGTCAACGATCTCGGTTGCATACGCAATGACTTACGAACATCGTTTGACGTGATCCGCTCCTTTCACCGATTGGCAAAACGATTTACACCTAATTATTGGCACTTCTCTGGGGCATTTTTCTTTGTTTATGCCTTGATCTCGCTAAACTAATAACTGCTGCTACCAGGGCATTTTCTGGTGCACATTCTATTGGCTCAGGCGAAGATCGGAGCGGATATGTTTGCTGCCGAGTCCTACACCAGCCGTCATCACATTGCGATTGTTGCCATGGCCTGCCTATGCGTTTTGCTGGGCGGGCTTCTTATGCCGCGGGCGCGGAGAGCCTCATCATCGCGGGCGCGACGTACTACGAGCCGGGTGTGTCGGGCCCCGGCTGGGCCTGGACCGATGCCGACCACCTGGAGCTTGACGGCTACGCGGGCGAGGCCATCGGCGCCGACGGCGACCTGGTGCTGACACTTGCCGGGCAAAACTCCGTGACGGAGTCGCATGCGCCCCGATGCGGACATCACGCTGTGCGGCATGGAGGCATGGGGGCAATCTGACGCTTCGCGGCACCGGGTCCCTGACGGCGACGGGCTCGCAGTGCGGGATCCACGTGTCGGAGGCGCTCGTGGTGGACGGCTGCACCGTCGATGCACGGGCGGACGGGGCCGATATTACGAACGAGGCGGTTGCCGGCG
>ENA-OQIM01000990-OQIM01000990.1-human-gut-metagenome-genome-assembly--contig:-NODE-990-length-10257-cov-1.166930_pt1 | contig 10257 bp, 10 predicted proteins | sample MGYA00242579_ERZ504744 | MGnify/ENA primary metagenome ERZ504744 (study PRJEB26092, sample SAMD00036441) | human gut metagenome | host: Homo sapiens | study: EMG produced TPA metagenomics assembly of...
GTCCATGGTGTTTCAATAATTCCTTTCCTACAATATGGAAGGCCATTAAGCCATAAGCAATAATTGAATTGATTACTGGTACAAAGATAAATGGAATCATCATTAATGGATTTAAAACCATTGGTAAACCAAAGATAATCGGTTCATTGATATTAAAGATTGCAGGTCCAATTGATAATTTTCCTAATGTCTTTAATTCTGCTGATTTAGATCTCAACAACAAGATACAAAGTCCCATTGTAGCTCCACCACCACCAAGTGTAATAACATATGACCAGAATGATTGAGTAAAGTAATGTACGATTGGTTGTCCAGCAGAGAATGCTGAAATATTAGCAATCAAATACATTTGCATAAATGGTAAACGGATTGGTTGAGTAATACTTGCTCCATGTAATCCAAAGAACCAGAATACTTGAGCAATCATGGTAATTAAACAAATACCAACTAATGAATCAAGTCCTGAAATTGCAGGTGCTAAAACTGTCATGATCATACTTGGTAAAAGTTGTCCGCTAAAGTTTTGTACAACTAAAGAAAGACCATAAAAAATGATTACACAAATAAATAATGGTAAAATTGCATCAAAAGATGAACTGATTGCTGGTGGAACACCTTCAGCATTTTAATACGAATGTCTTTTTTAAACATAAAATGCATAATTTCCACACAACCTATAGCAACCAAGATTGCTGTAAAGATACCCTTGGCATCCAAATAGGTCGTTGGTATGTAATTACCAGCTAAAGATAATAAGTCTGTGGCACTTTTTCCATCAACAATAAGATTTGATGCTACTGCTGAAGTTGTTGGTGCAGATACAATTAAAAATACGGCAGTTGATACGATTGCTGAATTTAATTTTGGCATTTCGTATTCATCTGCTAAATGATAAGCAATTGCAAATGCAATAAATAACCCATTAATGCCATTGTCATATTATAAGGTAATTGCAACATTGCTTTGTTAGCTTGTGCCCAATTATACCAACCATTTAACATATCAGAGACAAATCCCCAATTTGGAAGTGTTTCTGGTTTAAAAGGTGGTGTTGAGATAATTAAACATACCCCTCCTAAAATAGATAGTGGAATTGCTACTACCATTCCATCACGAATAGCAGCCAAATGTCTTTGATTCCCTAATTTGTTAGCAATTGGTACAAGTGTACGATTTGCAAGTTCATTAAATTTTTCCATGAAATTCATGAAAGTTCCCTCCCTTCTCTTGCTACAGTGAAATTATATAACTGTAACCGCTTAAAATTCTTTTGATTTCCACAACAAAAAATATCTTTCCAATTGCTTGAAATCTTTTCCAAATCGTGGAAATAAATTGTTTTATTTTTTTTAATTGGCATTTATTTTTTTATGTTGACACTCCCTTTTTATTTTTTATAATGAAATTGTGTGTGAGTTATATCTTCTTATAAAATAGGAGGATATATTTATGAAATTAATCATTGAAGAAAATGAACAAAAAATGAGCGAAAGTGCAATGCACATTTACTTGGAGCAATGATGCAAGATAAAAGAGTCAACATCTCTTTAACTGCTGGACGCTCTCCTATCAATCTTTATAAGATGATGGTTCCTTATGTTAAAGACCAAGAAAAATTCAAAGACATTCAATACTATCTTTTTGATGAAGCACCTTATCAAGATAAACCATATGGACCAAACTGGGAAGAAATGCAAGAACTATTCTTTAAAGATGCAAATATCCCTGATGAAAGAATCCATACAACAACTATGGAAAATTGGGAAACTTATGATCAAGAAATCAGAGATGCTGGTGGTATTGATGTTATGTTGATTGGACTAGGTTGGGATGGACATTTCTGCAGCAACTGTCCAAGATGTACACCTATGGATAGTTATACTTATCCAATGGATCGTAAAACAAAAAATGCAGCTAATCCAACATATCCAGCAAGAGATCATCTACCAATCACTTTATCAATGGACCAAAAAGTCTAATGAGAGTGAAACATCTTGTAATGATTGTTACTGGTAAAGAAAAAGCTCAAATTTTAAAACAAGTGTTAGATTCACCTATTTCAGATGAACTACCAGCAACTGTTTTAAAATTACATCCTAACTTCACTGTTATCTGTGATAAAGATGCTGCATCTTTATTAAATATGGATGATTATAAAAGATTATAAAATCTTTATAGAAAGCTTCGGCTTTCTTTTTTTATTTCCAATATTTGGAAATAATTTCTACCTTTTGGAAAAGCAAAAGTAATAAAGCATTCATTGTTATATTTTTCTTATCCTGGAGGACTACTTATGAGAAAAAATAAAACAAAAAATAACAAAAGCAATAAAAACAGAAATAATATGGATATTATCGAACACGTGTTAGAAGATTTGTAGCTATGATCATCGATTGGTATCTTACTAACATGCTGGCTGTTATCCCTATTACCTTCTATTTAAGAGGAAATGACTACTTAAAACCTTATATGTTTGATTTAACACACTATGATTTTTCTATAGGTCTTGCTTTAGGTCTTTATGGTGTTTTGATTGGTATTATTTACTATGTATTTATTCCAACATATCTTTTTAAAGGACAAACACTTGGTAAAAAAATATGTAAGATCAAAATCATTAAAGAAAATAATGAATCAATCAATTTAAAAGATATGATGTTAAGAGAACTTCTTGGAGCATCCTTACTTGAAGGTGGGATGATTATCATCCCAACCTATATAAGAAAGCTACTTCCATTATTTAAACTTACAATGATTGTTGATCCTTTAAAATATATTGCCTATGCTTTAACTATCGGTTCAATTATCTATGCTTATTTCCAAGCAAATACACAATCTTTTCATGATAAAGTAGCTAAAACTATTGTTGTTAAACAATAATTAACTATGGTATAATTATGCAAAATATACATAAAGGAGATTCTTCATGTTTAACCTAATAATTATACTTTTATCAACACTTAATGATGAACCAAAAGGTTCAAATAACTATAAAATAGCTAAATATATGATAGAAAATATGCGCGATTTAGAAGAATATTCTCTCACAGATCTAGCTCAGGCTTGCTATGTGTCAAATTCTAGTATTTCGCGCTTTTGTCGTGATATTGGACTTAAAGATTTCAATGCATTGAAAAATCAAATCGCAAAGTTTTCTGTTGAGTCTGCTCGCTTAAAAAGAAAGTTTGACTATGAAAAACATGAATCCTCATCAATGTTTCAATCATATGTAAAAAATGTTATTTCCAATTTAAATTACTTCTTAGAAAATGATATTGAAAAACAAATCAATACACTTGTTCAAGAAATCAGTCTTATCAGAAAATAGCCGCTTTTGGCTATATGCAATCTGAAAGTGTTGCCTGCAATTACAGTTCGATCTGCAAACAAGTGGTAAACTTATCTTTTCTTGTTTTAATATCAAAGATCAGGCAGACTATATTACTGACGCTGATGAAAATAATCTCATTATTATTTTTTCAGAATCAGGAACCTATTTTGATCGTATTTTTCCAAGAGCCAAGCCATTCAAAAGTAACAAAAAGAAACCAAAGATATGCATGATTACTTCTGACCAGTCAATAGAATATCCATTTATCGATTTCTACATCCGTTATAACAGTAAAGGTGGCTACGCAAGTCATCCCTATCCGTTACAGCTTATTTCTGATCTAATCAGTATCAGATATTCTGAAACTTTATAAATAATAAACAGGTTTACCATCGCAAACCTGTTTATTTTTATATAATAGGGTCTAAAATTTGTTCGAGTTTGAAATTTCCATTTGAATAATCAACAATCATTGCTGAAGCATTATTAGGAAATTTAAAAGATTGTTGAGGTAATAATGATTTGATAAATCCATATAACAAACAGCCGTGCCCTACGATTAAAACGGTATCCTTTTCATTACAATCCTCTATGATTTCTTGAAGTGCATCATGATGTTTTGAAATAACATCATGAATGTCTTCTCCTTCATAAGGTCTGTAATCCATATCCAAATCTTCTAACCAGTTTGGTGATTCAATATTGAGTTTTCTTACAAGTTCTGTGGATATTCCTTCAAGTATTCCAAAATTAACTTCTTTAAAACGTTCTTCATAAATCGGTTCGACTTCTTTTTTACTTAGAATAATATTTGACGTTTGTACTGCCCTACCCAATGGAGATGTGTATGCCTTATCTATTTGGTATTGTTCTAGTTGCTTTGAAATACTTTCAACTTGTCTGATTCCCACTTTTGACAAAGGAGAATCACACCAACCCTGTGTCAGATTGATTTCATTAAAATGTGTCTTTCCGTGTCTTACAAATATAAATCTCATTATAACTTACCTTTAAAACTAAAACGTAAATGATGTTTTTCTTTATCTAATAAGAATTCATCATGTGTCTTAGCACCCCATGTATCATCACCAGCAACACCCATTTGTTTTTTCATTGATACATAAAACCGTTTGATAAACATTTGGAAGTTCATCTTTGTGACGCGCATTTTCTAATTCATAAGGTGTATAGTGTAAAGCTGTAAATTCAAAGTCTTCACCTTTGATTGTTAATTTTGTATTTTCACCTGCAACTGATAATTCTCTGACATGCGTTCTGTTACCACATTCTTGTGGATATAAATAAGGTGTTAAATTGTCTGTTACTTGATAAGTATATTTTCCAAGAAGTGCCCCTTTGTTTCGATCAATATAGTTTTCTTCTGGACCAAATCCATAATAATTTACTTCTTCCATATCTTTATATAATTGGAAGATAAGTCCAAATACAGGCATTTCAATTTCAAAAACAACCGGTTGATAAGACATATCTACAATGATTTTACCATCACCATAGACTTCATAAACTAAATGAACCTTTTCATCTTGTAAATTTGGCAAATCATAAGCATATTCAATCTTGCAGGAACAGTCTCCTTTTGAAATACCAACAAACTCACATTTTGCATATAGACTGGCAGTTAACCATTTACCATAGCGATAACCATATTTATTTTCAACATCATTATTTGTAGCGGCTCTAAAGAAATTTGGTCTGACAGGTACTCTAATATATTCTTGTTGATGATATCTATAAGAAACCAAACCTTTTTGTTTTGAGAAAATCGCATTGAAATCTTTTCCTACAACGCCTACATTCAAGTAGTCTTCAACGATATCTACGTGTTTTGTTGTATGAATGTTATGTGTTTTATTTTTTACTTCATAGATATATTGTTGTTGAGCGTATATTTCATGATTCTTTTTCAAATAGACTGTTACAGTATATTCTTGGTCTTGATCATTTATTTTAAATGGATTTTCAACAACAACTGATGATAATGGTTTACAATCTACTGTCATTGTTTTGGTTTGAACAACATTACCATTGCATAACAGATCCATTTGTAATTGATATTCATTTAAATTTGTAAACAGATAATTATTGTTGATATGAATATCATTTTCATCTATTCTAAAATCTACATATTGATAACAGTATTTGACTTCTTGCATCTTTGGTGTATTTGTACGATCTGCAAAAACAATTCCATTTCCACAGAAATCATAGTCACTTGGTCTTTCGCCAAAGTCCCCACCATAACATAATTTTCCATCATGGTATAATGCTTGATCGATGTAATCCCAGATGAATCCACCTTGATACAAGGAATATTTCTTTTCTAAATCAATATATTTGAATAATGCTCCATTACTGTTTCCCATAGAATGGGCGTATTCGCATAAAATAAATGGTTTATCTTGATGTTCCTTTAAGTATTTTCAACATCAACTGCAAAAGTATACATTTGACTTTCAATGTCACTTGTTTCATTGTAGCGACGATCATGTGAAAGTCCTTCATAATGAATCAAACGAGAAGTATCTTTTGTTTCATAAACTTAGACATTTCATAAAGATTTTTACCACCATAAGATTCATTTCCTAATGACCAAATAATAATCGAAGGATGGTTTTTATCTCTTTCATACATGGAATTGGCACGATCTAAAATAATATCTAGCCATTCAGATTTATCATCTGGTATGATATGTGTTTTATCAAAAAGTTCACTCCAAGTTCCATGTGTTTCAAGATTGACTTCATCAATGACATAAAGACCATATTCATCGCATAAATCATAAACAAATGTTTGATTTGGATAATGACATGTACGTAAGGCATTGATATTATTAGCTTTCATATTCAAGATATCTTTTTTAGTATCTTCATAAGAAACCGTTCTTCCCGTCTTAGCAGAAAATTCATGTCGGTTGACACCATGAAAAACAATTCTCTTTCCATTGATACACATGATACCATCAATAAGTTTAAATTCTCTGACACCCACATTGTATTGACTACATTCAACTAAACCCTTTTCATCCATGATTTCTACATATAATTGGTAAAGGTTTGGTTTTTCTGCTGACCATAAATGAGGATCATCGAATTCAAAATTGATTGGACTGCAACAATCTTTGCTTTCTTTTTGTCCAATAATTTCATCTTTATACTTTAAAGTATAGATGCCTTAAATTTAGCCTCTTTTTTTACAATCATTGGCGTTTACTTCAACAGTTGCATGATCATAATTTTCATTTAAATGTGTCAAAATCTTGATATCTTTTAAATGAACGTGTGGTACCATTTGAAGTTCAACATCTCTGAAAATACCTGAAAAACGCCAGAAATCTTGATCTTCTAACCAGCTTCCACTGCTGAAACGATAAACGTTAACAGCAATTTTGTTTTCTCCATTAACAATCAAATCTGTAATATTAAAACTTGAAGGTGTAAATGTGTCTTCACTGTAACCAACAAATGTTCCATTGACATAGAGCATGGCTGATTCAACACCATGGAAAGTAATATAAGTATCGACATTATCTTTGATTACTGAACTGTCAAAATAAGTGACATAACTTCCAATTGGATTTTTATCAGGGAGTTCTCCAGGAATGATTTGTTGTGTTCCTGACCAAGGATAGATTTGATTGACATACATTGGTTTTCCATATCCTTGTAATTGAATATGACCAGGTACTTTGATTTCATCCCAGTGATCTACAGAATAATCTTTATTAGAAAACTCCGGTATTAATTGATTAAATCCTGTTGCATAATGAAACTTCCAGCTCCCATTTAATGAATAATTGAAACTGCTTTGTTTTTCTTTTAATTCTTTAATACTTGCATATCTATGAATCGATGCTGTTGCTCTTAAACGATTGACATTAAAAATCTTTGGATCTTTGACCCATTCATTTTTCATTTCCATTTTTCTTTCCTCCTGACTATATTATAAATTAACCCTTAAAAATAGAAATGGGAACAAAGTATAATATAGAGTAAAAAAGTATAAATATGTTTTTTATTCATTATATTTCTACCTATTTATGATATAAAAAAGAAAGAAGTATAATAATTATAAGCTTATATTATATAAAGTATGGAGAATATTATGAATGAATTAGAAAACTTATTAAAAGATTTATATAAAATATCAGGTTTGAATATGTCTATATTTGATTTGAACCAAAATTTATTAGCTTCTTATCCTCATAAGAAATCAAAATTTTGTAATGAATTAGAAAAAAACAACAATGCTTTTCAACATTGTATTGATTGTGATTATAAAGCTATGGAACATGTCAAAAAAACGGATGAACTTTATATTTATAAATGTCACTTTGGTTTAAATGAAGCAATTATGCCTCTTTATTCTTATGGAAGTTTAACTGGTTATTTAATGATGGGACAGGCCGTTATAGGAACATATAGAAATTATTCTGAAATCATTGAAAAATCTAAAGAATATTTTAATAAAGAAATATTAAAAAAATATATCACAGAAATTACAATTTTAAACGAGGAACAAGTTTATGCTTTTGCGAATATTTGTGATGTATGTGCAAAATACATTTCACTTACAAACCGTATCCAAGCAAAACATGATCATCTTGCCCAAGAAGTTAAACACTATATCATTGCAAACTACAATAAACAAATTACAATTGAAGAATTATGTTCTTATTTTTTCTGTAGTCGTGGAACTCTACTTAATCATTTTAAATCAAAATACAATACAACAATCCATCAATATCTTTTGGATTATCGTTTAAAAAAAGCCACAGAACTTCTTATAAATGATGAGTTAAATGTTAAAGAAATTGCCTATTTTTGTGGTTTTGAAGATCCTAATTATTTTTCTAAAGTATTTAAAAAAAGATATGGTCGATCCCCTCTAGAATTTAAAAACAATATAAATCAGTAAAAAAGCCCTTAGATTTCTCTAAGGACCTTTTTTAACTTTATAATAATTTTATTCGACACCAATAATAAATGAATAAACAGGTTGTTTTCCTTCGATAATATCTACTTCTGCATCAAAGTTATCTTCAATGTAGCTTTCGATTTCTTCTACTTCTTCATCAACAACATCTTCGCCAACAAGTAAAGTAATTAATTCAGAATCTTCATCTACTAGCTTTCTAAACATACTTTAAAGCATCTAATTTATTTGGTTTACATGCAACGATATCTTTTTCGACTAAAGCCATGTAGTCATTTGCTTTAATTTCAACACCATCGATGTTTGTATCTTTAATCGCAATGTTACTTGTCCAGTTTTAACATTAGCAACAGCATCTTCCATTTCAGCAATATTATCTTCCAATGAAACTTCTGGATTATACATAACACATGCTGATAATCCTTGAGGAATTGTTTTTGTTGGAATAACAATAACATTGACTTCTCCTTCTAAGATTGTAGCTGTTTGTTGAGCAGTCATTACAATATTAGAGTTATTTGGTAAGATAATAACATTTTTAGCATTTACTTCTTTAACAGCTGCAACCATATCTTCAGTAGATGGATTCATTGTTTGTCCACCACTTACAACATAATCACAATGTAATTCTAAGAATGCATCTTCTACACCTTGTCCAGCACAAACAGAAATAATAGCTGTTTCTTTAGCTTCACGTTTTTGAGGTTTGCTATCATCAACACCTACAATACTTCCTTGATTTGCTGCAGCATTTTGTAAGTTATTTGCTTGTTCTTGCATATTTTCAATTTTTAACTTCACAAATTCACCAAATCTTTGTGCTAAGTTTAAAGCTTCACCTGGTTTTAATGTATGTACGTGTACTTTAACGATATCTTCATCTTGTACAACGACGATACTGTTTCCTGGAATTCTTTCTAATTCTTTCTTTAATTGGTTTTCTGAGAATTTATCAATTAATGAAGGTTCAAGACGAACAATAAATTCTGTACAGTATCCATATCCTTCTTCACCAGATTCTAATTCAGTTCCAGCATTGACTTGACCTTCTGATTTAATATCAACAAAATCAACACGATCACCTGATAAAGCAGCCATAAATCCAGTTAAAACCAACAATAAACCTGCTCCACCACTATCAACAACACCAACTTCTTTTAATACTGGAAGTAATTCAGGTGTTCTTTCTAATGAATTTTCTGCTTCTTTAACAAAATAAGAGAAAACATCTTCAATTTCCATACCTGGTTGAGTATATTCAACGATCTTTTCACTTGATTCTCTAATAACAGTTAAAATTGTTCCTTCAACAGGTCTCATAACAGCTTTATAAGCAACTTCTGCCCCACTTTTCCAAGCATTGGCAAAAGCAACAGCATCAACACTTTCATGACCTTCTAAGCCCATTGCAAATCCTCTAAAGATTTGTGATAAGATAACACCTGAGTTACCACGTGCTCCCATTAATAAACCTTTAGATAATTTTTTAGCAATATCATAAATATTGTCACTATCCATATCTTTGATTTCTGCTGCTCCAGCATTAAAAGTCATAGACATGTTTGTTCCAGTATCCCCATCAGGTACAGGGAATACATTTAAAGCATCTATTTCAGGATGATTATTATGAAGAGTATTCGCACCACATAAAACCATCTCTTTAAATAGCTTTCCTGTAAGTATTTGCATATTTTTCCTCCACTAATCGATATTACGAAGTCCTTGAACATAAACATTAACTGCCTCAACTTTGACATCTAATGTTGATTCAACAACGTATTTCACTTTCTTTTGAACTTCACTAAAATTTCATTAATTTTAATTCCATACCCTAAAATGATATATAAATCTAAAATTAAACCAGTTTCTCCATCACTCGCAATAATTCCTTTAGAATAATTTTCTTTCTTTAATAATTCATAAAATCCATCTTTTAATTTCTTTTGGCTAGCCATACCTGCTACACCATAACA
>ENA-OQIM01000991-OQIM01000991.1-human-gut-metagenome-genome-assembly--contig:-NODE-991-length-10252-cov-7.262617_pt1 | contig 10252 bp, 10 predicted proteins | sample MGYA00242579_ERZ504744 | MGnify/ENA primary metagenome ERZ504744 (study PRJEB26092, sample SAMD00036441) | human gut metagenome | host: Homo sapiens | study: EMG produced TPA metagenomics assembly of...
GATTGACATCGCCTGCGACGGTGTGCGGAATCGTAAGCGGCAGGTGTTCGGCGTTTGTCGCCCACCATCAGCGTCCACTCGCCGGTTTCCGTCTTCCATTCGTTGCTGGCAGCGTCGAAGTGACGGAAGGTGTAACGGTCGAAATCGATGTGCACGCTCTTGCTTTCGTGTGCGGCAAGCGAAACCTTGGCGAAGCCCTTGAGCTCGCGATCCGGACGCAACACACCACCCTGCGGACCGCGCACGTACAGCTGTACAACGGTCGAACCGGCAACATCGGAATCGTTGCTGACCATCACGTCAATGCCGTTCTCACCAGCAGTGGCGGCACTGTAGGTGAACGTGGAGTAGCTCAAGCCGTAACCGAACGGGAAGCGCACGGGCACACCGGCGGTCTCGTAATAACGGTAGCCAACGAACGGGCCTTCGCGATAGATCGCATCGCGACCAATCGCCGGATACCAACCGGAGCTCGGGCAATCCTCGTAATGCATCGGCCAGGTTTCGGCCAAGTGGCCGGACGGATTGATCTCACCGGTCAGCGCGCGCACGGTCGCGGAAGCGCCGGCCTGACCCGACAGACCCACGTAAAGCACTGCGGCAACGTCGCCAATCCACGGCAGTTCCACCGGAGAGCCGGCGACAAGCACGACCACGATCGGCTTGCCCGCGCCCTTCAGCGCTTCGACCAGATCGTTCTGCACCTGCGGAATCGCCATGGTGGAACGGTCAAGGCCTTCGGATTCGCTGCGTTCGTCAAGACCGACGACTGCAAGCACCGCATCAACGCTTTCCTTGCCAGCCAGCGCGACTGCGTCTTCCACGAGCACGCGGTCAGCCTTGCCCTGGCGGTCATAGCCCTGCTCATATCCGGCAAGCACGAGGTCTTCGGCGTTCTTGACCTCTTCAAGAATGTTCTCTTCCTTGGTGGCGTTTACCTTGGAGGAGCCGGAACCCTGATAACGTGCGGTTGCGGCCATATCGCCGATCACCGCCACGCGGGTGCCGGCCTTGAATGGCAGGGTCGCGTTATCGTTCTTCAACAGCACACTGGAGCCTTCGGCCACCTTGCGTGCCACGTCGTGATGCGCTGCTGCGATATCGTCTTTGAGCAGATCGTTACGTCCAACACCGACCAGCTTGGTCGCTGCCGCGATTTTTGCGACTTCTGCGGCACGCGCGTTGATATCGGCTTCAGACAGAGTTCCCGCCTTGACCGCGCCTTCCAGCTCACGCACGGAAGTGAAGCCCGGAGACGGCATTTCCAGCGATCCGCCTGCCTTGACTGCTGCGACCGCGGAGTTGGATCCGCCCCAGTCGGAGACGACCATGCCGTCGAAGCCCCATTCGTCGCGCAGAATCTCCTGGAGCAAATGTTTGTTTTCGTGCGCGTAGACGCCGTTGATCTCGTTGTAGGAGGTCATGATGGTCAGCGGCTTGGCTTCACGCACTGCGATTTCGAAACCGGTCAGATACAATTCGCGCATGGTACGCTCGTCGACCACGGAGTTGCTGGCCTGGCGGCGCAGTTCCTGGCTGTTGACGGCGAAATGCTTCGGGCATGCGGAGACGCCGTTGCTCTGGATGCCGCGGATCAGGCCTGCCGCCATACGTCCGGCGACGATCGGATCTTCGGAATAGTATTCGAAGTTACGTCCGCACAGCGGGTTGCGCTTGATGTTCAGACCCGGGCCGAGCAGCACGTTCACGTCAAGATCGTGCGCTTCGCTGCCGAGGCCTCGCCCATTTCTTCGGCGAGCGCCGGATCCCAAGAATTGGCCACGGTTCCTGCGGTCGGGAAGCAGGTGGCCGGCTTGGATGCGCCGATGCCGAGATGATCGCCTTCGCCGAGCTGGCGGCGCACGCCGTGGGGGCCGTCGCTCATCACGAAGCTGGGGATGTCTGCGCGGTCGTTGCCTCGCGAATCCCATTCGGATCCACCGGAAAGCATTGCGGCCTTTTCAACGACCGAAAGTTCTTCGAGTTCCATTGGTTCTCCCTTGCACTAACTCCTCGAACCCGCTTGGCCCTCCCTGAGCCTGCGCTGTTCTTGTTGCGGATGTTCTTGGCTGCATCGCATGTGAGCATCCGCCGCTAGTTTGATTGAACCAGCCTTTCGCCGCCAACCTGCGCTCCATTACACAACCTGTCGTTTTGCCCGCACAATCGGACATTCCTTAACTGATTTGGGAATCAAAGGAACTCACATGGCAGATACGTTTTTACCGCTCCGCCGCGCTTTCGTATGCGTTCCATACACACCATACGGCGTAGGAAATGAGTGGACAGATGGTGGCGGAAATAATCACGTCGGTCGGATAGTGCAAGCCGAGCAGCAATCGCGAACAGGCGACCGCCGCGACAAGCGCGACAGCGCCGATGACCGCCCTGCGGAGGAACACCCGTCTTCCGTTTGCACGCCCGTCATCTTCTCCGTCGGGAAAGCGTTTGCGCGCGAAATTACGCACGGTAAGAATCATCATGACCGATACGATCACCGCGGCTGCCGTGTGACCACTCGGAAAACTTGGATCGCCCGGCAATAGATCACTGCCGACGGACGTGATCGGACGGGGGCGTTCGACCAGCCATTTGACGCCGGTCACGTACAGTATTGGCGCCGCCGACACGACGACATCGCGGATGACGACGCGCCTGCTGCCGGTAATACGCAAATCGACAGCGGCAAGCGCGGCGACGATTGCGATGCAGCCTACCGTTGAAAATAGGTACGCAAGTACCGTGGAGCAGTCGCGCAACCCTTCTGGCAGCGTCGCTAAAGTCTGCAAAATATTGGTTTCACGCGTTGTTGCGATTGCCGAATTGCGCAGTGCGACGCCAATCATAGGCACAATGCCGCACAATATGGCGGTTGCGATTACCACAGCCGCCGCTCTCGCGATCCTTCTGTTCTTCATATGCATAATTCCAGTTAAGCATAGTTCACCGTGCCGTTGCCATGTGTTCACATCCGGTGTATCCCCGAAAAACGACGGATTGTCCTTCAAGGCACTTCCACGGCTTCCCCGACACGCACGCCACGAACGGCCGTGCAACGCAAATATGGCATACCCGCACAGAAAATACCGGAACGATGCGAGAATCGAAGTTGGCGTTCAAAAAGAAAGGCAAGAAATATGACCGAACCGACAGCACTGACCATACGCCATATGAAAATCGAGGATTATCCGCTGGTATACGGGTTGTGGACGCGATGCACCGGTTTCACCATGAGGGACATCGACGATTCCGAGGATGCGATAAAAACGTTCCTCAAACGCAATCCCGACACCTGTTTCGTAGCCGAAGACGATGGCGGAAGGATTATTGGAGCGATTCTTGCCGGTCACGATAGCAGACGGTCGCGCATCTACCACACGGCGGTCGATCCCGACGCGCGCGGTATGGGCATTGGCTCGCTTTTGGTGGGCCGAGTGGTTGAAGCGCTTCGTGCGATCGGCCTGCCAAAAGTCGCCGTCGGTGTGCCCGCAGACAACGATGCCGGCAACGATTTCTGGGAGCATCAGGGGTTTGCTGTCCGTGACGATTTGGTCTATCGGGAACTACCTCTCTAATACGACCCGTCCGACAACGAACCGTCCAATACGCTCGCACTTTGTCTCTATAAGCCCGGTTCCGCACTTGCAGTCCGCAACAAATATGTTCTGTATATCAAACGTGTTCAAAGACCATGCAGTGGAATATCAGACGGAGGAAGACCCGTTCGGAACGCTTAAGAGAGACGAGCTGCTGTGACGAATGGCGATACGGCGATGTGGTCATCGCTGACCTTGTCATCGTTTTCTCTGAAACATCCGGCATCCTCATCTCACACTTTTATGAGCGAGTTTTTGCCCTTCCGTAACATTTCATGAGGGAGAGCCGCCCTTCCATGGCCACCTGTGCACCCTATGCACCCCTTAAAAACGGCGCCATTCCGCCATGAAATCACCCCCTTCATCCGAGCATGGCATTGCGCACCCCGTCAAAACATGGCCGTCATCCCTGGTTTCCCGATTTCCACACTTTTTGAAAACCCGTTTTACCCGATTTCCGCACTTTTCCGGATACCGAGCGGCACTGTTCCGACCGCGCGACTGCATCAAACGCCGATTCCGACGATTCTACAGATTAACGGTAAAACGTCGCGCGGCGACCCGGCCGGCTTGCGGAATGGAGGTCAGGCTTATTCCGCGGTGCCCTTCAGCAGCATCGCGCCAATGCCCTCACCTTGGTGACGCAGGTCTATGGCGAGCCTGCCGTTCCCATCCATGGTCACAATGGTCCGCACGGCCGATCCTTCGCCAAACGCCGGCGACATATGAACATATTTTTAGGAAACGACTGTTCAGCGCTTGCCATCCGCTTCATTCAGATACCGATATACAGTGGATTGCCCAACGCCCATCATCACCGCAATTTGACCGACCGTACCATTACCCGTCAAAGGCATGGAGTTTCGGAACGTTGATTACGGGACGGGTTTTGAGACACTTTCCGCCGGAGTGTCGGAGACAACTCCCCCAGTCCGGTTTACGCTCCGAAAACGTCCGTTTTCGAAATGGTCCAAGACGCATTCCGATGGTCCTAGTCGGATTCACCAAGTGTTGCATGTTGCATTCGGTACAACATTTAAGAATTCACAGGACCACACTCATCCAACAACGAACCGATTTCGCGACATGGCGACATGACAACAGATAACGCCCAGACACCGCGCGACCGGTCTCATTCCCATCACCCGGCCACGTCAAACCGTCGTCGTTCCACGAAGACAGCCGGACCCGCAACCCTTCGTCGGACTCCACGTCCACCTGGCAAGGAGCCAGCCGGTTCCATAATCCTCATCATCAAGACGCTAGACTGTCTTACAAACCGGAAAATCATACCGTCCGGCGGCAATCGGGAATGGAAAGGCGATGGCAATGACGCGCATCGAAGACGGAATCCAGGATACGGAACCGATCCGGTTCCTCGAACTATTGGGACTCGACGAAGAGGACCTAGCCGGCTATAGCATTCGTCTGAATGGCAGCAACCCGGAATGGGGCAAATGGAGTGATCTTCCGACGCCTACTATTCCTCCTATGATGACCTGATGAAGTGGATTTTCACGAAGAAATGGCCAGATAAGGATAAGGCAACAGCGCAGATTCACACACGTAAAGTCCTCCAGTTCATTCAGCTCAAGCCAGAGAATCCCCACCCCACACAATGGCTGTTCGTCGGAGCCTACGACGTCCTCGACGAGTACACGGAGAACGACGGCAAGATTCTATACCGTTACAATGAGATCCCGGAATACGCCTCGCTAAAGGCCAGGGCGGTAGTGTACTACAAAAGAGATCCGGGTTACACGGGAGTCGTCTTTAACCTGTCCAACAATGAAGAACGACGCCGGGATTTTCTCAAGACGATGACCCTTGAGAAAATCGCTCAATCCCCCGTATCCGCGTTACCGTTCCCCGGATACGAGAACGTTCGGTTGACGCACCGGCAGCTCGTGGCGGCCGTGAACAACGAGGAATGGCGGGCGGCCCTCGGCAGCGTCCAGGCGGTCTATCTGCAGACCGATAGACGAACGGGATGGCATTACGTGGGGTCCGCCTACTCACGGAAAGGAGCCTCGCACGGTCTGCTGTCGCGTTGGAAGGAATACGCGTCCGGAGACCACTCCGGGGGAAACAAGCAGCTCAGAAACCTCGGCGCCGGATACATCGAGAAGAACTTCCAGTACTCGATCCTGGAGATCTTCGACATGAACAAGTCACCCAAAGAGATCATCGACCGCGAACACTGGTGGATGGACACCCTCGGATCCGTCCGTAGAAACAACGACGAAGTACCCCACGGATACAATTCCGTCGCCGAACGAGAGAACTCCGACCAACACGAATGATCCTGTGGGTAGCTCCTACCGGCTGAGGCTCGCGGTGCCGGCCGTGACCTCGCCGAGGGTGGGAAGCGGCACGCTCGCCGAAATAGGCGACCGTGTTCTTCGAATCGTCATGTTCGAGGTCCTTCCCGCACCACGGCCCGTATTTATCGCCCGCGGCGCATCCAAGGGATTCCTGTCTAAATTCCGACATATCCGAAATGATTATGGACTGTCAATCTGAAAAAGCAAAGCCCATCCCCTGGTCGAGAAACCTTCGAACGAATACGGATATCCGTTTCCAAGACGCGCAAGGACACGTTCCGCCGGACATCATTTCGGTTCGCTAAGCGTTTTATGTAACGCTGGTGCAAACACTTAAGAATTCGGCCGCCATCCGCGTGGAGATGCATTCCATCCTCCGTCCGGCTTGGAATACGCATCAAGTCATTCCATTGTGGCTAGACATCCAGCGAATCGGGTCAGACCGAGTTCGCGCAAGCGTCCAGCACGCCCCTCCCCGCCGGCCCGCCATAACCCGGCTATTTTCTCGAGTTGAAACGCACTTGGCCGACAGGGCCACTCGGGAAAGGCAAGGAATGACGAAACCGGCGTCGATACAGCAACGTATCAGGAGACGCTTGACACGTTAAGGGAGATGCGACCTTACGGGAACAGCAGTGCTGCGTTTTCGGCGTATGCCAGCCGCGAGCATCGGCCGCCGGACGGACATGTTCTTCCAGATCGAGGGCTATACCCGTTTTCTATTGAATCCGCCAAATCAAACGAAAGGGCGCACGTTTCAAAACGTGCGCCCTTTCATGTAATGGATGGAGAGGAAACGGCTTCTATCTGGCCATGACCCCCTTTCTCGCGATTGATCCTAGCCAATCCAAGGATGGCTTCGGATGGCGTTCGAAGGTGTCCCTGTCCCAGGAGGCCAGGCCGAACGTCGGAGCGAACGAGCCCCACTCGTAGTTGTCGAGCAGGGACCAGTGGAGGTATCCCCTCACGTCGATACCGTCGTCCATCGCGTCGTGCATGCCGGCTATGGCGTCGAAGGTGTAATCGATTCTCCGGCGGTCATCGGCAGTGGCGATGCCATTTTCGGTGACGATTATCGGCGTGCGTTTGGCGACGTTCCAAGTATGGCGGATGGCGATGCCCAGCGCCGGCGGGAAGTACTCCCAGCCGGTGAGGGTGCGTTCCGCGTCCTCGGGGACTGGCACGGGGCCATCCTTGCCGATGAAGGTCCTCAGATAGGCCTGCACCCCAATGAAGTCATCCCCGGCCGCGGCCTCGGTGAAGTAGTCCTCGCGCGGGTACTGGTATTCCTCCATCTCCCGTTCGCATCCGGGCATGGCGTGGAACGCCTGGCAGGCGATGGTCCACCCGGACTTGATACGCGGGTTCTCGGATAGTATTTCCCTGGCTTTCCTGTGCGCTTTGACGAGCGTGGCGGAGATGTCCGGATCGGGCGCGGGCAGCGAGGCGGCCACGAAGTCGCTGCCTTCGGTTCCGCCACGGGTCAGCGCGACCATGTTCGGCTCGTTAATGGTGCAGACCCAGGTGACGTCGTGGAGGATCGGCATCACGTACCGCACGTACCGGGCGAAGTAGTCGACGGCATCGGCGTTGAGCCATCCGCCTTGGTGGCGAGCCACAGCGGCAGTGTCATGTGGTTCAGCGTGACCATGGGCTCGACGCCGTTCTCGTGGCACGCGTCGATCATTTGGCGGTAGTGCAGCAGCTGCGCTTTGGAGAAGCAGCCCTCCGCGGGCTCGATGCGGCCCATTCGATGGAGAAGCGGTACATGCCCAATCCGGCGTCGGCGAGCATTCTGATGTCCTCGCCGTAGCGGTGGTAGCTGTCGGCCGCGTCTCCCGACGGTTCGCTGAGATCCGTGCGTTCGGCATGCTCCCTGGCCCACCAGTCGCTCGCGACGTTGTTCCCTTCGATCTGGTGCGCGGCCGTGGACGCGCCCCAGATGAATTCCGGCGGGAACTCGTATTGTTCTTTCATGACATGTCTTTCTATTTGATGCCCGTTCCGGCGACGCCCTGGATGAAGTAGCGCTGCAGGAATACGAACAGGAGGAGGATCGGGGTGACCACCAGTACCGCTCCGGCGAGCAGGACGCTGTAGTTCGTGGCGTTCTGGCCGGTGGAGTAGAGGGACAGTGCCACGGGCAGCGTGTACTTCTCCTCGGTCTGGGCCGCGACCAACGGCCACAGGAAGTTGTTCCAGGAGGACAGGAACGTGAGGATGGACAGCGTCGCCAGCGGCGGCCCGCACTGGGGCAGGACGATCTGGAAGAATATGCGCAGCTCACCGGCGCCGTCGACCCTCGCGGCCTCCATCAGCGCGTCGGGGATTCCGGAGATGAACTGTCTCATCAGGAAGACTCCGATGGGCTGGCACAGGAACGGCAGGATGAGCGCCGCGTAGGAGTTCGCGAGTCCCATGTTCGAGATGATCACGAACAGGGGGACGAACGTGGCCACGCTCGGAACCATGAGCGTCACCATGACGGCGCCAAACAAGATGTTCTTGCCGGCGAAGTCCATCTTCGCCAGGGCGTATCCGACCATGGAGCAGAACACCATGTTCCCGAGGACGGTGATTACGGCGACGACCATGCTGTTGGTGAAGTAGGTGCCGAAGTTCAGTTCCCCGAACCATTTCGCGAAGTTTGCGAGCGAGGCGTGCTCGGGCAGGAGCTTCGGCGGTTTGGCGAGGATCTCCCTCTGGGTCTTCAACGAGCCCAGCGCCATCCACAGGAACGGGAAGATCCAGAAGACTCCGATCACCGCGAGGACGCAGTAGGAGAGTCCACGCCCCTTGACGAATCGGCGCCAGAGCGACTGCTTGTTGCTTTGCGGCCTCGAGGCCGCGACTGTCGTGGCTGTCATCTCAATCCTCCTTGAGAATGCGGAACTGGAGCACGCTGACCAGCGCGATGATGATGAACAGCACCCAGCTGGCTGCGGAAGCGATTCCGTACTGTCCGAAACCGAACTTCTGGTACACGTAGTACGCGGCGGAGAGCGTCGAGTCGAGCGGCCCTCCCTGAGTCATCACGAAGGATTCCTCGAAGAACTGCAGGTAGGCGACGGAAAGGAGCACGGCTCCCAGCAGCAGCGTGGGCTTGAGCAGCGGAAGCGTGATGCTGCGGAAGGTGCGCCATTTGCCCGCGCCGTCGATGGCCGCGGCCTCCTTCAGCTCCTCGGGGATGGCCTGCAGGCCGGCGAGGAAGATGATCATCAGCGTTCCCATGTTGCGCCAGATGGTCATGACCATCAGCGCGGGCAGTGCGTAGCGGGTGTCGTGCAGCCAGTCCGGTCCGGCAATGCCGAAGACGGCCAAGAGCGAGTTGAGCAGGCCGTCCTTCTGGAGGATGTACCTCCACACGACGGAGACTGCGACCACACTGGCGACGACCGGCGCGTAGAACACCGCCCTGAAGAACGCGTTGAGGTGCTTGGATCCCTTGTTGAGGCCACCGCGAACGCGAGGGCGATCACCATGGTGATCGGCAGGCCGACGAGCACGAAGATTCCGGTGACGCCCAACGCGTGCAGGAAGCGACGATCGTGGAACAGTGCGATGTACTGGTCCAGTCCGACGAAGTTGACGTTGAACGGGGTGCGGAGGTCCTTGGAGGTGATGTCGGTGAAGGACATCGCCATCGAGGACAGGAGGGGGATCAGCATGAATACGCAGAACACGACCACGAAGGGCAGCGCGAATCCCCATGCGAGAATCGTGCGACGGCGGCGGAGAACGTTGCCCGAGCCCTCCGTCTTCGTCTTTCTTGTTCCGAGGCTCATGGGATCAGTTCCCGGTTCCGATGGAGTCGGCTTCGGACTGCAGGTTCTTCAAGCCCTCGTCAACGGAGACCTGTCCCTTGTTTATCTGCTCGAGGATGCGGTCAGCAGCGGAGGACACCTGGGCCAGGTGGACAGCGCCGGCGGAGCATGGTGTTCTTCAGCTGGTCGCCGAATGCCGAAAGCTTGTCGTTGCCGGAGAGCGCGTCCTCATCCCATGCCTTCTGAGAGGCGGGCAGGTCGGAGGACTTCTTGTACCATTCGACCTGCACCTCGGGCTTGCTTGCCACTGGATGAACTTCCATGCGGACTGCTTGTTCTTGGAGTCCTTGAACGTCACGAGGTTGCTGCCGCCGACGAAGGACGTGGCAGGACCCGAGGATTCGTTCATCGACGGCAGAATCACGGTGGCGTACTTGGATTCGAAGCCATCGCCGCCCAATTCGTTGATCTGGCTGACGGCGGTCGGCCCCTGCAGCATCATCGGAGTGTCACCGGACACGAAGTTCGCTATGTCGCACCGGAGCTTACGTCGGCGTTGACGTTCGCG
>ENA-OQIM01000992-OQIM01000992.1-human-gut-metagenome-genome-assembly--contig:-NODE-992-length-10238-cov-2.182573_pt1 | contig 10238 bp, 14 predicted proteins | sample MGYA00242579_ERZ504744 | MGnify/ENA primary metagenome ERZ504744 (study PRJEB26092, sample SAMD00036441) | human gut metagenome | host: Homo sapiens | study: EMG produced TPA metagenomics assembly of...
AACTTTTAAAATTGTTTAAGTTGTTTATTCAGAAGAAACAATTCTTCGTGACAGCTCAGTTAGAATACCACTATAAAGCCAATCTGTCAACACCTTTTTCACTTTTTTTCTTTTTTGTGTTATACTTGATAGTATCTCCCCAAAATGGGGCGAACATACCACATTACTATAGAAGAAAGAGGTTTTTATCTTGAAACAGCAATCCCCTTCAACATCAACCGCAGCAAATCCACTGGGTTCTGCCCCTGTCGGCAGTCTTCTTGCCAAAATTTGCAATCCCTGCCATTATCAGTATGCTGGTCAATGCTCTCTATAATATAGTAGACCAGATCTTTATCGGTCAGGGTGTCGGCATGCTTGGAAATGCCGCTACCAATATTGCATTCCCGGTTACGACGATCTCAACTGCTGCCGCTCTGCTTCTGGGAATCGGTGGTGCATCCAACTATAATCTGGAAATGGGCGCAGGTAATGAGCACAAAGCAAGCGAGATCGCCGGAAGCGCACTTTCCACACTGGTCATCACCGGAGTATCCATTGCCGCAGTCATTCTGATTTTCCTGCGGCCGCTGCTTATCTTTTTTGGCGCGACGGATACTGTTATGCCTTATGCAACAGATTATGTAAGCATCATTGCGATCGGTCTTCCGTTCTTTACTTTATCCGTCGGCGGAAATCATCTGATCCGTGCTGACCGCAGTCCTACTTATTCCATGACCTGCACCCTTACCGGAGCAGTCATCAACACCATCCTGGACCCGTTATTTATCTTTGGTTTCAAATGGGGCATCAAAGGTGGCGCCTGGGCAACTGTGATCGGTCAGATCGTATCTGCATTTCTGGTCCTGCTTTATTTTACAAAATTCCGCAAAATGTATCTGGACCGCAAAATGCTAAAGCCACAAATGCGCCACCTCAAAGCGATCACTTCACTTGGAATGGCTTCCTGCATCAATCAGATCGCAATTGCAGCTGTTCAGATCGTAATGAACAATATCCTTCGCTATTATGGATCAATTTCTGTTTATGGAAGTGATATTCCGATCGCATGCGTCGGAATCGTATCCAAAGTAAATATGGTCTTCCTGGCAATCTGTATCGGAATCTCTCAGGGTGCACAGCCAATCTGGGGCTTTAACTACGGTGCACGAAAATTTGACCGCGTTCGACAGACATATAAATATTCAGCCACCGCCTGTACGATCATTGCAGTGATCTTTTTCCTGTGCTTTCAGTTTTTCCCTCATCAGATCGTGGGAATGTTTGGCGGCGGAAGTGATCTGTACTTTAAATTTGCGGAAAATTATCTGAGGATCTTTATGCTTCTCACTTTTGCAAATGGCATTCAGCCAATGTCCGCAGGATTTTTTACTTCTATAGGAAAAGCAGGACTTGGTATTATCATGTCCCTTACGAGACAGGTGATCTTCCTGCTTCCACTTGTTGTGATCTTTCCGAAGTTTATTGGAATTGACGGCGTAATGTACGCAGGGCCAATTGCTGATGCGGCGGCTTTTGTACTCGCAGTCGTGTTTGCAAGAAGGGAACTCTCACAGATGAAAAACGAGTAAATCAGCGGACTTGCCACTGGTCACTGGCACCTCCTCGATATGCAATGCAACAAAAAAGCCGGAGGGGGCAGGTACAATACCCGTCCCCCTGGCTTTTATTTACAGGCATATTCTTCGACTTCCACCACCACGTCGCCCCTTTTTTCTTTCCATATCATAAGATACACTTTATACCCCAGCGAATCTCGCGCGATCGTAAAAGGCTCTTCTCTCAGAATATCTGACTTATATCCCTGTTCCTCCAATTCCTGCTGTCTTTTTCTCGCCATTTTCAGCATCTTCTCATATTTCCGTTCCAGCTCATCCCCAAGAAAGCGCCGTGGATACTCCGCTGTTGCTTCCTGCAGTCTCCGTGTCAGCAGATCCACAACCGCAGCATGTTTCTTTTTATGAAGCATGCTGCAATTCTTTTTGCCCGGAATTTTGTCGGATGTTTCCGATATGTTTCCAGCTTTTTTTCGAGAGAAATATCTCCGCACTCAGCAGAGAGTTCTTTCATATAAGTAATGGCTTCCTCCGACGGAACCCAGGGATCCTCCCGTGGCACGATATACTTTTCCGGAACTGCCGGATAGCAGCAATAATTTAATGGAGGAAACTCTACAAGTGCTGCCAGACGTTTTTCTTCCTCGGTGCAGTATTCTTCGCCAAGATAATCGTACTTATCTCTCAGAATCGCAAGCTGTATTCGAGCTGCCTCAGATATTCATATCCCTTAACCCAGAAATGTCCGGTGTACGCATATTCATACAGATGCACTTCCAGATCCATCTTTTCAAAAAACAGCGTCAGGACTGTCTCTCCCTGTTTCACCACCAGTACAAATTCCTCACCCTGTTTGTTCAGAGATGCTTCCAGTTCTCCCTCATACTCCGCATGATATTCGCCTGTCATCCGGGCATCCCGGAAGACCAGAAAGCTCTCCACAGCATCATTCATCAGGTATACCAGCCGTATATCCTGCCCTCTGCCTGCTCCGCTTTCTGAAAAATCAGCTCAAACTGATCCTGTTCCAGAAGCTGTGCCAGCTTTTCCAATGTATTTTCTGTCATTCTTTCTTCCTTAACTGATCTGCCATCTTACACGGCTTCCATTTTCATCTTTGTTTACGATCAGCTGATCTTCTATCTCCTGTTTAAGTTCTGTCACATGGGAAATGATTCCGATCAGTCTTGATCCCTCAGCCATCTCCTGAAGGACTTTTACCGCCTGGTTGCGTGAGTGCTCATCCAGTGAACCAAAGCCTTCATCTATAAACATCATATCCAGATTGACCGCCGCAGAACTTTCCTGGATCTGATCTGCCATTCCAAATGCAAGTGATAACGCCGCCATAAAAGATTCCCCTCCGGAAAGCGTCCGCACTTCCCGTTCTTTGCCGGTGACTGTAGAATATACCATCAGATCCAGTCCGCGATTTTTACCTTCGCCTGCTTTTTCCAAGTCATACATCCGAAATTCAAACTGCCCTGCAGACATCTCCTGAAAACGTCGGTTCGCCGCATAAAGGATCCTCTCCAGATAATATCTCTGGACATACGTTTCCAGATCCATACGTGCTCCACTTACATTTCCTGATGTCATCCGATACAGAGCATCGATCCGGCATGCTCCTCACAACTGCCTTTCGTTCTTCCAGTCTGGATGAAGAGCAGCCAAAATCTCTCCATCGTCTTTGCTGTCCATACGCAGTTGATTATAAATCTTTTCTGCTTCCAGATATTCTGTCTCGGCCAGATCTCTTTCCTTCTGAATTTCTTCCAGGACTGGCCGTCCGACCTTCCCAACTGCATTCTTTGCAGAATCCCTCCTTGCCTGCTGTGCCGCTTTCTTTCATAATAAGTATTAACTGTTTTCTGAAATTCTTCTGCCGCCTCACGGCTGTAAGCCTCTGCAAGTTCTTTCCATTCTTTTTCCGTCATCTGCTTCGTGCTCATTATTTCTATATAAGAAGTTTTTCGTTCTTCCACGCACTGTTTCTGTGTCGGAATTTCCTGTTGATAACGGCCGATCAGTGTCTCTGCCTGCTTTTGCGAATTCACAGCTTCTTTTGCTTCTGCCGAAACCTTCTGATATGTTTCCTCCGCACGCTGTTTGCTGCTCACTGCCTGATGCAAAGCTGCCTTTGCCGCTTCTTCTGTCTGAAATTCTGCAGAATCTTTCAGATTTTTCAATGTAGCCTCACTGCCTGCCAGTTTTTCTGCCGCTTCTTTTTCTTCTGTCATACATTGAGTATACGTTTCCCGAAGTTTTCGTCTCTGTTCTTCTATATTCTGAAGTGCCTCACGGAGTTTCGCCAGAAGTTTCGCGTCTTTCTTTAACTTGTTCAGTTCTTCTTCCAGCTGCTGCTTCCAGTTCTCCAGCACATGGTCCATTTCTGTCACACTCGACTGCTCTGTTATAGAAGAAATACTTTTTCCCAGACGTTCCTGAAGTTTTCGTACACTGCCAATGTAGGTCGTTTTTCGTGTCTCATATTCTGCTCTTGCCGCCGCGACATCTCCTGCCGATTTCTCCTGCTTTTTGCGAAGTTTATCCACATTTATCTGCATATTCTGGAGTTTTTCTTCGGAGATATCCACATATTCCACAGCCCTTTATGTGGATTCGGATGTTCTGTCGAGCCACATACGGGACATGGTTTTCCCGGTTCCAGTTCTTCCGCAAGAAAACCTGCCTGTGCGTTCAAAAAACGCTGTCTCATACTCTCATATTTTGTATTTGCCGCATTATAATCTTCTGTTATTCTGACATAATCTTCTCTTGCTTTGATCGCTTTTTTGCGGCACTGCTCTGCCTGATTTCCAAGTGTTCGAACGTCAGAAATTTCCTGCGAAACAGCATCTGCTTCTTCCTTTTTCCCCTCCGCAACTGCCAGTTTTTTGTCCACTTCTGCCAGCTCTTCACTCTGTATTTTCCACTGTTCAGCTTTCTGCTCCAGAGTTTCCTGCTGCTGCTGTGTTTTCTGCGTTTTCTGGTCGCTTCGTTGTAACTTTTTCTGTCTGTTTCTGTCTGTATAGAAAGGTTTTTTATCTGCGTCAAAACCTCTAATGACTTCTGTACTTTCTCAGATATTCTGCTGTGATTCTGCAGCTCCTGATCGTATGTCTGCTTCGCCTGTTCTTCAGCACTTTCGGCTGCTTCCCGCGCGTTTTTCAGCATTGGCAGGCGTTTTTCCTGACTCAGCAGTGCTTCTTCCAGATCTCTCAGATGTTTCTGGGCATCACTCAGAAGCATATAGTTTTCCCTGATCTCCCAGGTATCTCTGATACGTCCGAGCAGCCCCTGCATCTCCTTTATTCTGCCTTCATCAGATGCATATTGCTGCAGTTTCTGTTCCGCATCTTCGAGCTGTACAAACCACTTCAGAAGTTCTTCTGCTCTTGTATATGCCTCTCTTTTTTCATCTCTTTTTTTAGCCGCTTCCTGGTATTCTTTTTCCGCCTCGCGGGTATGTTTTCCCAGCCAGTCACATAGTATTTCCAGCTCTTTCAGGAAATCTGTGAGGCGTGTCATCTCACCTTCTTCAAGTTGTTTTTTCAACTGTTTGAGTATCTCTGATCCGTATATTTCAGGTATGCGGATCCTGCTCACTTCGCTCTGACACTGTGTTTTCAAAACAGCGATCTCTTTCTCTTTTGCACGCTTCCGATTACCCAGTTCTGCCACGATCTCCTGGTACATTTCTGTATTAAAAAGCTTCCGGAAGATCACTTTTTTGTCATCGGATCTTGCCCGCAGAAGCTCCATAAATTCACCCTGTGCGATCATCGCAACCTGCATGAACTGCCCCTTCGTAAGTCCTGTGATCTCCTGTAATTTCCGGTCAGTTTCTTTGGACGGATATTCAGTCCCATCCGGCATAATGAGACTTACAGATCCCGTAACTTCTCTCTGTTTTCCCTTCGCCGCACCTCTGGTGATCATCTTGAGATGTCTCGGAACGCGGCGCACGGTATACACTTCCCTGGTCTCGCCCTGTCCCTCTGCAAAGACAAGTTCCACAAACGGTTCCTGCGCAAAATCCACATACTGACTCTGCAGAACAACGCCGTCTTTCTTATTTGTCGAAGAACTTGCCTCCCCATATAAAGCAAATACGATCGCATCAAAAATAGTCGTTTTCCCCGCTCCGGTATCTCCTGTAATAAGAAAAAGATTCTGGTTTACTTTCTCAAAATCGATCACTGTTTCCTTACCATAAGAGCCAAATGCCTGCATTTTTAAGCGTAAAGGTTTCATCTATTTCACCCCCTGAACCGTGTGAAGTACATCCTGCAGGATCGTCTTCTCTTCCTCATCCAGATCTTTTAGAAAAGAGCAGCATAACTCATAAGGGTCAAGCAGTTCTTCCGTCTGTAACGTTCTGGTATAATCAGCTTTTCTCAGATTTTCCCTTCGGATCTCCAGCAGATTCGGAAATGCCAGCCGGATGCGCTCCTGCATATCGATCACGTCAAGCTCTGCTTTATCTGTCAGAATGACTGTTACATAATCTGCACAGGATTCTTCCAGAACCTCTTCCAGTGTTCCCTTTACAACCTTCACCTGACGCAGTGGTTCAAGTGGTAAGACTGTTGTTTTAACTTCGCCTTTTGCGCCCATTTCTACCATTATGATCTTTCTGCTGCTGTGCTTCACTCACAGAGCAGGCGAGAGGTGTTCCGCAATAACGCCAGTTTTCGCTGCCAGCTTTCATTGGTTTGTGGATATGTCCAAGCGCCGCATAATCAAAAATCTCCAACACATCTGCGGAAATTTCATCGATATTTCCTACCGTGCGGATCTCTGATTCCATTCGCTCGATCTCATCTGCTTTCTTGCCGACAGGAAGATAAAACTGGTGGCTGACGAGTACATTTCTGTCATTCTCATCAATTTCCTCACGCCCGATCAGTCTGTGCAGAGTTTCATTATAAGAAAGATTATTTCCATTCTCATCCACCCCCACGACCTGTTTGACCATAGATGGTTTTACAAACGGAAGCAGATAAAAATTCACATTTCCATATGCATCATGCAGAACGACTTTTTCTATATATCTGCCTCTGTTCTCGGTGGCTGACCGATCATATATACCTTCTGTCTGGACAAAACATTTCGAAAACAGTTGACCCTCGGCGCACTGTCGTGATTTCCGCTGATCATCATGATCACCGCATTCGGAACAGTCTCCGTCAGTTCTTCGAGAAACCGGTCAAAAACTTCGACTGCTTCGGCAGACGGAACGGCTTTATCATAAATGTCTCCCGCGATCACAACCGCATCCGTCTCTTCCCGACCTGCTGCCTCGACGATCTTACTCAAAATATATTCCTGATCTTCCCGCAGATCACGGTTCATTAATTTCAATCCGATATGTAAATCTGATAAGTGAAAAAATTTCATAGTCACGTTCCTCTCCGGCAGTATTTTCTGCCTGTTACGATTCACCCTATTCATGGCACTCTCTGTCTCCATCATAACATCTTAGCTGTCTGCCTGCATCTTTTTCTTTCGCTATTTCTCAACAAGGAACTTTTTTATGTCGTTTCTTTTGCCTTTTGCACAATTTACTTATTCTAAAACCGATATTTTTCAGCTTTTATTAGTTACTTTTTACAAAGTTTTTTTGTCTTATTGAATTTTATTGTGTATTATGATACACTTTGTTAAAAGGTATTACCTCATACCAATAATATCAAAAAATAAGAAAAAGGAGCAGCAAAACATGTATAGAGAACATGAATATTACCTCAAACGATGCATTGAAGTTTCCAAAGCATCTAGAGAACACGGCAACACACCATTCGGCGCAATCCTCGTTGATGAGGATGGAATCATCCTGTTAGAACAGGAAAATGTAGAGATTTCCACTCACAAGAGCACCGGACACGCTGAAACACAGCTTGCAGAAAAGGCATCCACCATGTATTCCAAAGATTTTCTCTGGAAATGCACACTGTATACAACCGCAGAGCCATGTGCAATGTGCGCCGGCTGTATTTACTGGTCCAATATCGGACGTGTCGTTTATGCAATGACAGAAAAGGATCTGCTGTCACTGACCGGTTCCGATGAGCAGAATCCGACCTTCGATCTTCCATGCAGGGAAGTATTTGCCAAAGGTCAGAAAGATATCCAGGTGATCGGACCATTCCCGGAACTTGCACCGCTTGCAGCTGAAGTTCACAGGGGATTCTGGAACAAATAACTTATGGGATCAGGGATTACAAAAACTATTTTATTTTTTTAGAGGGTATTTACTATGGGGAACACAAACAATACTAACGAACAGGATACAGAGTTCGCACTTTGTACCGTTCCTGAGAATGAGCGAAAAAGCTATTTCAGTCTGACGATCGTCTGGACTGGATTCGTATTTGTTATTACCAGTATGATGGCAGGAGGGGGATTATCTGCCGGGCTGGATTTTAAGGGAATTTTACTTGCTGTTGTACTTGGAAACGTCTTTTTGAGCATAATCGCCGTGGCTGTCAGCTATATTGCCAGCAAAACAGGCCTTACCTTTGCTCTGCTTACCAAATACAGCTTTGGTGAAAAAGGCTCCCGCGTTGCTTCCATGTTTGTACCTGTCGTAAACATCGGCTGGTATACCATTCAGGCAGCAACCTACGGACATTTTATCGCCCAGGCATTTAACTGGAGCGGAACTGCTGAATTATTCTGCATGGCTGTCAGTGCAGTTATCATGGGGATTTTCTCCATGAAAGGCTACAAGGCTATCAGTATTCTTGGATACATTGCAATCCCTGCAATCGTATTCCTGTCACTGGCAACCTCCATCCGTGCAGTAGGCATGGTTGGTGCAGACGGCATCTGGAACCATGTTCCGACCGACAGTATTTCTATCGGAAGCGGAATCACGATTGTAATCGGTACCTGGATTCTTTCCACTGCTACCTGTATCGCAGATATCATGCGCTATGCAAAATCTGCCAAATCTGCAATCGCAGCTACACTTACCGGACTTCTGGGCGGAAATATTTTTATGATTCTCTGCGGTACACTGACTTCCATCGCTGTTGGAGACAGTGATCTGACAAACGTACTGTTATCCATGGGTCTGCTGATTCCATGTCTGATCCTGATGACTACCAATATTTTTACTACCAATGCATCAAACCTGTATTCGACTTCACTGAACCTGTCCAACGCATTCAAGATGGACCGTAAGAAGATTATCATTGTGATCCTGATCATCTCTGCCGGTGCAACGCTCTGCAGACCTTATCAGATCTCATTCCTGTTTACATTCCTGAACCTGCTTGGTACTATCGTACCTCCACTTCCGGGAATTATTCTGGCTGACTATTTCATCATTCATCATGGAAGTTACGCCAGACTTGAAGGTGTGAAATTCCACAACTTCAACATTATCCCGTGGATTGCATGGGTTCTTTCACTGGTTCTGGTATTTACACTTCCATTTGGACTTCCGTCCCTGAATGGACTGATCCTCGGTGCAGTCATCTATACTGTACTTATGAAAATCACCAAAAAACAGGTTATCAAGGAGGATTAACTCATGGAAGAACTGAGAAAATATAAAATCGCAGCACTTATCGGAATCATCGTCATGGGCATCGGTGCTTTTATGGCGTGCCTCTGCACAACTTCATCACTGATCATGACAGGAAATGTTTTATTGATTGCCAGCATCTTTGTTCTGATCTACGCTTTTTCATCCTGGCAGCCGTAACAGAAACAATACTCAGCTTTGATAAATTTTTTCCTACCAAAAAAGAAACAGATCTTCTGTTCCGCACAGAGGATCTGTTTCTTTTTTATTTACTGTTCAAAAAATTCTTTTACGGATCTGGGAATACTTCAGTATAGAAGTATTGATATATTCACGAATATAAACACTCTCCCGGTTCTTCTCATCATAATTTACCGAACTCAGAAAAAGAAATGGTTTTCGCTCCGGAAAACCTTTTACTTTCATTCCTCTCGGCAGTATATCATCGCTCAGGATGGTATCGATCTCCACCTTATCCCAGGCAATCCTTCTTCCGGTTTCCTGATAAAGAAAATAGAAAATACTGTCTTTGTAGTTCTTCAGTTTCTCCAGTGCCTCCTCAGAAAAAAATTTCTGTCGACACATAATCGTAGCTAATCACGCAGGGATGTTCATCCGCATAAAATACCTTAAGTGCACTCCAGACCTGTGCTCCCGGTGCCAGTCTCAATGCTTCCGCTACTTCTTTTTCGGCCGGCTCCATCCGAATTTCCAGTATCTCCATCCGTGCTTTATATCCACTGCTCTCGATCAGATCCGGAAAATGGATTGCCTGGTCAAACCGGCATGCAATTTCCCGAAAGTGCGGATTGACAAAAGTACCTCTTCCATGAACCCGGATGATAATTCCCTCTGCTGCCAGATCATCCAGCACGCTTCGAAGCGTCACCCTGCTGATCCCGAGAATACGGCAGAGTTCCTCTTCCCGCGGAGTTTGTTGGCTACATCCAGATCCAGAGAATGAATATACTCTTCCAGTTCCGCACGAACCTGAGATTTAAGATTAATCTTTTTTATCTGTTTCATTATAATCATCAGTTCTTTCTGGTATATTTTCTTTTCTGTAAATAATAGTACCACAATTTCCTGATATATGAAAAGATTAGATTGATACTTTTATACTACAACAAAATTACTATCCCAAT
>ENA-OQIM01000994-OQIM01000994.1-human-gut-metagenome-genome-assembly--contig:-NODE-994-length-10228-cov-1.786358_pt1 | contig 10228 bp, 4 predicted proteins | sample MGYA00242579_ERZ504744 | MGnify/ENA primary metagenome ERZ504744 (study PRJEB26092, sample SAMD00036441) | human gut metagenome | host: Homo sapiens | study: EMG produced TPA metagenomics assembly of...
CAATGGGCAAACATCTTCGCCGGACGCTCTATTTCAGTATGCGGTAGAGCTGTATGGTAAGAAGTGGCTTTATCAGATGCTGGCGTTCGACGCTTTATCGGCAACGAAGACCGCCACGAGAACAATTTTGATGTGATCGTCCGGAATGGAAAAAAGTATGCTCCGCCTATTTACGATAATGGCGGCAGTCTGCTTGCGTGGGCAACGGATGAAGAATTGACTGACACGAAACTCCGTTATCAGCTCGACAAATCGAAGCCATTCCGCAGTCACCATGCCCAGCAAATCAAGATGATCGATGAGCTGTGCTGCCTGTGCGTGATCTGGATGCGCTGTATCAGGAAATCATTCAGTCTATTTCGCCTATTCTTGCACTGCTAAGTAAAAAACGAGCACCTGCGATCCGCCAATATCTAAAATACCGTATGCACTACCTGAAAGCCGCCATGGGGTGATAAAATGGCCTATCTGAAATTGATGATGGATGAAAAAGAGATTGCTCACTTGAGCGAAGATGGGCAGTATCTTTGCGCCAATGAAGACGTTCCGCAGCATCATCTTCCTTTGAACCTTTTTATTGGAGACAAACGCAAAGTGCCGCTAGTCGATGTGGTGGTTTGGGCAAAGAAACGAATCTTTCCGAAAAATCGGATGGACTGCAAGGAAATCCTGAAAATGATGGGCCTGCCTGATTACAATGCTTGGGAAATCGTCAAACGCACCAACGCCTGCCTAATGGAAGACCCCTATTGGCTGCGATTCAGCAGGATGAAACCTTTGAGGATACCACGCGCGGACGAGCCAGAAGAATCATGAACGAAAATCAGAAAAACAGCTGATAGTAATTGGTATCAGTTGACAAGTATAGCAAAACCCACGGGTTGGATATGAGTACCAGCTGTGGGCTTATTATTGGGATTCAGTCTATAATATAAATTTCAATAAGGAATCATACATTGTTAAAAATCAATGTGTTTAGCAAACTAATGTGTTTAGCAAACTATTGTATTCCTCACTGGAAAAGTCTGATCCAGAAAAGACTTTCAAACAAACAGGTTCTATACATTTAGATTCATCTAAATCTAACAGAGCCATTTTTTCGTTGATAGCCATTCGGTAGAAATCCAATTGCTCTATACCATAATCTGAATCTTCAGGACCGGCCAACAACTTTCGGCACATTGAGTAATCCCATAGATACTCGCCAATCTCGCTTATTATAGACTTTGCAAGATTATCTTCTGCTTTTTCAACTATATATTTTTGCGAAAAGCATCCTAACATTTGCGGTGTTACCTCTACAGGATATATAGATGTCCGATTTTCTTGTACTTCTGCCGATGGAGATTCCAAAGCATTTTTTCACATAGGCAAAAAACTGTTTTGGAATGCGATAGGCAACATTTTCTATTTCTCCCTGATTTGTCTTAAAAAGCACCTCTAATAATCAAATTTGGAATTCAAAATTTGCATTCCGCTAATCAGCAAAGCATTCCAAGCATCTTCGGAACTTTTATCAAATCCACCAATTATGATAGGATAGTAATTTAATATTCCGGCATAATAATTGTTCTCTGGAAAAATCACAGAATAAAATTCAGTCAAGTCAGAAAGCCCTTCTTGAATTTTTTGCCTTTCTTTAGTGCATCTTGCCTTATACCAACCATCTATTGTGTACTTGTTAAAACCTTTGTTCATCGGGTTGTCATAATAATAGTAACATCCCATCATAAGGCGGCTAACATTCACTTTTTCTAACTCACACAATTGTAAATGCTTCGTTTTTAACGGAGTGTCGAATACTATTTCATCAAAGAATTGCTGAACATCTGATAGCGCGCGCTGTGCAGCCAAAATATTAAACATTGCAAGCTTCGCATTTTTTGGGTCTCTTTTTAAGAGTCCGGGAAATTGTCCTGTGAAGTTTGTTATAGACCAAAAATATTTTCTTTTTATACCTTGAAATTTTCTTACACAGGGAACATCTTCTTCAAATGGATTTTCTTCTCCGGGATATTTTCTTTCATTATTTATGAGCTTCTGATATTCACTATAAATACAAATGCTCTTTTTGATTGCACTTTCTTTTAGTTTTGGACTTTCCGCTTTGGTTAAACACTCACAGTAATCGTTCGCCATTGTACAAATATGGCTTCTAAGATTAAACCAGTATTCTATCCAGTCTGTCACCATTTCAAATTCGTAATTGCTAAGAATTGTTTTTATTCCATAAAGATGTTAAATGCTGATGGAACATTATCACTACGTTCTTAATTGGCATTTCTTTATGTGCATCATCCGGAACAAAATAATTTTTCAGCATCTCGATTTCTGGTTTTAATGCATCTGTACAATATTTTTTTGAATATCGGGAGCATCCGACAAAGTTGCTTGATTCTTGAAACGCTTTCTTCATTCGCATTTCCAATTTCACTTAAAGAGAGTATATACTCAACATGGATAGCATCTGAAGTTTCATCAACGTAGACACTATGTGATTTCGTCATGTGCTTATAGTACGTCAAAATTTCATCCATATTTTGAGAAATATATGCTCTATATGCCGTTTGGTTGCTACAGAACGAGAGATACATGAGTCTCGCCATACATTCCAAAGACATCCTATCAGACTTTTTCCATACCTCATTTAGTGGTATTTCTGCCACCAAGCTAAGTTCAGAAGTTATGTCATAAATCCATTCTGCAATTTGGGAATAGGATTCAAGATCTGTAACTTGTTCAAAAGAAACAGTCTTGGCCCTTTGGTAAAGCGTGCTGCAAAATCCAAAGATAAACATTTGCGGCAAATCACAGTCAGGTATTTTATCTCGAAGTCTTTGTAAATATTTTCCGTTGAGACTATCTGGATGTATTTTTTGCAGATTATCAACGTTTGCACTGAAACGCCAAATTTATCAAATGTCTTAAATGGACATTTTTTCCATTGCGATAAGTTCTAGTCCAAAATGAGCATTTGCATCATCAAAAAAATCTTTGTTATCCCGATAATACTGTAAAACATCCCCCGAAAAAAGACCTTTTACTGCCCGAAGGCATCCGGACAGATCGTTTTCGTCCCACAAAAAATCTAGGACCTCTTTGAAAAAAGCACTCTTATTTAACGAAAATTCGGGAATATGAGAAAATAGTACTGCATAATCCTTCTTTTCGACCATTTTAATTACAGAAATTGCCGTGTTTTCGAGGGGAACAAATTCATGTAACTGATTTACAATATGCCACGAACGGATTGGATGCAGTCCTTCTACATAATTATCATCTGTGTTGAGATGAATTAAAAATTCCGACTCTAGATTTTTTAACAGTTCGCCAAAATCTGCTCCTGCATAATCTTTTTGACTGCAAAAGAGATTTCGGACAGTAAGCTTTACCCCACAAACATCAGCAAAGCATACTTTACGCAAAATGTCACATTTTAGCTGTCCAAATGAAGACTGCCCAAGTTCTTTCATCTGAGCTGTAATTCGTTCAGAAAGCATCTCACCATGAGTCAACAAATAAACATACTCTATTAAAAGTTTCCGTTCGGCAATTCGATTCCACTCTCGTTTCCAATTTGTTATGCTGGGGTGCAGATTTCCTGTTTCTTTTAATTTTTGGAAAATATTTTTTGCTTCTTGTTCTTCTAATGTCGGGACTATAATATTTATTGAGCGGATATTGCTCAAATCACCACTATAATTGTACCAATCAATTTCCCTTGTCGTAAGAAGAACCTTATAATTAGTTGGTAATTCAGCTTGCAAAAGCTGCACAAGTCCATTCCACTTTTGTACTCTGCCATCCAAGTTGTCAATCAAAATCAGAAGCTTCTCTCCAAGACGTAACCGAGAGTTAAAATATTGAACGGTATTGCCTAGCTGTTCATTGTTATCGCATACAGTCACTTGATAGACAGTATATTCATTCTGAAGTAAATATGCCGATCTTAATGCGAGTGTTGTCTTTCCCTGCCCGCTGGAGGCTTTTATTACAGTCACTATTATTTTCTTGTATAGACGTTATAACTTTTCCCCTCTAGCATTGGACGTTCTACCGGAAGATTTTTTGCTATATCCGCAGGAGTTGCTTTTTTCCTTCATAGAATCATTCTCATGTTCTGCTGCATTTTTTGAAAAACTAAGTTTTCTAATCCAGCTATGCGCTGGATTTTGAGCCCCTTTGCTAATGTCCATCTTAACTGCTTCAACGCAAGAAACCAATTCTTTTCTTGTTATTAAATCGCGATTCTCCATTTTTTTAAGGCAAAGGATTTTTATGCTATTCACATATAATTTGAGATTATCTGTACTGATATCGTGGTATTGAATTAGTGCCTTTTCTATTTCATCTTCAAAAATTTCTTTTTTTAAGTTTTCAAACGACAGCCTAGACAAAAAATCTTCAAAATTATATTGGCTCCAATCCCATGATGTTTGGCTCTCTTTAATTTTTTCAATCACTTCTTTCCAATATTTAAGAGAAGCTTCATCTAATTTTCCCTCAAGAATTTTCTTCAAATTTCCATTTGCAACTGGGAAATCATAGACCATCTTAAAATATCTGTCTTTATCAAGAAGATATGCCTCAAGAAAATTTTGCAGAACATCAGCCAAAAAGCTTGCGTTTTGCCGATTGACGGAGTACTTGAGCTGAATATGTGTAATTTGGCCGCCGTCTTGTTTTTCAATTCGGTCAACATCTTCGATGCCTTCAAGTTGAAAGATTGTATTCTCATTCTGGTTCGTCAGCATCAAATAACAAGCATACAAAAACTGGTAGGTATATCCTCTAAGCGCAATTTGACCACCATCTCTTGATTCTTGAAGGCTCTGAATACTTTTCTTCGGAGAAATCGGCTTTTTCTTCTTACCTTTACCCATAATTTTACCTCTCAGCCACAGCCTCGGTTCTGTTTACAGTTCCCTCAGCAGCGTCAAAAACTCATCAAAGCGATATGCTCCCTCCATGTTCAAATCTTTATTCTGGAACACCATATAATAGCGGTATGCCTGCTTGCCAGCGGCATCCTGCCATGCACGACCCAGACGAATTTTTTCTCTGGACTCTGCATTTTCCAGCTGGTCGCCTTTGGTTTCAATCAGCAAAATCTTTCCGCTGGTCGTGCGGACGATAAAATCCGGGTAATGGTTGCGGAAGCCGTTCAAACAGAACGAGAACTTGTTACGCTCCGGGTTGCGATGCCACCAGCGGATATTGTCCATGTTGGTCATTGCCAGAGCCATTTTGTATTCCAGACCATCCATCTTGCCCTCAGTCTGGTACAGGCTCTTGCTCATTGAAGAAGTGCTATCCGGGAGGGTGATATACTCCGTCAACTGAAAGCGGGGTTCACATACGATTTTCTCCGTTTCCAGCCACTTGTAGAAGTTTTCCCGTGCAGTTTCCTCTTGAAGCTGCATGACGTATGCACGAATTTTTGCTGCAAAGTTAACAGGCATCCGTTCCAGCGCGTCCAGCTCTTCGCGGTTCATATTATCCACGATACCATCGACATAACGCCGCAGTTCATTATCATCCACCGCGTTCATCTTGCAAAGGCTCTTGTGGATAATATCCTTGCAAATACGCAGTTTATCCTCGCCCGGAAGCAGTGGAAACTGCCTGTTCATGTACTGCTGATAATCATCTTTCAGCTTGGAGATACGCGGTGTCGTGGTATCGCGGTCTTCCAAATCGACCTGCGCCAAATCGTCGTCCAGATGGCCGAAGTCGATTGCGCTGGGTTTTCCCTTCAACGTAAAGTTGCTGAGCAGGTTTTCCTTTGAGAGTTCTTCGCTGTCGTACAGCGAGAAAAGCGATGGCTGTACTTTTAGGCAGAATTTCGGAAGTTTGAGGGTGTGAACATCCTCCAAAAACTCCGGGTTTACATGAGAGGTATCCACTTTATCCTGCACCTCCAGCGGCAAATCGCTCAACGGGTCATTCTGGTGCTGCTGCATAGCAACATCAAAATCGTTCTGTTCCTTTTCAGAGCGGTCAAAAATATTCTGCACCGAGGGAGAAACACTTGCCTTTGCCAAGGTGCTGCCCAACAGTGTCGGGTCGAAATCAAAAAAACTCTTCCTCTTCCGCCGATGCCGCGGGCATTGCTTCGTTTGTCGCTGTGCCGGGAAGATGGTCTGCTCCACTTTGGGCAGCGGCTCGACCGGGGCAGCTTCTTCCTGCACACGGTAATCGTGGTCAGTGAAGCCTGCGTTATTCAAGCCCTTGACGATGCCGTCCAGCGTACGCTTGAAGTCCGCAGACGAGGTCAGAACATACGAAGTATTCAGGATCGGAGAAGAATGTTTCCGGGTATAGGGCAGGCGCAGAATACGCCCCACGATTTGCTCCACATCCACCTGACTGGTGCGGTTCGCCAGCGAAGCAAGGATATACGCAAAGGGGCAGTCCCAACCCTCTTTCAAGGCATTGACTGTAATGATAAAGCGAATCGAACACTTTTCCGACAGCAAATCCACATTTTTTAACTCGTTGATCTCTGCCGTCTTGATGGCAATTTGCTCTGCTGGAATGTTGGCTGCAATCAGGCGTTGGCGCAGTTTTTCAAAGGTCGTTGCATTTTCTGTGCTCTTGGGTTGCGCCTGAAACAGCACGATGGGGCGAATGTAGCTGCCGCCCTTTTCGTAGGCATCTTTTGCGTGAATTTCCAGTGTCCGCTGCATCTCGATGGCATCATGCAGCACATCCTGCTGGCTGTTGCGATTCATCACGATGACAGGCAACTTGACCATGTTCTCGCGTTTCAAGTGAATCGCATCCACAATGGAGATAATGTTGCTTTCCCTAGTGGGCGTTGCCGTCAGATCCAGCACAAAGCAGGGATTGAAGTTTTGCAGCATCTGCTTGCTCGGGTTACTGCGCGCATGGTGGCTTTCGTCCACAATAACCAGCGGATGCAGCTGATTAATGACCTGCATCAAGGCGGTCGGATCGGTATCTTCCAGCGGCATATCAGGTTCGCCCAGTGCATTTGCCAGCGCAACAAGGCTGCTGTTCTCCTGCTTGGCCTTGAGCCGCTCCTTCTTGCCACGGAACGAATCGTAAGACAGCACCATGATGGAAAGCTGCTCGTTGACCGCAGAGATATTGAAGTGCTGCCCCATCAAAAGCTGTTCTTTGGTATACACTTCTACACGGCTGCCAAAGGCAACATCAATTTTCTGGCGGTAAGGATGTGCAGGGTCACGCAATGCAGCCAAGGTTTGGGTCAGGATAGCATCTGACGGAACCAGCCAAACCACTGCACGGCGTTTTACCACGCCCAGTGCGGAGAAAATCGGCTCGATGGCATTTGCAGCCAAAAATGTTTTGCCGCCGCCCGTAGGAACTTTCAGGCAGACATTCGGCACACCGGGCAGAAGATTCTGATACTTGGGCATTCCGCCAAATCCGACTTTTACATCTTTCTCCTGCCAGAGCCGAGTATAGGCCGTTTCGATGTTCTTTGTCTGCATCAGGATTTCCAGATAGCGTTCCAAATCCCGAATGACGCTTTCTGATAATTTTTCAATTCCATAAGAGCCGTCCTCCTTACACCCGCGCAATGTCGCGCGGAATTTTCTTAAACGTAATACCAAACCGCAGCAAATCACTCTCACTCAATGCACAGCGGTCAGCATAAATCAGATAGTTTTCCGCTTTTTCCGGAATGGTAGACAAAAAAGCATAGTCCAACACGCATATCTGGTCTGGCTCATAGTAGAAATAGTAAGCGGTGTGGTTGTTCTCACCGAGGAAATATGGGCTTCCGTTCTGTTGATTCACCGCAGGTTTCTTCGTTTCCGTATACCAGATGTAGTCACGGATTTTGTCTGTGCCGATGCTTTCATTCAGGTTGCCATCCGGCAAAAGCAGCCGCTCGCCCAGTTCGTAGTAACTGAAATTGCCACCAGTGCCTTCTACTTTATCACTTGCTTTATTGATTGCCGTTACTTTAAGGTGTCCATCAATAATTTGGGGGGCTTTTACCGTCGAATACGCCGACTTTGCTTCTTTAGCAACAGCTTTCGCTTCTTCTAGTAGTGTTGCACCCTCCGCAAGGTTTTTTGTGGTAATTTCTTTGTCATATAAGACAGCTTCACTATCTGTTTTATAACCTGTTATTATATGTTTTACCCTCTCTGCCGTAATGGTATCTGCATAATTTTCCATTTCAACTAGAATAAATTTGCGATGACCCCCATCCATTTTATTCATGTTCAATACTGCATGGGCAGTTGTTCCAGAACCTGCAAACGAATCTAATACGATAACATCCGGGTCAGAAATCATTTGAAGGATACGTTCTATCAGCTCATGCGGCTTAGGTGTGCTAAATATGTCTGTCACTCCAAAAATGGATTTCAAAAAAGCTTTTGCTTGTCGCATGGTTGCAAGGTCATTCCAAATCGTCGGGTAAGGGCGTGATGGATTTTGGGGTGCATACTCGCGCGAGTAAGGCTCCCAAACCTCTTTTCCCATTCGGTTTCTACGTTTCCAGACTAGTGTTCCTGCGGCAATATGTTTGGCAATTCCATCCTTTCCCATCGCCCATCGAGCTTCTTCGCCATTATCATGAATAGGATAGACCTCGGAACCATCTGGTGCGATTATCGGAAAGTACATAGTTGGTCTATCTGTGCGCAAACTATTTCTACCATTTTTCTTTACCAAACGATCCCTGTACCGTCGCCCTTGCTCATCTACAAACCCATAAGCATTAACAATTCCAGGTGCTTCCAGTTGCTTGAACTTTTTTAAGCTTGGGTTCTTTCCATAGAGAAGGATGTACTCATGATCTGGCGTAATAGGAACTTTGTTATCGTTTGGGCTATCAACTTTTCGCCAAATAAATGTTGCTATAAAATTTGATGCGCCAAAAATCTCGTTGCAAATCAATCGAAGATTCGCAAATTCAATATCACTAATACTAATGAAAATCGCACCGTCATCTGCCAGAAGCTTTTGCAGAAGCATCAGCCGAGGATACATCATACAGAGCCACTTGTCATGGCGTGTCAAATCTTCGCCTTCTTTGCCAACCGGCTGGCCTTTGAGTGTTTCTTGTAGCCATCTCTGAATGCGAGGATCGTTGACATTATCGTTATAGCACCACTTTTCTTCGCCAGTGTTGTAAGGAGGATCGATGTAGATGCACTTCACCCGGCCCTCATACTGCGGCAGCAGAGCTTTCAGGGCTTCCAGATTATCGCCGTGGATAATCATGTTATCACTGCCGTTGTCCTCGGTGTGCTTGCCCATTTCGTCAAAGCTATACTGACGCTCCAACACACGGAACGGCACTTCCCTGATGATGATTGACAACTTTGCTTTTTCCGATCCATTCCAAAGTAGGCATGGTGTTTTCTCCGTTTCTCTGTGAAAGTTCTTTCACGTTTAATAATAACAAGTTGGGCGGCAAAGCGCAACGGTTCCGGCAAAGAAATACAAGTTTGATGAACAAAATTGCAAGTCGCAAAAGCGTTTTGCAAAAACGCGTAGCCTGCATCCATCGGATGTAGTTCAAGGGTTTGGGATTTCCCAACAAGCATTTTGCAACGCAAAAATGGTCTTTGTATATACGAAGACACTGCTTGCTACGGCTATGAACGCTTTTTGAATTGCAAAATGATTTTTCAGTTGCTATACTGGGCTTACCAAATTTTTTCGGGAGGACATCGCAGTGACCGCACAGACAATGCTAATCGGGAACAGACCTTGCCGCATTTACGGCGAAGCCCATGCGGAATATCTGCTGCTCCAAATGACAGGCAAGCACGAGCTGCAAAGCATGGAAGCGAGGCTACCACTATTGCACAGAGTGCGCACCGCTTTCTGTTTGCGGCCATCCCGGTGGAAAGCTGGAACGATGAACTTTCCCCATGGGAAGCTCCTGCGGTATGGGGCAAAGAAAGTTTTGGCTGCAATGCGGCGGACACGCTGCGCTTTCTGACAGAGCAGGTGATCCCCACGCTGAAGCAGCAGTATCCTCTCCCAGAAAACGTCAAAATCATTCTGGGCGGCTATTCGCTGGCCGGGCTGTTTGCATTGTGGGCATCCACCCAGACTGATCTGTTCTACGGTGTCGCCGCTGCCTCGCCCTCTGTTTGGTTTCCGGGCTGGATGGAGTTTGAACAGCACGTACCCGATGCAAACTCAACGCGTTTATCTGAGCTTGGTGACAAGGAAGAGTGCACGAAAAACACCGTCATGGCTGTAGTGG
>ENA-OQIM01000995-OQIM01000995.1-human-gut-metagenome-genome-assembly--contig:-NODE-995-length-10221-cov-2.133148_pt1 | contig 10221 bp, 15 predicted proteins | sample MGYA00242579_ERZ504744 | MGnify/ENA primary metagenome ERZ504744 (study PRJEB26092, sample SAMD00036441) | human gut metagenome | host: Homo sapiens | study: EMG produced TPA metagenomics assembly of...
CTCAGCAGCCCACTGCTCGTACGGCCCAGCCTGCAGGCGGCACCCGCTTTAAGCAGCAGGCACCTACCCAGCGAACGCAGGCCCCCCAATCGCATTCGCATCACGCTCGTGGTTCGCATGGCGTTGCTCCGGCGACCCGCTCGAGCTACAACACGCATGCTCGTCGCGGTGCTCAAAAGAAAAGCTCCCCGGTGCCTATGATTATCGGTGGCGTCGTCGCCGTGCTTGCGCTTGTCGCGATCGTTTTCTTTGTCGTGCCAGCCGTCAAGGGCTTCTTTGGCGGTGAGGATGCGAAAGTCGCTGCTGGCCAGCAAGTTACTATCACGATTCCCGACGGTGCCTCGGGCGATACTATCGCTCGATTCTCTCTGAGAACCATATCGTCGAAAATCCCAAGGATTACTATGCGGCGGTGAAAAAGCTCAACGCCGATATGTCGCTCAAGCCTGGTGATTATTCGTTCACCACACTCATGGATGCGACCAAGGTTGTTCAGCAGCTCATGGAAGGCCCCAACGCGGGCTCCAATGCGCTGACTATCCCTGAGGCCTAACGGTCGATCAAGTCGCCGACCGTGTGGCCCAGGCCTACGACAGCATCTCTAAGGAAGACTTCCTCAACCAGGCCAAGGCCTCCAACTACGTTGACGACTATAGCTTCCTTAAGGGCGCCGCCAACGATTCGCTCGAGGGTTTCTTGTTCCCCAAGACCTATTCGCTGGGCGATTCGCCGACGGCCGATGACGTGATTCGCGCCATGCTCGATCAGTTTAAGACCGAGTACAAGTCGCTTGACTTTGCGAGCTGCGAAGCCAAGATCAAGGAACGCTACGGCGTGGAGATGTCCGACTACGACATCGTCAACTTGGCCTCTATCGTTGAGCGCGAGGGCCTCAACGCCGATCAACGTGCGCACGTGGCCTCGGTCTTCTACAACCGCCTTGCCGGCAAACTCGACGGTCTGCGCTATCTCAACAGCGATGCGACCATGATGTATGTCACCGGTGGCGAGGTTACCGCCGACGACCTGCAGAGCGATAGTCCGTATAACACCTATAAGCACGAGGGCCTACCGCCCACGCCCATCTGCTCTCCGTCGCTCGAGGCACTCAAGGCCACGCTTGAGCCGACCGACTCCGATGACCTGTATTTCTACATTACGCAGGACGAGGAGTACTTCTCGCAAACCTACGAAGAGCATCAACAGTCTTGGAATTAGCATGAGGATTTTTAGCCCCAAACGATACGTTGCCTCGGTCGATCGCATCGACCTTAATACCCTGTGGCCGACGGCAAACGCGCCATTCTGCTCGATCGCGATAACACCCTGGTGCCGCGCGACACCGAGCAGGTCCCCGCCGCGATTTCCGCTTGGCTCGACGCCGCCCGCGCCAAAGGCTTTAAGCTGTGCATGGTGTCCAATAACTGGCATCGCGACCAGGTCATGGCATCGGCACGCGAGCTGGGACTCGAGGCCATCAGCCACGCCATGAAGCCGGCGCCGTTGCCTCAAGGCGGGTCTTAAGCGCCTCGGCGCCACGGCCGACGAGGCGGTGCTGATCGGTGATCAGCTCTACACGGACGTGTGGAGCGGCAACTTCGCCGGCGTCGATACCATCCTGGTAAAGCCGCAGGCACGCAGGACCTGTGGTATACGCAGATCTTCCGTATCTTTGAGCGCCGGGCCCTGCGCGACCTTCCCTGCGAGGAATAGGTCTCGTCATGTCCCAGCACACCAAACACGCTGCGACCATATCTTCTTTATCGGCTTTTGGGCGCGGGCAAATCGACGCTCGCGCGCAACGTCGGCACTATGTTCAAGCGGCGTTTTATCGATACCGACCGACTGGTCGTGCGCCGTTGCGGTAAGTCGGTAACCGAGATTTTTGAGACCGAGGGCGAGGATCGTTTTCGCGAGCTCGAGACCTCGGCGCTCCGTTCGCTCCAAAGTGAGCGCAGCCTGCTGGTTTCGTGCGGTGGTGGCATTGTCGAGACGCCGGTCAATATCGAGCTTATGCACCAGATGGGTACCTGCGTGTACCTCGAGGGCGATTTTGAGGATTCGATGCGCCAGATCCGCCGCTCCGACACGCGTCCCGATTTCCGCTCGCCCGAGCACGCTGCGCGCCTGTTTGAGCATCGCCGTCCGCTGTATCGCCAGGCCGCCGATATTACCCTTGATATTCGCAACAAGTCCTTCGAGGACGTTCCTACCTTTGTGCCGAGATGCTTTTGGAGCGTGGACTGCTATGATTCGCCGTCAACTTATCAATTTCCAAAACCGCAGTGTCGATGTCCGCGTTGGATTGGGCGCGTTCGAGGAGCTGTCGCGCATGTTTGCCTCGGCCGTGGGCAAGCCTAAGCGCGCGATGGTGGTTTGGAACGACGCTACATCCGAGCGTTTTGGCGAGGTCGTCGAGCATGCGCTGGTCGACGCCGGTTTTGCCGTGTCGCTGCTCGTCCTCGAGGTTTCTCCTGCCGGTGCTACGCTGGCCGATGCCGATACCGTCTTTGGCGCCCTGTCGGCTAACGGCATTACCTGCGACGATCTCGTTGTCGCTGTCGGTGACACGGCGACCTGCTCGGTCGTTTGTTGGTGTGCCAATCAGTGGTGCGGTCGCACCGAGTGCGCCTTGCTGCCGACGACGTTCGACGCCATGCTCACGGTTGCGACGACCATGAAGCCGCTTGTCGCCTCGTCGACGAATGCGCTTCCCGCTATCGCGTTCCGTCCCGAGCCGGGCTTGGTCGTGTGCGACCTCGACCTTGTTCGCGAGGCGGACCCCGAGGACCTCAAGTTCGGCTATGCGGTACTTGTTGGCACCATGCTTTCGAGCAGCAAGTCCCGCTGGAATCAGTTTACTGAGACCGTCCCCGAGATTCTCGCGGGCGAGGAGGTCGCGCTCGTCAATGCCGTTCAGTGGTCTCAGACTGCCCGTAAGGACGTACTGATGGCCACGAACCCGAGCGCCCGCCATGCGCTCGATTTTGGCAAGATGGGGGAGCGTACCCTGCGCGCCTGCCTGGGTAAAGCCGCGGCGCAGGTTCCTGCCTACCAGCTGCTGTCTGAGGGCATGCGCTTTGAGGCGCGCTTAGCACATGATGCCTGCGACTTTGATATCGATTACGTCTTTGAGGTCGATGACTGCCTGGAGGACTTTGGTATCGAGGAGCTTGCCTTCGATCTGGAGCCTGCCTCATATATCGAGGAGTTCCGCAGGCAGCAGTTTGACCGCTCGAACCGCAGCATGTTGCCGCTGCCCGCGGCGCTCGGCGCCATTCGTCTAACGAGCGTTGAGGACGAGGTTCTCGACCGCCATGCTCACGCATACTTGGCTTCTCGTAAAGAACTTCTCTAGGATTTATTGACATACATCGTCTTTCGTATCATGTTGAGGGGCGGGTTTCCAATCGGTTGCGAATCGTGCGCGATTCCATCTTTCGATCGAGGCCCGTCCCGCTTTTATGAGGACAATAAGAAAGGAATCTGCATGTCTGAGTTTGCTGCCGGTCCTGCCGGTCGTATCGAGCGTGTCCGTGCCTGATGGCTGAGCGCGGCTACGACGCTATCGTCGTGCGCGACGAGGCCAACCTTCGTTGGCTCACGGGCGTGAAGGGCGTCTTCGACTACACCTTCGAGTTCCCGCACGCTGCATTTATTACGGCCGACCAGTGCCTGTTCCATACCGACTCACGCTATCTCAACAGCTTTGAGGAGAACACGTCCGCCGGCAGCCCCTGGGTCTACGACATGGACGAGGGCACCATCCCCGGTTGGGTCGCCGGCAAGATCGCGGCTAACAAGTGCCGTGTCTGCGCTATCGAGGACGACATGCAGATCAACTTCTACCAGGGTATCCAGCGTGGCCTTGAGGATCGTTCCGTCGCCTGCATGCTGCCGCTGATGCATGACGACATTCGCAAGATGCGCGCCATCAAGGACGCCGAGGAGATCGAGCTCATGCGCCATGCGCAGTCGATTACCGACGCCGCCTTCCAGCACATGCTCGGCTATATTAAGCCCGGTATGACCGAGAAGCAGGTTCGCAACGAGCTCGAGAACTTTATGTTCGCCAACGGCGCCGACAGCCTGGCCTTCGGCTCCATCGTGGCGAGCGGCCCCAACACCGCCAACCCGCATGCCGTCCCGAGCGACCGCGTGATCGAGAAGGGCGACTTCGTTCTCATGGATTATGGCGCGGGCTATTGCGACTACCGCTCCGACATGACTCGTACCGTCGTGATGGGCGAGCCCACGCAGGAGCAGCTCGACTTGTACGCGCTCGTGCGCCGTGCGCACGAGGAGTGCGTCGCCGCCATCCATCCGGGCGTCGAGGGCAACGACATTTTCAAGCTTTCCAAGAAGATCATTGGCGATGCGGCTATGGCGATTACTACAACCATGGTCTGGGCCACGGCGTGGGCATTGACATCCACGAGCTGCCCAACTTCAACCGCAGCAAGAATATCATCGAGGTCGGCTCGGTTATCACCATGGAGCCCGGCGTCTACCTGCCCGGCGTGGGCGGCGTGCGCCTGGAGGACTACGGCGTGGTCACCGAGAACGGCTACGAGCCCTTCACCAAGACGCCGCATGACCTTCACGTCATCGATTGCTAGCCCATTTCGATAGATTTTTGGGGCGGGCCTCCGGAGCAATTCGGACGCCCCGCGTTCTCTTTTTATGCGCTCGCTGCAGGCGCCGTCTGCAAGTGTATAATTCCGCTCGTATGTAATTTGGACGCTTGTGCGTTCTGCCCATAACAAGAAAGGTCGCTATGCCTACCATTCTACCGCCGACTTCAAGAACGGCCTCGGTCTCCGCATTAAGGACAAGGTCTACACCATCGTCGAGTTCCAGCATGTCAAGCCGGGCAAGGGCGGCGCGTTTGTGCGCTACAAGACCCGCGACATCAAGAGCGGCCGCGTCGTCGAGAACACCTGCAACGCCGGCACCAAGTTCGAGAGCGTCATGCTCACCACCCGTGAGTTCCAGTACCTCTACAACGATGGCACCGACTACATCTTCATGGACAACGAATCCTATGAGCAGGTTCCCGTTCCCGAGGACATGGTGGGCGAGAACTCCAAGTGGCTGCGCGAGAACGACATCTGCCAGCTGCTCTTCGCCGACGATGAGCTCATGGGCGTGACTCCGCCGATGTTCATCGAGACCACCATCGTCCAGACCGACCCGGGCTTAAGGGCGACACCGTCCAGGGTTCCACCAAGCCGGCCACGATCGACACCGGCGCTGTCATCCAGGTCCCCATGTACCTCAACGAGGGCGAGGTCATCAAGTTGACACCCGCGACGCAAGTTCGTCTCCCGCGTCTAGCAACCAACTCTTCTAGGAGGACTCATGCCCCAGGAAATCAAGATTGACGGCATCGGCATTTCGCCCGATGTTCTGACCGCCATTGTCTCGCGCGCCGTGTCCGATGTCGAGGGCATCGCCTCCGTTGGCGTCAAGGACCTTGCCACCAACCTTGTCTCCATGATGCTCTCGTCCAAGGCCCCGGCTTCCGAGCCGGCGGTCGAGACCGAGGTCGTCGGCGACAAGCTCGCACTCACCGTGCGCGTTGTGGTGTTCTTTGGCTATCCGTTCAAGAAACTCGCCGAGGCCGTTCGCGCTGCCGTGGTCGCTGCCATCGATGCCCAGGTGGGCGTTGAGGTCGAGCGCGTTGACGTTTGCATCGACGGCCTCGTTTTCCCCAAGGAGTAACCTTTGAGCCTTAAGGTTTATCGCGGGCGTACGCTTGCCCGCAGTCAGGCGCTGCAGCTGCTGTTCCAGGCCGAGGCCACGGACAGCCCGCTCGAGCGCGTCCTCGAGGGCGATTTCCTGATCTCGAAGGGCCCCCTCGACCCCTATGCGCTGGAGCTGTGCCGCGGTGCCTACGAGCATATCGATCGCATCGACTGTGCCCTGCGCGCCGTCGCCAAGAACTGGATCTTATGCGCATGCCCGGCGCCGACCGCAATCTGCTGCGTATCGCCGTCTACGAGATGCGCTTCCTCACCGACGAAGAGGTCTCGGACGCTATCGTGATCAACGAGCCGTCGAACTTGCCAAGGCCTATGGCACCGACCAGTCCGCGTCGTTCGTCAACGGCGTGCTGGGCAAGATCGCGCGCAGCGAGGAGTTGCCGGGCGAGGACCTGTACCAGGAACTGCTGGCCGAGGATCGCGCTCGCGAGGAGGCCCAGGCTGCTGAGGCTGCCGCCAAGGTCGCTGCCGCTCAGGCTACCGCCGGTGTACTTGCCGAGGATGTGGACGCTGCTGAGGCCGTCGAGGCCGACTCCGTCGAGGAGTAGCCATGCCAGAGGTTCTGTCCGCAACTTTGACGAGATTTCGGACCGTCTGGACCAGATCATCGCTACCGTTCGCTCCAAGGATACGTCCTTGGAGCGTTCACTCGATCTGTTTGACGAAGCGATTGAGCTGGGCTCCCGCGCGTCGATATGGTCGACAAGTTTGAGCTGACGCCGCGTGAGGCCGATAAGCTCGAGCAGGAATACGATGAGGATGCGGCAAACGAATCCCAGGATAGCTAGGCCGCATCTCCGGATACGAATGGTTGATGGCATTCATGAAACGCGTGCGTCTTGATGACGAACTGATTTCACAGGGCATCTGCGCCGATCGCGCGGATGCCTTCGCACTCTTATGGCCGGATTGGTCTCGAGTGGCGGCGAGCGCTTGACTTCGCCGGGCCTTAAGGTGATTCCGGGTCTGCCACTGCACGTGAAGGGGCGCATTCCCTATGTTGGCCGCGGCGGTCTTAAGCTCGAAGGCGCGCTTGATGCGTTTGGCATCAATCCGACGGGCCTTAGCTGTCTGGATGTGGGCTGCTCTACCGGCGGCTTTACCGATTGCCTGCTCAAGCGCGGAGCTGCGACCGTTGTCTCGGTGGACGTGGGTCGCGCCCAGTTCGATTGGTCGTTGCGTCAGGATGATCGCGTGACGCTGCATGAGCGCACAAACGTGACGCAGCTGCCTGAGCTTGGCTATGCCGGTGCCATCGACCTGGCCGTATGTGATGTCTCGTTTACCGGCATCGCGAATATCATCGACGCGTGCTGGCGTGCCTGAAGCTTCGGTTCGTTCTGCACGCTCGTAAAGCCCCAGTTTGAGGCGCCGGCTGCGCTGGTGGGCGAGCGCGGTATCGTGACCGACCCCGCCGTCCGCCGCGATACGCTCGTGGCGGCGATTGAGCTTTTTGCCGCCAAGGGCCTGTTCCCGCTTGACGTGTGCGTGTCGCCCATCCATGGCGCTAAGGGCAACGTTGAGTTTTTCCTGTACGGCACAAGGTTTGCCCCTGGTGAACGCACCGACGATGAGCTGCAATCCCAGGTATCGGCTTTGAGCGAGAAGCTGCAACGCTATGAAGGTCTTTCTGGTTCCCAATTACTACAAGCAAGAGGCGGTCGAGAGCGGCCTGATGCTCGAGCTTTGGCTTTCGCGCCAGGGCTACGAGGTCGCATGGGCTGCCGACCAGCGATCGAAGATTCAAAGCGCGCCTGATATTGATGGCTCAGATCTGGTCATTACGCTCGGCGGCGACGGTACGTTGCTGCGCGCTGCCCGCATCCTCAACCATCGCGAGATCCTATCCTTGGTCTTTCCTATGGTCACCTGGGCTTTTTAACGGCCGCGAGCCCCGAGGAGCGCGACATTTTGCAGGTTGTGAGCGATGCCCTGTCCGGCGAGCTCCACGTGAGCCGCCGCGCCACCATCGCCGCCGATATCGTGTCCGTGCGCGAAGACGGTACGAAGGATGTCGTGCGCACCTTCGCCCTCAACGACATGGCGCTTACCCGCGGTCCGCTGTCCGATATGGTCGAGTTCGACATCACGGTGTCGGGCCACCATATCGACCGACTGCGTGGCGACGGCGTGGTCGTGTCCACGGCGACTGGTTCTACGGGGTACGCGCTCAGTGCCGGTGGCCCCATCGTGAGCCCCGACTATACGGGTATGGTCTGCGTACCTATTGCGCCGCACACCATTCAGGCCCGTGCTTCTTGACTTCGCCGAGTGATGTCGTCGAAATCTTTATGTCTGATGACCGTCCGAGCGTTCCGGCGATCGCTATCGATGGACAATTTATTACTTGCGATGGCACCGTTGAGAGCGTGGCGGTGCGTCGCGGGCCCGGTGATGTGCTGCTGCTGGATTACGGCCCCGAGAGCTTCTATAACTCGGTGAGCCGCGTATTCTACGGAGTCCGTCATGATCGATGAGCTGCAGGTTTCTAACATTGCGCTCATTCGCGAGGCGACGCTGCTGCCGAGTGCCGGCCTGACTGTCCTGACCGGCGAGACCGGTGCCGGCAAGACCGCGCTGCTCTCGGCCTCAAGCTTATTTTGGGTGAGCGCGCGGATTCGTCTATGGTGCGCGAGGGCGAGGCGCTGGCGAGCGTCGAGGCGCGCCTGTTTGACGGCCCGCACGACACGGAGGGCTTCATCGTGCAGCGCAGTCTTTCTGCCGAGGGCCGCAGCCGAGTGAAGATTGACGGACGCATCGCCAGTGTGCGCGAGCTTTCGGAGCGCGTTGGCGTGATGATGGATCTGTGCGGCCAACACGAGCACCAGCGCTTGCTCGATCCGGCGCATCATGTTGCGATGGTCGATGCCTGGGCAGGGCGCCTGCACTCGAGGCGCTCGAGCACTACCGCGCCTGCTTTAAGGCTTCGCGCGCTGCCGCTAAGGAGGTTCGACGTGTCGAAGAGACCTCGCGTGCGCAGGGGAGCCGCGTCGAGGAAGCGCGCTTTGCGCTCGAGCGTATCGGCGAGATCGACCCCAAACCGGGCGAGTATGAGGAACTCGAGGAACTGCTGCCGCGCTCCGAACATGCCGAGGTGCTGGTTGCCACAGCTAATGATGCCCATGCATCGCTTGCCTCTGAAGGGGGAGCGCTCGATGCCGTGAACAGCGCCGTGGCAGAACTTTCCCGTATGGCTTCCGTCGATCGCAAACTTGGCGACATTGCCGATTTGCTTTCGGATGCCTGTATCTCCCTTGAGGATTGCGCGAACGAACTTCGTGCCTATCGCGATGGCGTCGCCTTCGATCCGCGCGAGCTCGCTCGCATGCGTGAGCGGTATTCCGACCTCAAGGGCCTGCTGCGTCAGTGGGGTCCTACCATGGACGATGTTTTTGCCATGCGCGATCGCTCGCAAGAGCTGCTGTCCCTGGTCGATGATGGCGATGAACAGATCAGAAAGGCGCGTGAGGCACTCGGGAGCGCCGAGCACGAGTTGTTTGCCGCTGCCAAGCACTTAAGCGCGCTCGCAATGTGGCGGCCCCGCGCTTCTGCCACGAGGTTTGCCGCCAGATGGCTCGCCTGGAGATGGGCGGCGCCGAGCTCGTCTGGGAGTCGCGTGATCTTCCCCGTGCTGAGTGGACGCCCGTTGGTCCTTCGAGCTACGAGCTGCTATACCGCAGCGGTGCCGGTTTGACTCCACGTCCCCTGCGCCGCATTGCGTCGGGCGGCGAGCTCAGCCGCGTCATGTTGGCAAGTAAGGTTGTCCTCGGTAACGCGGACGGTGTCGATACGCTGGTGTTTGACGAGGTCGATGCCGGTGTCGGTGGCTCCACGGCGCGTGCGCTCGCGGGCGTGCTGGCAGATCTCGCCGCTACGCATCAGGTGATTGTCGTAACCCACTTGGCGCAGGTCGCGTCATGGCTGACAAGCATTATGTCGTCAGCAAGGAACCGGGCGACGTTCCCCAGACGCATCTGGATGAGGTGGCTGGGGATGCTCGCACCGCAGAGATCGCCCGCATGCTGAGCGGCGATCAGTCCGAGGCAAGCTTGGCCCACGCGAAGCAGATGCTCGAAGAAGCTCGAGGTTAGGTCGTATCAGCGGTGTTGGTGGGACAAAATTGACTGAAATTTTTGTCCCACTACGCGTTTTACTCAACGACCTTATCCGGCTGGATGAGCTCCTCGTAGTAGCTGATATGCTCACGCGCGTCTTCAATCTCGGGCAGCAGGAAGTTGTAGATGACCTCGATGATCATCGTGGCGCTCATCTTGGAGAATGCGAAGTCGCCCGTTGTCAGCAGTGCCTCGTGATTGACGGTATTAAAGGTGTAGTCGGCTAGGCGCGCAAGTGGAGACTTGCTGTCGCTGCTGATGACGACTACAGTGGCGCCGCAGTCGCGAGCCGCTTTTGCCATGCGATTCAGACGGCGAGACTTGCCGGAGTTCGAGATCAG
>ENA-OQIM01000997-OQIM01000997.1-human-gut-metagenome-genome-assembly--contig:-NODE-997-length-10168-cov-3.639677_pt1 | contig 10168 bp, 12 predicted proteins | sample MGYA00242579_ERZ504744 | MGnify/ENA primary metagenome ERZ504744 (study PRJEB26092, sample SAMD00036441) | human gut metagenome | host: Homo sapiens | study: EMG produced TPA metagenomics assembly of...
CTCGCGCATGCGACCCCAACGGTTGCGGTACGAGACCTGCACCTTGAAATCGCGGCCATACATGATGGCGTCGCGCGCGTCCTTGGCAGATCCTTCCAAGGCGTGTCCAGGTCGAAGCCCATCTCATCGCCGAGTCCCTCAAGCACATGGCGGTAGTATTCGCCGGTGCCTTTGGTCATGCCCCACGGTTCGATGGCGTTCTCGTTCAGCGTCTTGTCCGGATCGGGAATGACCAGTTCGGGGTCGATTTCCAGCTTGTATCCGATACCCGTGCATTCAGGCAGGCGCCATACGGCGCGTTGAAGGAGAAGGTACGCGGTTCGATCTCGTCGAGTTCCAGCTGATGGCCGTTCGGGCAGGCGCGTTTCTCGGAGAACGGCTTGCGGCGGTCCGGATCCTTCTCGTCCAAATCGACGAAATCGGCGACGACCACGCCTTTGGAAAGCTTCAACGCCGTTTCGATGGAATCGGTCAGACGCTGGCGGATACCGTCCTTGACCACCAGACGATCCACCACCACTTCGATGGTGTGCTTCTTCTGCTTGGCGAGCTTGATGTCATCGGACAATTGCCGCATCTCACCGTCGATCAGCGCACGCGCGTAACCATCGCCACGCAGCAGTTCGAGCAGATCCTCGAATTCGCCCTTGCGGCCGCGCACGACCGGCGCGAGAATCTGGAAACGCGTGCGTTCCGGATACTTCAGCAACGTGTCCACCATCTGCTGCGGTGTTTGCGCGCTTACCAGGGCGCCGCATTCCGGACAATGCGGAATGCCGGTGCGGGCGAACAGCAGTCGCAGATAATCATAGATCTCGGTGATTGTGCCGACCGTCGAACGCGGATTGCGGTTCGTGGTCTTCTGGTCGATCGAAACCGAGGGGCTCAGCCCCTCGATGAAATCGACGTCCGGCTTGTCCATCTGCCCCAGAAACTGGCGCGCGTACGCCGACAGCGATTCGACATACCTGCGCTGGCCCTCGGCGAACAGCGTATCGAACGCCAACGAGGATTTGCCCGAACCCGACAGGCCGGTGAACACCACCATGCGGTTGCGAGGAAACTCCAAGTCCACGTTCTTGAGATTGTGCTCGCGAGCGCCTTGGATGGTGATTTTGAGGTCGTTGGGTAGGTGGGTGAGGTCTGCTATGAGTGAGTCGTTCGTTGTTTTCATGGGGGCTTTTTTGATTTCGCGTGTGAGGAATGCGTCGCTGGTGAGTACGCGTTCGACCACGACTTCGTTGTGTGTCGTGTTGTTGCGTTTGGTTGTCATGGTGTTCTTCCGCTTGGTGTTGCCTGTTCTGTTGTATAGGATAGCGTATTTTTGTTGTGGGTTCGAACAGGTGTTCTATTTGGTGTTGTTGTTTGGTATGTCGTTGCCGGGTATGTCGATTGGCCAGTGGTGTTGGTCGTGCAGGATGGTTGTGGCGTCGCGTATGGGGATGCGTTCCTGTTCGATGCGTAGGTATTGGATGTCTGTTCCTGTGCAGAGTGTTTCGTAGAGTTTGCGTTCTTCGGTGGTGAGTCCGGGTGTGGGTTGTGGGGTTTGTGTGGTGAGGGGTTTGTTTTTGGCGTCGAATTGGGTGCCGTATTGTTCGTATGTCCGGTATGCGGTGGTGTCCATCAGTATGGATGTGCATGGGATGCCGGTGGCGCGTAGTTTGGAGAGGATGTCGAGTCCGTTGCGTCCATGTCGCCCCAGTAGATGATGTTGGGGATGGTGGTGAGCCATGGCAGGAGTGTTGTGATGTGTGATGTTGCGGCGTATCCGTTGCCGAGGATGCAGATGGCGTGTTCGACGGTGGGCATGGCTTGGTAGGTGTCTTTGTTTTCGATGATGATGGCGTGTTCGATGTCGGTTGGCTGGCTGCGGACCCATGGTTGGGTGACGATGAGGTCGGGTTGGTCGTGGTGTTCGGCGTCCATGAGGCGTAGTCGGAGTTCGTTCGGGCGTTCCTGGAAGGTGAGGTTGTCTTGTCCGGTGAGCTGGCATATCGCTTTGCGGCGTTGGGAGTTGGGTGCGCCGAGCCATTTGGCGCTGAATCCTGGGATGGGCGCATGCGTGGGGTCATGGTGTGGCAGTCGTGGTTTGCGAAGTAGTGGGCGGCTTGGATGACGAGGTGGAAGTCGGTGTCGTCGTGGTCTTTGAGGGTTTTGGCGACGTTCATGGCGTTCGCCGGTTCGAGGCCGAATTCTTTGGCGAGCGCGCTCATGCGGTCGTGTTCGCGTAGGTAGCGTTCGCGGGTTTGTTTGGTGGCGATGCGGAGGGCGGTGTCGAGGTCGGGTATGGTCACGGAGTCGATGAGCGGGCTTTTTTGTTGGATGAGTCCGCTGGAGACGATTTTGGTTTTCTCGCTGGTTTCGCAGTGGTGTCGCCGCGCCCAGTCGCGGATGGTTTCGTTTTGGGCGCGGATTTGGTTGTAGTGCTGCTCTAGTTCGGCTTGTTTGGGCAGTCGGATGGTTTTGCGCAGCGGCCAGGATTCGTCGGTGTCGTACATGTGCCTGGTGAGGTGGGCGTCGACGTATTCGTCGAGTTTCCGGCGGATGTCCGTTTCGCCTGTGGTGTTTCTGGCCGCTGCCATATTATGCCTCCGTCGCGGGTTGCGTCTGCTCGACGGTGGCGTCTTGTGTTTCGGCTTGCGTTGCCGGCTCGCGGTCGAGCTCCTGCAGGTACGAGTTGCCGGTTGCGGGATCCTTGTATGCCACGTACGCCTTGTCTGCGATGCTGAGGATTTCGGCGGTTTTGCTTTCCGGCGCGGATACGATGATCTGGAAGCCGAGGCGCGGCAGCACGGTCAGCGCGCGTTTCGTGTAGCGTCCGTCGGCTTTGATGAGGGCTTCGTCCAGGAACAGCGTGGCGTAGGTGGGCTTGCCGGTCAGGTCGCCGCCGAGCAGGTAGATCAGGGCCGCGCCGTAGACGAACGAGGTGAGTTCCTGCAACGCGCCGCCGGACTTGCCGCCGGTGGAGCTGATGCGCTCGTCGGCAGATCGTTATGGTGCACGATCGCGTAGAACGAGCTGCGCACGCGCGGATCGAGGTTGCGCGCACCGTATTCCTTGATGCCGTTCGTGTCGCGGATCTGGCCGAGTTCCGCCTGGAGCCTGCCGATGAACGTTTCGCAGCTTGCGACGCCTTGCGCGTCTCCATGGGATTGCTGCGCGCGTTGCGTGTCCAATCGTCGAGCTTCGACATGATGCGGCCCAACGAGGATTTGAACTGCCGGTCGATCGGGTGGAAGTCCACGTGGAGCGAGAGCCTGCCGCCGCGGGGGCCGAACTGTTGGCCTTTGAGCATGCCGTTGATGCGGTCGAGCTGCTCCCTGACGTTCTCCTCGTCGGTGTTGAACGCGCGGTTGAGCTGTTGGAAGCTCATATACAGCTTTTCGACGCTGTTCGCATACTCCTCGTCGGTCGCGGCGCGGGTGACGAGCATGTTGAGGTTCTTGAACTCGTCAAGGAAATACGGATAGTCCTCCACGCTCGCCATGACGGTGTCGCCCTCCGTGGAATGGTGCTTCAGATAGTCGCCCATGGCGCGTTCCGTGTCGGCGCGCAATTGGACGGCACGCTCGTCGATCTGCTGGAGTCTCGCACGCACGGTGTTGCCGATTCTGCGCAGCACGCGCACGTCGAACGGCGCCGTCCCCTCACGGTCGAAACCGCCGGCGATGCGCTGCGGCCGTTCCTGCGGACGCGACGTGTCGAAACAGGTCTCATACGTGTCGGCCAGCAGATTCGACACCATGTCGGGCAATGCGGTATCGTCGAAATCGGAGTCGCCATGCATGTCGAGCCATGCCTGTTCGGCCTGGACGGCATGCTGCGCGTTTTCCAATTCCGCTTCGGCACGGTACCTGGTCTTGCCCTCGTCGTCCTTCTGCCGTAGCAGCTGTTTCAACTCGTCCTGCAATTGCGCCAGTTCCGGATCGCTTTCGATCCGTTCGATCTGCAGACGGATCCGTTCCGCCTTCGTCTCGAGCCCGTCCACGTCGATCTTGCCCCATGGCAGATCCGCGACGGTCAATGCGAGCTCATGCTCGTCCTGCAGCAGAGTCATGGCGTTGGCCATCTGCCTGCCGCGGCGGTCGGCGTCCTCCAACGCCCGTTCCGCCCCGTCAAGCTGGCGTTCCAATTCGGCCAGATACCGTTCGTTCACGAAGCCGATGACCTGACGCAGGCCTTTGACGCCATGGAAGCCACGGTCGCCGGATTTGATCTGCCCGTCGACCTGCACCTGCCGTTCGGCCCGGTCCATGTCGTCGATCGCCTCCACGCAACGCGCGTCGAACCGTTGCGACGCGGTCTGCTCCTTCAACCATCCGACGAACGGCGAATCCTCCTTGTACCGCAGCTTCGACGACATCCACCCCTCGTTGCAGGCCGAATCGTATTGCGCGTCGGTATCGACGAAACGCCAGGCACGCCGCGTCATACGCGTCGGATCGATCGCGCTGACCTTCGCGGCGAACCCCTGCTCATGCCGCTTGTCCACGAGAATGGTCTGCGCGATGGGCGCGTACGTGACGTCCATCGCCAGACGCCATTGCTCGTCCCCCTCGTCCACGTCCATCAGTTCGGCCACGTACGGCAGTTCCGTCTCGTCCAAGCCCGTCGCCCGTGCGATGAGCGTGCGCGCATGGTCCATGTCGTCGCTGATGCGCGTCCTGTGTTCGATCTTGCGCCGGTAATCCTGCCTCAACAGGTCGCGTTCGCCCTGCCGGGCGTGACGTTCCACCACCATCCGCTGGTATTCGGATCGCGCGTCTTCCAAACGCTTGTCGTACGTGTCGAGCGACAAGGCGAGCGCGGCGCGTTTGGCGTTCCATGTCTGCTCGTCGGCGGGGAGTCTGCCTTCGACGCGTTCGAACCGTTCGGCGATGGCGTGCCGTTGTCTGCGCGCCTCGTCGGCGTCCTGGCGTGCGCGTTCGAAGTCCTTGCCGAGTTGCTGCAGCTGCCGCCGTCGATGCCGTTCATGCGTTCTTTGACGGCTTCGATTTGCGTGTCGAGTTCGTCGATGCGCTGCTGAGACCGGTCGATGGCGTCCTGGGATTCCTTGGCTTTGCGTTGCGCCGATGGCAGTCCGGCGCGTACTTCGCTGGCCATGCGCGACCATGTCCATGCGGCGAGCGTCGTCTCGCCTTGCTCGCGGTCGGGGTCGATGGGCGTGTATTCGCGGCGTTCGCTGGCTTGTTTGGCGTATTCGCCGTAGCGGACTTGTATGTCCTGCAGGATGGCGACACGTCCCATTTTGTCTTCCATGCTGTGGAAGTTCTCGCTGAACCGGTTGTAGTCGTCGACGGTTTCGCGGGCGAGCCGGATGGATTCGGGCACGTCGAGCACGCCCTGTTTGAAGATGTCGTCGAGTTTGGAGGGCGCGTCGGCGGATTGGATCTTGTGCAGGAGCTGCATGCTTCGGCGCTTAGGCCCATGTCCTGCCAGATGGAGGCGTGGAACGCCTGCGCGTTGACGTGCGTCGTGCATCCTGGGTAGGTCTGTTCCATCAGTCCTCGCGTGAATGACGTGTCGCGGTGCCGGTCCATGAGGCGCGGGTCGATGGTCTGGTTCCAGGTGACGTATTGGCGGCGCAGTCCGTCCGGCCCGCCGCCTGCGGTCAGGTAGAGGAATTTTGCGCAGGACAACAGTCCGCCGTCGCTGCGGTTCGCGTATGTGTCGACGATCGCGCCCCAGATGTTCTGCGGGGTGCCGTCCGCGTCCCTGCCGCGCAGGAAGATCGGGGTCTCACCGTTTTCGCCGTCGCTGATGCCGATCATGCCGCGCAGGTACGTGTAGTCGTTGCGTTCCGAACGTCCCGAATTCGACGCCTTATTGTAGGGGGTGCCGGATGGGTAGAGCAGCGAGATCTGCGCGTCGACGAGCGTGGATTTGCCCGATTCGCTCGCGCCGGCGAGCAGGGTCACCGGCATCGCATCGTCCATGGACGGGCGGAACACGTGGTAGCCGCCGTAGGAGCCCCAGTTGACGATCTGCCGGCTTTGCAGCATCCAACGGTCGGAAACGATTTTCATGCCGTCTTCCATCAGTGTTCCCCTCCATCAAAAGCGTCATCGGCCGAATCGAAATCGAACGCGTCCTGCTCGACGCCGGACGAAACCGTCCCGGTCGAATCGGAAGTATCGCCACCATCCGCGCCGATGGACGAATCGTCATAACCATCGCCATCCGCGTCTTTCATACCATCGCCATCCGCGTCTTTCATACCATCGCCATCCGCGTCTTTCATGCCATCGCCATCCGTATCATCGGAGCCGAGCCACCGGTCGGCGAGCTTCTGGTCGAGCACCATCGGCACCAATGGCGTGAGCACGTACATGTTCTCGTCCCCCGTTTCCGCGAGATACCCGTAGGTGCGCATGCGCGAGATGACGGACGTGATCTTCTTCGCCGTACCCTCCTCGTCGTTGCTGGCCGTGAGGAAGCCCGCTCCCGTGGCGAGCAGCGCGCGGATGTCGTCGAAGCTGATGAGCCAGTCGCCCGGCTTCGTCTTCTGGTTCTCGTACTCCAGCACCTTGATGCGCAGGGCCGCGAGCGTGGCGGCCTCCTCGCGGGTGAGGCTCACACGCGTCTTCAACGAGCGGATGTTCGTCTCCGCGTCCGTGACCGGCGACGCGTACATGATCCGGTATTTCGTGTTGTCGACCAGTCTGAGCATGTCGTTGTTCAACGACCGTTCCACGGCCTCACGGTACTGGCACGCCCTGTCGTACAGGCTGCCGTCGATGTAGCGTTCGCGTTTCAGCGCGATCGCGGCCATACGCGCCTCAAGAGGCATGTCTCCCGTATCCCCGTCGAACAATGCCGGCCTGTCCCTCGTCATATCCGGCCCTTCGGACGGCATGCCGGATTCCGGGCCTGTCTCCTCTTCGATGCCGATGCCAGTGTCGAATCCGTCGGTGTTGTCCGTCATGCTCATCCCTCCTCGATGATCTCGTCAAGCGCCGCCCCGGTGATGAGGATCGGCCTGGTGCGCCACACGCGCTCGCCTCCGTCGATGGATACGCAATGCCATGCCACGGTTGCCGGTCCGTCCTGCGTGCGTAGGGCGCTTAGGAAGCCGATCAGCTCGCTTTCGCGCCGTTCCTCCCGGGGCAGCCGGTTGAAGCTCGCCGCGAAATCCACGAACCTGCCGTCCGCCGTTTTGACCGGATCGCGCCTGATGAGTCCGATCATGTGCGTCAGCCGCGGGCCGCACATCTCGACCATGGCCTTCAGGTCCGGCGCGTCGACGTTCGTCGAAGGCGCGTCGTCCAATCCGGCCGTGGCCGCGCGCGCCATCGATTTCGCGGGCCTGGACGGCAATGCCTGGAATTGCGCCGTGCCGGTGTCCGTACGGTATGGGCGTTCGTCCGAGCGGGGTGCGTCTTCGCGTCGTCGCTGGCCCGCACGAACAGTCTGTGGAGCTTGTCGAGCATGGTGCGGTAATGCGTGTCGGTCTGCTGGCGCACCAGACGGCTCACCGCCTCGTCGGATATGCGGATCTGCCGGCGCACGTCCTCGATGCCCTCGTAGATGCGTTTGAGTTCGGCGCGTACCTGGGCGAGCAGGATGCCGGGCTCGCCCTCGAGATACGGGTTCTGGCGATGTCTCGCACCGCCTCGTCGATTTCGCGGCGTCCCTCGTCGGTGACGATCACCTGGAACGCGTCCTCGAAACGCCGGCCGCTGTCGGATTCGTGGAACGACCTGTGGTATTCGTCATGGTAGGTGCCGAGCGCCTGCTCCACGCTGATGGAGCCGACTGCATGCTTCGGCGCAGATTGTCGCCGTTGTCGCGTTCCTCGAGCGCCAGTTGCGCAGGTCGATCGGCACGCCGCGCAGCGTGTTGTGGATGACGCCGATGATGTCGCCGACCTGCTGCGAGGTGAGCTTGTCCAACGTGTCGCTGTGCTTCAATTCGTCGATCTGCTTTTGCCGCTCCTCGATGTCGCGTTCGAGCAGGCGGATGCGTTCGCGGGGGTCGGCGGTCAGCTGCATGCGCGCATGCTCGATCTCCATGATGATGCTGTTGGCCTGCGCGCCGGACAGCGCTTTCGTGGTGTCCTCGAGCCGGTCGAGCGCCTCGATCGCACGGTGGGCGCGCGCGTGAGACGGTACAGGTAGCGGTGCGAGGCGACGTCGAGCGAATTGGCGAGCCACGCGTAATCGCCTTCGCCTTCCTTCGTCAGCTGCTGCAGGATCGTGTGCGCGGCTTCCGCGGACGTCTGCCCTTCCTTGGGCGTGTAATCGCCCGTTTCCGCAAGTCGGGTCAGACTGCGGGAGAACCGTTCCTCGACGATCTCGCGTGGCAGCTCGCCGGTGAGCGGGTCGAACGTGGAGCGCAGCAGCGCGACGTACAGCATGGAATTGCCGCGCAGCAGCAATCGCAGCACCCCGGTCTCATACACGGGCCGGAGCCGTTCCATTTCCCGTCTTACATCCGCCAACGGCGTCCCGTCCTTCCCTTAGCCACAAGTTTCCCGATGCGCATCCATTGTAAGATAACATGTCCGTTTTCCCGTGATCGCGGCGGGAAAACCGTCCGGCGCGAACGTCATTTGAAGATGACGTAGCGGCACAGCAGGAAGCCCCAGACCGCCTGCATGCCCATGGTGACGATCTTGACCGCCGTGGTGGGCCAGCCGAGCAGTCCGGGGATCCAGGCCATCATCAGGTTGGAGAACAGCAGGTTCCAGCAGTACATGGCCACGAACATGGCTATCGAACGCGCGTAGTTCGACGAGGATTTGAATGTGACGTTGCGGTTCATGACGTAGTTGAATGAGCCGGAGCAGAAGACGGCCACGGCATTCGCCAGACGGAACGGCAGGCCGGCCAGCTGAAGCACGGCGAACACGCCGAATTCCACGAAGGTCTGCATGGCCGAAACGCCGCCATAGCTGAACAATTGTCTGACGATGCCGTTTTTCGGTTTTCCGTCCGTCGCATGCGGTCTCCTCCCGGTCGTCTCAAACGCTACGGCTGGAAAACATAGTCACACATGTGGCTACGGACGCGCCGGAGGCGTTTCGGCCCGGCGGAATGAAAAAACGGAAGGACGCCCCTTCCGGAGTTTCCGGAAGGGGCGTCCCCCACGTTTTCGGATCGTGTCCGCTCAGATGCTCATCGCCATGAGCTGGGCCGCATACTCCTCCACAAGCTCGCTGTCGCGCTCCGTCCAGGAATGGCTGGCGGAATCGTCCGGCACGAAAGTGGCGTCGATGTCGATGTTCTCGTTCATTTCCTTAATACCTCCGTTCGTCCCATTTGCCCCCGGCGACATTGCCGACTTTCATGGAACAGGCAAAAGTCTGGACCATAAACGCGTTCGATGCAAGAGCGTGTTCACATCGTGGTCAAACGTTTTTCCTCCACGCGTACATGCCGTGTCTCCGGCGTGAAGACGATACGATGGGGGCATCCCTGCCACCAACCAAAGGAGGACGATGATGAGCGACGAACGCAATGAGGCCGAACCGATCGAACTGGGATACATCGAGGACCTCGGGGACATGATTTCCGTTCAGGAGGGGTCCACCGTGTCCCGCACCGTCATGCAGAAGGCCGGAGGCAACGTGGTGCTGTTCTCCTTCGACACGGGCGAGGAGCTCGGCGAGCATACGGCCGCGATGCCGGTGTTCGTGCAGACGCTGAAGGGACGGCTTAAGGTGACGGGCAACGGCAGGACCGTGGAGCTTGTTCCAGGAGCCTGGCCTACTTCCCACCCGCATCCCGCACGCGATATACGCCGAGGAGCCGTCCGTCATGATGCTGACGATGGTCACGCCGGCACGCGACAACATCGGCGACTGAAAAACAAGACCGCCGGCATCGGATTCCATTGGATTCGCCGGTGCCGGCGACTGCCGGAAATACAAGAAAAGCTCCCTCCCGGGAGCTTTCGTTTTGCGGAGCGGACAACGGGACTCGGACCCGCGGTCTCAACCTTGGCAAGGTTGCGCTTTACCAACTAAGCTATGTCCGCATGTTTTCCACCTTGGTGGGCAACGAGTTGAAAATATACAGGAGCGTCCGCCATCGCGCAAGCCCGGCGTGTCGCGTTTTTTGCGGCGCCGGACTCGCGGCAGCTCCGCACGACGGTCAGACATAGTCGTACGGCATGCGCTTTTAACGCGCCAGAACACGATAGCGCGATGCCGAGCAGCAGCGCGTAG
>ENA-OQIM01000998-OQIM01000998.1-human-gut-metagenome-genome-assembly--contig:-NODE-998-length-10165-cov-1.802949_pt1 | contig 10165 bp, 19 predicted proteins | sample MGYA00242579_ERZ504744 | MGnify/ENA primary metagenome ERZ504744 (study PRJEB26092, sample SAMD00036441) | human gut metagenome | host: Homo sapiens | study: EMG produced TPA metagenomics assembly of...
TGGATTGCAGAACCTACGGAAAGCGTCAATAACAGGCTTTCGAGAGAAAACCAAAGAAGGGAGTAATGTCATGCCGTTCCTTATTACGCTCCTTGTCATTGCACTTATCGTCGCGTTCCTGTTCCTGTCCACGTTGTTCATCGTGCCGCAGCAGCAGGCCTATATTATTGAGCGTTTCGGCAAATTCAACAAGGTGCAGTTCGCCGGCATTCATATTCGAATCCCGTTCGTGGACCGTATCGCCATGAAAACCAACATGCGCGTCAATCAGCTTAATGTGCAGTTGGAGACCAAGACGCTTGACAATGTGTTCGTCACGGTGGTGGCGTCCACTCAGTTCCGTGTTGACCCGAGCAATGTGGCCACCGCATACTATGAGCTGCGTGATCCGGCTGGTCAGCTGCGTTCTTACATGGAGGATGCGCTGCGTTCCGCCATTCCTGCATTGTCTTTGGACGATGCCTTCTCCCGTAAGGACGATGTGCCTTTGACGTACAGAAGACCGTCGGCAACGAAATGTCCCGCTTCGGTTTCACTGTGGTCAAGACGCTGATCACTGCCATCGATCCGAGTCCGCAGGTCAAGAACGCCATGGATTCCATCAACGCTGCCCAGCGCGAGAAGGAGGCCACCCGTCAGCGCGCCGAAGCCCAGCGTATTCAGATCGAGACCCAGGCGGCAGCCGAGGCTGAGAAGACCCGTCTTCAGGGTGAAGGCCAGGCCAACTATCGTCGTGAGATCGCCAATGGTATCGTCGACCAGATCAAGAGTCTGCAGGCAGTCGGCATGAACGTGAACGACGTGAACAATGTGGTGTTGTTCAACCAGTATCTCGACACCATGCGTAATCTCGCCTCGTCGCAGAATGCGAAGACGGTGGTGTTGCCGGCTTCGACGCCTGGCGGTTTCAACGAGATGCGCGACCAGATCACCCAGGCCATGATGTCCGCGGACGAAGCTGCGAAATAGTCGCAAAATAGCCGTGCCGATGCTCTGCATCGATGACAAGATGACCTTCGTATTCGTGTTGTGCGAATTCTTGCGCCAAAGTGCTTTTTCCAACACGTCGTGCTCCCTCAATAAGCATGGCGCGCTTGCCATTCGACGGGCTTTTCCAAGCCATGAGTGTTTGATATGCCTTGCGCCTGAAGAGCATGGTGTACTCCTTGAAAATTAAGGCATTTACACGAAATGCAGAGTAAGGACAGCGCGTTTTATACACGAAATGCAGAGTGTCGATACGGGGCGAGGATGTTTCGCTGACGTTCCAGAGGCATGAAGAATCCCTCCTTTCGAGACGGCCGCTTATATGTGACGGAGAGCGCGGCGGTGAAAGGAGGGATTATTGTTTGGCGCGTTGCCGTACCGCAACGCACGTCTATGTGATTGGCCTGTCGGCAATGACCGTGTTTTGCGCACGCATGTCATACGTTTCGGCGTATGTCACGCCATGCTGACAAGACCTTCCCTGGAGTTTGAATTCGGCAGTGAGCAGTTCATCGCATGTGATTCAAGCAGGTGAAGCTGTTTCTGCAGGTCCATGACTTTCTTTTCCAGCCATTTGATGGTCATGGCTTGGGTGATCACCAGCAGATCGCGCTGCCCGGAATCGGATTTGTTTGCCAACGTCTGTGCTTCAAGCATGATTTTCGGATCGGCTTTCCAACGGGCGATCGCGCGTTCGATGCGCTTGCCTCCCATGATTTTCGGATCAAGACCTGCGCTGGCGAAAATACTGGTAGGACCGTTGCCGCGCAGATATTGCGCCATGCAACGCACCTGAAATTCCTTCGAGTACGTGATGCGGTCCATGGAAGCTCGCTCCACCGCGGGCAGGGTGTTCAGGTAATACACCTCGGTTTGAGTAAAACGACGACGCATGATGGTTCCCCTTGTGTGATATGCGGATGACGCTTCCGACAACGTCATCCGAATGTCTGCCTCGTTGTTTTCATTCTATTTTTGCGAGATTCGGGGATTTTGCCGTCTGGCACGAAACGAAGTGTTTTTGGCACGAAACGAGAAAACCACCCTAGTTAGGGTTGCTTTAGGAGGATGTGAGACGGGGGTCTGTGCTTCTCGGGGTATTCCCCTAAGGGATGCAGGGAACTTGGAAAACGGTATAAACTCGGTTGTGGGACAGACGTATTGACGCCGTGTGGGGGAGGGCAATGAAGACTATGACAGATCATGAAGGGCAAGAGTCGATGGCGGGGACGCGCAGACCCATCATCGAAGTCAAGAATCTGCGTAAGGAATATCCGGTGCTCGATGAAACCGTCGTGGCGCTGGAACGCATCAATCTCACCATTCCGCAAGGGCAGATCTGCTGTATCTACGGCGAATCCGGTTCTGGCAAATCCACTCTGCTGAACCAGCTAGCAGGCATGGAAAAACCGACCAAAGGCGGCGTGCGCATCGGGGGAGTGCCCATTTCTCGGTTGAATGAACGGCAATTGGCGGAATTTCGGCAAAAACATCTTGGTTTCGTATTCCAGTCATACAACCTGCTTCCCAATCTGACTGCGTGGAAAACGTGGCAATGCCGCTGATGTTCCAAGGATGCCGAAAACAAGCGTGAGGCAATCGCCAAGAAAATGCTGAAACGAGTAGGGCTCGGCAAACGCATGAACCACTACCCGACGCAAATGTCGGGCGGACAGCAACAGCGTGTCGGCATCGCGCGAGCGTTCGCAGCCAGACCGCAAGTCGTATTCGCCGACGAACCGACCGGCAACCTCGACTCCAAAACCAAAACCGACGTGATGAACATGATCTGCGCGTTCGCTCGCGACCTCGACCAAACCATCGTGCTCGTCACCCACGATGACAATATGGCGCAATATGCGACCGTATCGTAACGCTACTTGACGGACGCATCATCGATGACCGTCTGATGAACAACGCGTGACGGCAGAGAAGAGAAGGAAATTCCATGAGTAACAGCAACCATTCCGCAAAATTCATCAACATGCTCATCGCATTGATGGCGTCCATCGCCATCGCGCTGACCTGCATTGTGCCGACGGCGCTCGCCGAAGACGGTGATGGCACTGACGACAACAACGGCGGCTCCACCGTGCAGCCGGCCGGTCCGGTGCCGAACATCATCATCACCAACTTCACTTATGGCGACGGTTCCGTGGCGGTCGGCACGAATTTCGATCTTGGCTTCACCTTCCAGAATATGGGCAAGGTCGCGGTCAGCAATATGGTCGTGACCGTTGACGGCGGCGAGAATTTCGCTATTTCCGGCGGTACGAACACGTTCTATTACGATTCGCTGTGGGCGGGCTATTCCCTGACCAGACCGTGCCCATGCAGGTGCTGTCGAGTGCGAAGAACGGCGCGCAGGGCATCGATATCAACTTCAAATACGAGTATGTCGATGGCGGCACCCGCAATTCCAACACTTCGGATATCAAGATTTCCGTACCTGTTTCGCAGCCCGACCGTTTCGAACTGGGCGATCCCGTGCTTCCAGACGCCATCAATGCGGGCGAGGAATCCACCATTCCATGGAATACGTGAACAAGGGCAAGGGGGATGTATCCAATGTCGAAGCGTCCATCGAGGGTGACGCATCACCGCCACGCAAGCCACGCAGTATATCGGCAATGTGGCGTCCGGCGCTTCTGGTTCCATCGGATTCGCTTTCACTGCGGATGCGGCCGGCGAATATGATGCCAAACTGAAGGTGACGTACGAGGATGCGACGGCCAGCAGCAGACCAAGGAATCGCCGGTGAAGATTACGGTGTCTGAGGCTCCGGCTCCCGCCGATCCCGGTATGGATGTTGACCCGCAGGAAAATCAAGGCATTCCGACTTGGGTGTGGATTGCCGTTGCCGTGGCTGTCGTTGCCGTGATCGCCATTGTGGTTGTGGTGGTTGTGCGTCGCCGCAAGAAGCGAAGAAGGCTGCCGAGGATGACGATTGGGATTGGGATCCCTCCGATTCGCATGCAGGTGCTGATGATGGTGCGGCTAATACGGCTGGTGCCATTGACGCGCGACCCAGGTGATTGATTCCGTGCCCTCCGCCAAGGAGTGAGCATGCGATTTTCGGATATTGCACGTTCATGCACGCAGAATCTGCTGCGTCGCAAATCGCGTACGATTCTTACGGTACTTGGCGTGATCGTCGGCTGCTGTTCGATCGTGCTCATGATTTCCATTGGCCAAGGCATCAACGAACAGAACGAGCAGATGCTCAAAAACATGGGCAACCTGAACGACATCACCGTATATGCGGACGGCGGAGGTTCACATTCCACGGCAACGTCATCCAGCGTGAGCGGTGCCGACGGCGAACAGGCGAAACTCGACGATGACGCCGTGCAGAATTTCCGCAGCATTGCCGGTGTGGCCGGAGTGCTTCCTCAGAAAACGATGTCATACAGTGTGGATGCCACGCAAGGAGCTGGCTCCCGGTACGTGTCGCAATATGTCAACGTGGTGGGAGTCGACGCCACGCAATTGGAAGAATCCGGCTATAAATTGGCCAGCGGACGTCTTCCGATGCGTGCCGGCGAAGTGTTGGCGGGCAAATCCTTCGTGTATTCGTTCTACGACAAGTATGCGTCAGATCCGAGCAATCATCGTATAGAAGCGGGCGGTTATTACTGCGATGAGCACGGTTGCGCCCAATCCGAAGGCGAAGACCCGTTCTTCGATATGCTGAACTCCAAAATCACGTTGATTACCGGAGCCAACTATCAAAGTCCCGACGACTACCACAAGGTGGGCGGCGGATCCGTGGCGCCATCCGATTCCGGCAGTGGTGAGAGTCCCACCATTACCATGCCATACACGGTGGTGGGTGTCATTGATTCCTCCGCCAACAACTATGATGCGTTCACTTCCGGCATTGTGATGAGCATCGACGATATGAAAACGTTGAACGCCAAAATATCGGGGGACACCAAGGCCAACACGTCGAGCAAGGTCGTTTACGATCAGGTACTGGTGCACACCCAAGACATCAAAGACGTTGCCGACGTTGAAGCGCAAATCAAGGGCGCCGGTTATCAGACTTCCTCGTTTGAGCAAACGCGTAAGGAGATCGAAAAGCAGTCGCGGGGCATCCAGTTGGCTTTGGGCGGCATCGGCGCGGTGTCGTTCTTCGTTGCCGCGATTGGTATTGCCAACACCATGATTATGTCGGTGTCGGAACGTACGCGCGAAATCGGCATTATGAAGCTCTTGGCTGCTATGTGCGCGATATTCGCATGATGTTCCTGTGCGAGGCTGGTGCGATCGGCCTTGTCGGCGGTGTGATCGCTTGCTTGATTTCCGCGATTGGTTCGATAGGCATCAATATGGCGTCTTTGGGTGGATTCAGCATTGAGAATATCGGCAAAGCGATTATGGGCGGCGACGATGTGACTCGCATTTCGGTGATTCCGTGGTGGCTTTTTGTGGTGGCCATGCTGTTTTCGATCGCCGTTGGTGTGGTAGCAGGTTTCGGCCCGGCCAATAAGGCTGTGAAGATTCCCGCTTTGGATGCCATCAAGAATGATCAGTGATTGCTGATTACAGATCGCTGATTTATAGATTGGCGGGGAATGGTCCACAGATATACCGATCATTCCCGCCAATTCGCTTATGTATCGATTATTCGCTGAGAATACCGCGGATTCGAGAGACGATGGCTTCTGAAGTCAATCCGTAACGTTCGTTAAGCTCGCCAAGAGGCACTCGGTCGGTGAACTCTTTGGCTGCGCCGAAATTCAGCACACGAACGTGAGAAGCCTTGGTATTACTGGAATTGGCATAAAATGCGGTGACTTTCTCACCCCATCCGCTTCTAGCTGGCCATCTTCCAACGTAACAACCAAACGATGCCCATCGGCAAGCATCGCCAGTAATTCGGCATCCATCGTGGAATATTGCAATGCGTCAACAAGCGTTGCGGTAATCGCAGCATGTTCTTCATCATTTTCGGTCAGTGCCGACGTAATTTCGGCAGCCAACGGCATGGTATTGCCGAGTCCAAGAATCGCCACATCCTGCCGGGCTGAACGATCTGATAGCGGGCGAACGGGCATGCTCCGGCAATATTGACGGCTGGATCATGCTCTTCGGCACGCTGCAACGGGTCGAACGCCATATCGGCGGCACGTTCAAGTGCGAGAATCTGCTCGCCGGGCATACGAATCGCCACCACGCCATGTTCGGACGGGCCGGTAGCCCAAGCCAACATGTCAAGCATCTGTTCGCCGCTCGCGGGAGCCAAACAGGTCACGTCGGGAACATTGGCGAACATCGTCATATCGAATGTGCCCGAATGCGTATTGTCCGCGCCGGAAATTCCCGCGCCGAAAATCAGCAGCGTGGCGGGAACATGATTCAATGCCAACTCTTGCTGCAGCTGGTCGAACGTGCGTTGGAAGAACGTGGCGGAAGTCGCAAGCACCGGCGTCCGCCAGCCCTGGCGATACCCGCGGCGAACGCGGCGGCATGTTCTTCGTGATACCGGTATCGACGTAGTGGGCGCCGGCACGTTCACGAAAATCTCGGGTGATGCCATTCGATCCGGGGGTTGCGGGGGAGATGACCACCAATCCCGGCTCATTGTTCGAAACGACGTTCCAGCGATGCCATGGCCATTTCGCCATAATATTTGCGTGCGTCGAGCGGTTTGCCGAGCGAGGCTCCGGATCCTGCCAATGGTTGGCCTCGCATTGGCCCGCATGAGGTTGAGGATTGGTCTGATTGCAGCCATCCGAACCATTGTCGGCTTCCGTTTCGTCATTGAAGCCCAAACCTTTGGTGGTGTGGATATGCACTACGATCGGGTGGTCAATGTCTTTGACCTCGTTCAGTACTTCCACCAGCGCGTCAACGTCATTACCCTGCTCCACATAGCGGTAGTCCAAGCCGAATGCTTGAACAGATTCAGTTCGGCCATGCCATTCGACGTACGCAACTTGGCAAGCTGCCCGTACATACCGCCGAAATCCTCAGCGATCGACATTTCGTTGTCGTTGACGATGATGATGAGATTACCGCCCTGTTCGGCCGCATTGTTCAGCCCCTCGAACGCAATGGCCGAACTCAGGATCCATCGCCGATAATGGCGATAACATTGCCGATAGTGCTTTCGCCGGCGGCGCCGCGCTGCATATCGCGGGTTTTGGCAAGACCGCAGGCCAGAGAAATCGAAGTGCCGGTATGGCCGAGCACAAAGGAATCATGTTGCTTTCCAGCGGATTCGTGAAACCGGTCACCTCATCAAAACGAGATTGGTCCAAGTATGCTTCGGCGCGTCCGGTAAGCATTTTGTGCACGTAGCTTTGGTGCGACACGTCGAAAATGAAACGGTCGCGGGGCGAGTCGAACACGCGGTGCAATGCCACAGTGAGCTCCACCACGCCAAGATTCGAGCCGATATGCCCGCCATGTTGTTTGCCGTAGTCGAGCAGCGTGGCGCGGATTTCGAGGCATAGATCGCGTAATTGCTGGGCTGAAAGGGCATGTACGTCCGCCGGAGTGTGAATCGAACTCAAAATGCCAGCGGTCATCGTGCGCAATCACCCTTCCCTACGATCAGTGCAACCAAGTGCGAAATCATATCCCACTGTATGCCCCGACGAGGTGTTTGCGGGCAAAGGAGCGCAAAGTCTTCTCAACTTGAGGCACAATAGAGGTGTTTGCAATCGTGAAAAGCCGTTATTCGCAAAGGAGCGCGAACATGAAAGCCGTATATGCCACCGGAACGAATTATGATGATCCGCTGTCCGTGCTTGAAGTGGGCACTATGCCTGAGCCTGAAACCAACCATTCTGGTCCACCATTCGTGTGAACTCGGCGAGCGTGAACCATCATGACGTGTGGAGTCTGCAAGGTGTGGGGCTTTCCGACGAGCAGACGCCGATGATCCTCGGCACGGACGCGGCTGGCGTGTTGGAAGAAGACATTCCCGTACGAAAGGGACTTAAGCCGGTTCCGAAGTGGTCTTGTATACCTTCGTTGGTACCGATGGCGCCGGTGTGATGCCGGGGGAGAGACGCTCGATCCTGTCCGAACGGTATGCGGGAACCATGGCCGAATACACACAGGTGCCCAGCGCCAACGTGTTCGCCAAGCCCGCGAATCTGAATCTTGATGAGGCTGCCGCATTGGGTACCAGCTGGCTTACCGCATATTCCCTGCTGTTCGCATCGGCGAATGTGAAGCCGGGAGACACGGTGCTTATTCAAGGCGCCGGAGGCGGCGTGTCGACCGCGGCGATTCAGCTTGCTCACGCGGCCGGATTGGAAGTGTTCGTCACGTCACGAAGCGAAGACAAGCGTGCGCGAGTGTTGCAGCTCGGTGCCGATGCGGCTTTTGAAACGGGTGCGCGACTGCCACGCAAGGCGGATGCCGTCATTGAATCCGTCGGCGCGGCCACATGGAGTCATTCCGTCAAATCCGTACGTCCGGGAGGAACTATCGCCATTTGCGGCGCGACTACTGGCGACCAGCCGGGTGCAGAGCTTACGAGAATCTTCTTCCAGGATATTCGAGTGCAGGGCAATACCATGGGCTCCCGTGAGGATTTCGCACGTTTGCTGAAATTCGTGGAACATGCCGATCTGCATCCGGTCATCGATTCCGCATATGCGATCGACGACGCGCATCTTGCGTTCTCCAAGATCGTGAATGGCGACGTTTTCGGAAAAATCGTGCTGCACATCTAGCCGATTGCGTAAAGTAAACGGTGTTCAAGAACATGTTCTTTTGGATTCTTTCGGAGGTCCTTGATGGCAGACAACAAGCCTGAAGTCGCAGTGATTATGGGGTCGGCGAGCGATTGGGAAACCATGAAGCATGCCTGCGAGATGCTTGACCAGTTCGAAGTGCCGTACATGAAGCAGGTGATTTCCGCGCACCGCACCCCGGAATTGATGGGCGAGTTCGCGCATAGTGCCGTGCCAACGGTCTGAAGGTCATCATCGCCGGAGCCGGCGGCGCGGCACATCTGCCGGGCATGGTCGCGGCGCAGACCACACTGCCGGTCATCGGCGTGCCGGTGCGTTCCCATGCGCTGTCCGGTTGGGATTCGCTGCTGTCCATCGTGCAGATGCCAGGCGGCATCCCGGTCGCCACCACCGCAGTCGGCAACTCCGGTGCCACAAACGCAGGTCTTTTGGCTGTGAGCATTCTGAGCACCACCGATGAGCGTTTGGCCAATGCTTTGCAGGAATATCGTGACTCTCTGAAGGAAAGGTGGCTGAATCCAATGCCCAGCTTGTCTGAGGAAACCAATGGCCGTGTTGAACGTCTGATGCCAGGGGCCACCATCGGCATTATCGGTGGCGGTCAGCTTGGCCGCATGATGCGTTGTCCGCCCGCTACATGGGCTTCCGCATCGGCGTGCTCGACCCGACTCCGGATTGCCCGACCGCACAGGTGGCCGACTTCCAAGTCACTGCCGAATACGACGACATCACCGCGATCCGAGAACTGGCTGAAAAAGTCCGACGTGCTCACGTACGAGTTCGAAAACGTGAACGCCGACGCCATCGACGAAGTGCGTTCCTTGTCTGCAGCCCCGCAAGGCACCGATTTGCTGCGTGTCACGCAGGATCGCGTCAACGAGAAGCAGTTCATCAACGATCATGGCACGCCGACCGCACCATGGAAGGCCGTCAACAGCGTTGAGGAGCTTGATGCGGCGCTCGGTGAAATCCATTACCCGGCCGTGCTGAAAACCCGTTCCGGCGGGTACGACGGCCACGGCCAGACCGTGCTGAAATCCGGTGCCGATCTCGAAAAGGTACGAGCCCGTGCCGATCGCGGTGGCGGATTCCCGCCGAGCATTCTCGAAGGATTCGTCGATTTCGCATTCGAAGCGAGCATTCTCGTTGCCGGTAACGGCAAGGATTATGTGACCTTCCCGATCGTGCGCAACGAGCATCGTAACAATATTCTGCACATGACCATCGCTCCGGCCGAAGTCAGCGAAGACGTGGCGAAGGAAGCGCACGAACTCGCTTTGCGTTTGGCGCAAGGCTTCGAACTGGCCGGCATCCTCGCTATCGAACTCTTCGTTACCAAGGATGAGCGGGTTATCGTCAACGAGCTTGCCCCGCGCCCGCATAACTCCGGTCATTACACCATCGAAGCGTGCTCGTTCGACCAGTTCGACGCGCATATTCGAGCATCGCCGGGTGGCCGCTCG
>ENA-OQIM01000999-OQIM01000999.1-human-gut-metagenome-genome-assembly--contig:-NODE-999-length-10163-cov-6.915504_pt1 | contig 10163 bp, 10 predicted proteins | sample MGYA00242579_ERZ504744 | MGnify/ENA primary metagenome ERZ504744 (study PRJEB26092, sample SAMD00036441) | human gut metagenome | host: Homo sapiens | study: EMG produced TPA metagenomics assembly of...
TCCAGATAGATGTCGCATTCATCAAAGTTGTAATGGGAAACGACAGGGAAACCGCCGTCAAAGCATTTTCACTCAGCCGCGCTACAAACGCGCTGTCTATCAGATTATAGGAATATTGCAGAAACATAGAAATCAGCGGCGGTATCGACATTTGCCAGATGAGTTTTCCAACTGGCGCAACCGCCATTTTGTTATTTGTCTGCATGCTTTCCCTCTTCTCCACAAATTGTCCGAACATTATAGTCCTCCATTCTGCTAATACTTCCGAGATACAAGCAACAAAAAAGCCACACAACTATCACAAGATAGCTGTGTGGCAAAAAGATGACCGAATCCGGAAAAGTCCACTAAAATTTTGCGTTTATCATTATAGCGAACTTGAAGGAGACTGTCAAGCAGCACTCATTACGGAACTATGCAGAAGAGAGAAACTATATCTCTCTCCATGCTTATTAATACACATAAAGGTACATCGAAGCAAAAGGTTGAACTCTTCTCCCAACATAACATATGCCGAGAAAATTATTTCTTAATATTGATTCATGCTTTGGCACATAGCTGCCTTCTTTAAACTGTAACACGTAATTCGGCTGTTCCATTATTTGGCAAGCTTATCGATCCATGCAAACAATTCTTCCAGATCATAATCTCCGCTATGCGGTAATCCCCACGGCAATGAAAAGTCCACTTCATAACCTTTGTTCTTTAACATTGTTGCCAATATTACAGGAATCGCAATCAAAGTATCTCTGTCAAAAGCTCCATGACGGATTCTCCAGTTTTTTGTCGTATCGGTCATATTGACACCGATAGTGATCATGCTCTTATCTTCTGTTCAGCGTTAACCTCTAAAACGCTTCGCACTTCTTCAATCGCAAAACACTGACAGAATATGGCGGTGCCTCGTATACGAACTCTGAGGAAGCGCCATGCATATTCACGGTAATATTCTTCACCTTCTCCGGCTCTTCAAAGCTGTTTTCATCCCCTTTTTCACCGCTAAGAAGTGTTACGGTATAGTCGCTCTGTACCTGACAGTCCAGTGTAATGGAAACCGGATCCACATCTCCTGCAAAATTAACCGCCTTAATAATGATTTCGTCCTTGGTGTCAGTTACTACCGAAACAAAAGCAGGTCCGTAGGGAATCGAAATTTCCTTCTGAAGCTCACCATCAACATACAGGCGAATCTGTTTTCCGTCCGTTTCATATCCAAAGCGGTGATATTCTCCCGGTTTTACTGAAATAGCAAAGTCCTCAGTCAGCTTGTTGTCATGCATAAAGCCAAACTCTTCCAGTGAACATTGTCCTCCATTAACCTTCCAAAGGAACGGACGCACCAAAGCTGCATTCCATTCTTTTTCCACTCCGGCCGTAATCACGAGCTGCTCATCATAATAGGAACGAACCACCCTGGCACTGAATATACCCAACTCGAAGTAAGCATTTTCCTCAACAAAAATATCGGTCTCAAATCTTCCATAAGTCTGGTCTTCTTCTCCAAATACCACAAAGCTCTTGGTCTCATCAGCCCATTCCAGAATACTGTGAAATTCCTTTTTCTGCTCCTCATCCGGAAGCTGAAGCAGGCAGCCATCCTCTGTATCCTGCACATGTCCCATTAATTCATGAGTAATCTTTGCTTCTTCTCCATTCCAAATGGGATTTCTGAAGCGAAGTTCCTTATTGGATTTTAAAGATGCCATTCCGGTTCTCGGACGATAAACACGTCCTCCCTCATCTTCGGATCGCACCACATATTCTCCGCGATTTTGACCGAACATTTTCCAGACATAATAAGTAGGAATTCCAAAGCTCTGATGATTATTGAAACGAATCAGATTAGGATACCACGCTCTGTAATTTACATTTTCAAATAATGGAGCATAAGAGGCCAATGTTACGATATCCTGATTTTTCTCAATACCCATAAGGAAAGCCGCTTCTCCCAAAGCCGCATACAACTGTCCCATATAGTTGCCTTCGTTTACAGCCACCTCTCCTACAAAGATTTTTGGTCCCTTACGATCGTAGTCATCATAATAATTTACATGTTCTGCAAAGAACTCTGTTGTATTGTAAAAATGTTCATCCACGCACTCGGCAGGACAACCATTTTTCTCTACATGCTCATTGGCTATGGTTTTAATCTGGGGATACAGTTCCTTTACCTTCTTATAAATCATGTTGTATCGCTTTTCATAATCCGGACCCCAGTTTTCATTACCAATTTCCAGATAGGTCATTTTAAAGGGTTCCGGATGCCCCATAGAAGCACGAAGCCTTCCCCATTTGCTTTCCTTAGAGCCGATAGCATATTCAATGGCATCCAGTGTATCCTGTACCATTTCATCAAGAGCCTCTCCTTCCAGAAGGACACTCTTTCTTCCCTGACAGGTCATTCCGCAGTTACATACATACAGGGGCTCCATCCCCAGATCCTCGCAAAGCTGCAGATATTCATGAAAGCCAAGTCCTAATGTACTTCTGTAATGCCATACAAACAGCTTACTGGGTCTTTCCCATACCGGACCTACCGTATCCCGAAATCTCATCGCTGTGGACGGTGTCGTTCCTTCCACAATACAGCCTCCGGGAAAACGCATAAACTTTGGACTCATTCCCTTAAGCTTTTCTACAAGATCTGTTCTGAGTCCATGCCCCATGTAGGTATTGTCAGGCATTAGTGAAATAAATCCCAGCAGAATCTCTCCGCCTTCTTTGCAGGAAATAGTAAGCTGTGCCTCGTGACAATCCTCAGCTGCTGTCAGCTTCATGTCATATCTTGTATACTCCTGACCGGAAACCACCAGACTGTTTCCAGTCAGTACTTTTCCCTGGTATTCGATCGCTACGTCCAGTCCTATTTCTTCCTTTGCTTTTGCAAATAAATACAAAGAGTAACTTTCTCCAGCCTTTACGGATATACCGCAGTAACCGGTATTAGTCAGAGATCCGTCCTTTTCAAACTGTATACGCAGAGCTGCGTCCCGGTGTTCATTCAGGGTATCCGTCAGTTCCAGTTCCATCTTTGCATTGTGTGTATACCATGCCGGTATTTCTGTCTCCGGAATATTGTTGCCCTTTACCCAGCGGCATAAGCCTTCTCCGTTGCAAAACTCATCCAGCCATCCGGATACGGTTTTTACATGGATGCCATCCTCCTGCTGTATATAACCCTCCGGTAAAACGGAATCTTCGAAGCTTCTGTTTCGAAGCATTTCCGGATAAAGTCCTCCGTCTCCGGCACGGTTAATGTCTTCAAAAAAGATTCCGTATAAATCCCTGCTGTCTCAAATCGTCTTTCCTTTGTTTTAATCTTTAACTTGCTCATTGTAGTCTCCTTTTTTACATTCCAAGAGTTTTGAACACTGCCTGTATATGCAATAACATAGATTATGATAACTCAAATGATCTTAATGCAGCATTTCCGTTACCGCGATAGGTCAGGTAAAGCGCCTGTATTCCATCCGGAATCGTAACCGGTGCGGTATACTTTTCCCAGACATTGGTATATTGAACCTCTAATGTTGCCAGTACCTCTCCATCCCATGCTGTCTTTACTTCAAAAGTGCCATCTGCATAGCCCCGGATCCAAATACTGATTTCACGAATATCATGCAGTCAAAATATTTGAAGCCGATGGTAGTTGAATCTGTAATATTGGCAATATATCCAACTTCTTCGTCTCCATCCCTGCCGTCCTGCATTACTCGTGGAAAATTCCCTTCGCCCACATAAACTGATGGGGTATCGGTAAACAGATTACATGCAAGATAAGCGGGGTATTCTCCTTTACCCTCAAGCGGACCTCCATTTAAACCGCAGGAGGTAATTTTTACCTGTGGAATACTGCCGTCCGGCATAATCTGCAGCTTTTCAGCACATCCCTGTCTGCTGTACCAGGTATTATTGGTATGCCTGTGATAAAAAATGTACCAGTCCTCTCCGATCTGCACAATACTTCCGTGATTATTGGCACCGTAAGCTGTTGGCATATCTGCCGGCTTGTAGGTATCGATGTGCAGATCACAATTGCTGACAATAACTCCGCCATAGACAAAGTCCCTAGTAGGATTCTTGCTGGTGGCATAACATAATTCGTGCATTAATATGGATGAATAGACAAAATAATAGGTGTCACCTACTTTACGGATGGAAGGTGCCTCAAAAAACTCATGTCCCTCAAATCCGGTACCGGCACCATATTCACAGCCGGGGGCCACAAACACCGGAGCTTCCCTGATCGTCAGCATATCTGCTCCCAACACCGTAGCCATAGCTCCGGTACGGGATTTATCACCTTTTCCGCAAAATCCGGTATAAAGATATGTCACATCTCCTTCCGTCAGAACCCCCGGGTCAAACTGGGGCTCATCACCTTCCTTTTCGCCCAGACGTGTGCCATCTTCATAATGAACATAGCCATAAAATTCATACTTTCCTGCCGGAGTATCACATACAGCAACTGAAACTACCGAAACCTTGTCCAACACGTAATAAAGATAGTATCTTCCGTCCGGTCCCACCGTAACATCCGGGGCATACAGACACATTTTGCCTTCCGGGTTCAGCGGATCGGCTGTCTTCGGATAAATCACACCCTCATATCTCCAATTGCCCAGGTCATCGACCGGAGCTGACCAGCACACATAGTCTCCCATGCAGAAAACATATCCGTTAAAGTAATCATGGGATCCGTAAACATATACGCGATCGCCAAAAACATAAGGTTCTCCGTCCGGAATATACTCCCAGGACGGTAAATATGGGTTAAACGCTTGTTTTTTCACTTTGATATCCTCCTTTGCAAGCCTAATCCATGTACATTGTTTCATAAAGCAAATTACCGGGTGCTAGTTTAAGCCTTCAAGCTGACCACACGATCATAGCCATATCCTCGATCCGGATTCACTTCCTTTATGGCATCAAAGGTTCTATGGAACAGCTTAAAATATTCCTGCATATCCGCATTTTCCCAGAAGCCGCAAAGATTGGGCTCGTTCCATACTTCAATGGGCCATTGAATAACTTCCTCTTCTAAATCATGTTCCTATGCAGTCACGCATCAGATGTCTGACCGCTGCACGATCCGCAGCTCTGTGATGACGATTACCATATTAATCTGATACTATCACATTGATTTAAAATTTCCAATGATTTATACTATAAGAAAATTGATATATCCTCTGATGTATCAGAACGGAGATTCCAAATGACTGAAATTGAATTTGTCGGCTACAGTGCCGTTCACCCCTCAGATTTTATATATGATGTTCCGAATGGCTTTACAGGCTATCTTCTGCTTCTTTTCGACTCTCCCTCGGAGCTGCTCATAGACGGAAGACTAATGCGGACAGCCGCCAATTCTGCTATTCTGTATACACCAGGAAGCAGGATTTATTACCGTGCTGCCGGTGAAGAATACCGGAATGACTGGATTCGTTTTCGTTCCGATCACTCCTTCGTGAAGCTGTTTCCGTTAACAAACACCCCATTTCCCGTAACAGATCCGGAATACTGTCATCAGCTTTTTAAATTACTAACCTGGGAGTCCGCCTTTTTCTCCTCTGAAAGCGAATCAAACATTACTCACCTGCTGCGGGTTCTGTTCTCCAAATTAAGAGAAGGAATCCAGAATGAGTCCCCGGGTATTCACGATCATGAGCTGGTTGCATTGCATAAGATGATCTACAATAATCCTCAGCTTCCATGGAATATAAACATGATGGCTGCGAAGCTTCACTTAAGTCCCAGTCATCTTCAGACTCTCTATCACCGCAAATTTGGCTCCTCCTGCATGGACAATGTCATCGAAGGACGTCTGCGCCGTGCACAGGATTTATTAGAGTACAGCGAATACTCCATCCGCGACATTTCCGAGCAATGTGGTTATAATAATGTAGAGCATTTCTGCAGACAGTTCCGTCAGCATAACGGCTGTACCCCTGGACAATACCGGAAAAATGCATCAGCGGGAAGCAACAAAAGACTTCTCACCCACAATACCCTGGGAGGAAGGGAGTTTGAGAAGATTAATCGAAATCATCTGGTTGCGGAATCTTTTCCGTAAGTTCTCCTCCACTGGCATACATTCTTCCAAGACCGCATAAAATTTTATCAGAACATGTATAAATTCTTCTTTTTCTTCTTTTTCCCATTGCAAATCCCCCATTTTCCTGTATGATAGAGATAGATTAACAGTAAGGAGGCATACAGTTATGTTGCAGATTAAAAATCCGGTTTTGCCGGGATTTAATGCAGATCCATCCATTATCCGTGTGGATGATACATATTACATTGCGAACTCTACGTTTGAGTGGTTTCCGGGAGTTCGTCTGCACGAGTCAAAAGATTTAGTACATTGGAATCTTCTTCCATCCGCATTGTCCACGACGACATTGCTTGATATGAAAGGAAATCCGTCATCGGGAGGTATCTGGGCGCCGGATCTTTCCTATGCAGATGGAAAATTCTGGCTGATTTATACGGATGTAAAAGTAACCGAAGGACCGTTCAAAGATATGATCAATTATCTGACGACGGCAGAAGATATCCGCGGACCATGGTCGATCCGATCCGTGTCAATGGTGTGGGATTTGACGCATCGTTGTTCCATGATGATGACGGACGCAAATACCTTGTTCAGCAGACATGGGATCATCGCGAATACCACCATGCTTTTGACGGTATTACAGTGACAGAATTTGACACAGAGACAATGAAATTAAAACCGGAGACAGCACGTACGATCTACGCCGGAACGGACGTCAAACTGGTTGAGGGACCACATTTGTATAAGATCAACGGATATTATTATCTGTTTGCTGCACAGGGTGGAACCGTTTGGACACATCAGGAAGTAGTAGCTCGTTCAAAGACGTTAGATGCGTTGAGTTTGAGACAGAGCCTGGCGATCCGTTTATTACAAACTTTGATACGCCGGAACTTGAGATCCAGAAGCAGGGACATGGTGCTCTCGTAGAGACTCCCGGCGGTGAGTGGTATTATGCAAGTTTGTGTGGAAGACCGTGGCACCACGAAAATGAAGTTCGACCGACCCACGCGCTGGTGTCCGCTTGGCCGTGAGACGGCAATTCAGAAAGTATACTGGATGAAGAAGGCTGGCCTCGTATCGAGGGCGGACATGGCGGAAAAGTGCTTGTGGATGCGCCGAAAGATGCAATCTTGACAGAAGCACCGGCAGATCATTCGATGCATGATGAATTTGACACACCAAAACTTCATGATGAGTGGAATACCCTCCGCGTACCATTTACCGAGGAAATGGGTACGACAGGGGATGGCAGGCTGACATTGGTCGGAAAAGGATCCCTCTGCAATAAGCATGAGCTTTCGTTGGTGGCAAAACGCTGGCAGGCATTTAACTTTGATGCCGAAGTGAAAGTGAAATTTGATCCGTTCAACTATCAGCAGATGGCTGGATTGACAAATTTTTACAATGATAAGCACTGGTCATTCGCTTTCGTTACGTGGAATGAGAAAAATGGCCGCGTGATCGAAGTGGCAGAGTGCAATCGTGGCGGATATCGTTCGTTCCTTCGCGACGATGCGATTCCGGTACCGGATGATGTTGAATTTGTATGGCTTCGCACAAAAGTAAGAAAGCAGTCTTACAGCTACGAGTATTCCTTTGACGGAAAGAACTATACAGAGATTCCGGGCACACTGGATGCCGCTGTATTGTCCGATGATTACGTACTCCAGTCATACGGTGGATTCTTCACCGGAGCATTTGTCGGCATGGCATGCGTGGACTACTCCGGATACGATCAGACAGCAGAATTCCGCAGTTTTGACTATAAAGAACTGGATTAATCAATAGCAAGAGCCTTTTTTAAACCAGGCTCAATCAGATGGCTGGCGATGCCGCAGAGGATTCCGGGAAAAAGGACGAAAAGTCCGGGAACCAGGAAGACGATGAGGCAGGCGCCGGCCATTGTAAATAATAAGATGAAAGTTTCTTTGATGTGACCTGCCATCAGGCGCACGGAGAGCAGAAGAACTGCCGGAAATGAAGTGCGCAGATGTGAGCGGAAGTTTGTGTGTGACCGCGCGAGATACAATGATAAAGCGCCGTCAAAGAAGCCCCTGAAGTGTATGGTATAGTCATTTTGAAAACGCTGAATTTCTGTTATCATACCATGAAATGGATAAATTAGAAGAGGAAACCTTATTCTTTGTATTTTCGTATAATAATCATATAACTTATAAACAATAAAACAGCTGCGCTGGTCCAGGCACAAATTTCCGCATAAAAAATTCCGTCTTCACCGATCAGTTTTGGTAACAATAATGCAACACTGACACGCATCACAAATTCTGCAATGCCACTGGCGAGGGGAATCAGGGTATTACCCAGACCCTGAATCGCCGAACGATATACATACAGCAGATACAGTACCCATAGAAAAATTGCCATAATAAACAAATATTTATATGCAATGTCTAACACCTGTCGGATCTGTTCCGGTTCGCCGGATACAAACAGTGACAATATATTGCGTCCGAATAACACCATCACACCTGAGATCACAACAGAAGTAAGTAATGCCATATAAGTTCCGCTATGCACACCTTTCCGGATTCTCTGATATTTCTTTGCACCAAGATTCTGGCCTACATAGGTTGTAATTGCATATCCGTATGAAACGGCAGCAATCTCTAAAACTCCATATAATTTGTTTGATGCTGTAAATCCAGCCACAAACAGGAATCCAAATCCATTGACTACATATTGTACTGTAAGCCCCCCTACAGAGATGATCAAATTCTGGATTGCAAGAGGAGTCGCCACTTTCAAAAGCCGAAGACTCATTGCCGGCTGTCTGTAGAAGTCCTGTTTTTCCAGTCGGATATCCGGAATTTTCCGTAACACCATCAGACAGTACAGGGCTGAAAATCCCTGTGCGATGACTGTCGCCACTGCTGCTCCGGCTACACCCCAGCCAAAAACTGCCACAAATAACAGGTCCAGTCCCACATTGATCAACGCTGCTACGGTCATTGCTATCAGTGGAGATCTGCTGTTACCCAGTGCTCGAAGAATCGCTGCAAATATATTATAAGCCGCTATGATCGGAATTCCGGCAAAGATCAGCCGAAGATATAGCATTGTCAGGTCAATGACATTATCCGGTGTCTGTAAAAACAAAAGAACATGATAAACTGCCCCTTCACTTACCGCAAGTACAATCACAGAAAGCAGTGCTGTCATGATATAGCTTTTCGCCACCGCGCATTTCAGATTTTCTTTTTCCCTTGCTCCATAAAACTGAGCTACCAGAATAGAAAAACCCTGTGTGATACCTGTCATGATACCGAACACCAGCCATACCAGCCAGTCTCCGGCGCCTACTGCCGCCAGTGCTTCAACCCCTACCACCTGTCCGACGATCATGGTATCTGCCATCGTATAAAACTGCTGAAAAATATTTCCAAGCATCAGTGGTATGGCAAAAGTAATGATCAGTTTTCCAGGTGATCCAGTGGTCATATTTTTTTCATTTGTTCCCATAAGAATCTCCTTTTTTTCATCCTTTTCCGATTATTTTACATAGGACTCTGCCAAAACGCAATCCTCTATTTTCACAAAGTTTTCCCGATATTTTTGGTAGCTATTATATCCTTTTTCCCGGCTTTTTTCAGCTCTTCTTTCTCAAAGGGAAAGTTAGCAAACTTGAATACATTAAGCCCTGTTTCTTCATCATAAACTCTGTCAACTTTTCCATCAATGACCGTAATTACCATCTCACAGGTTGCACTCACGACAGCTCTGTTCAGATGCCCTCCAAACGCTTCACCTTTCTCATTTCCGACACTCATATGAAGATGCGCATAATATTCTCCATCCATTGTATTGATCGTACCTGTCAGTGATGCAATTTCATAATACCCTTTAAAACTGTTTGAGTAATATTTCTTCTCATCTGTCTTATATACTCCGATTGTGAAATCATTGATAGCTCCAAGAGCATTGATACTGGCAAGCTTTATATTCTCATTTATAGCAATTGCTTTCAGTTGCTCTAAATCTCCTCCCCTTTGTCAATTCTCGCTATTATTATCATTATCAAATTTTTCTGTATTCCATTTTGTTTCTCCCATTCTGTTATTATTCTTTATTACTGCCTGTATTTTTT
>ENA-OQIM01001001-OQIM01001001.1-human-gut-metagenome-genome-assembly--contig:-NODE-1001-length-10136-cov-1.615946_pt1 | contig 10136 bp, 13 predicted proteins | sample MGYA00242579_ERZ504744 | MGnify/ENA primary metagenome ERZ504744 (study PRJEB26092, sample SAMD00036441) | human gut metagenome | host: Homo sapiens | study: EMG produced TPA metagenomics assembly of...
TCTTGTTGTGATTACCATGATTTATTTCGAATATATATTTGTTCTTTAAAATAAAGATAAAAGGTCCCCTTGGCGACGCTGCTTTGTTTACGATATCAGAGATGGTCGTCTGGTTGGTGCCTTTGGTGGTAAAAAGCTCGAATGCAGTATTGAACAGCGCATCTTTCTTTTTCTGCTTTTTTACTTCTACTTTTCCCATAAAATCCCTCCTTCTGACCATACCTTTTGTGCTTTATTATAATCAAAAATGACCAGAAGTCAATATTAATTACGGACCAATCAACACAATGAAAAAATAAGTTGGTTTTTGGACACTTTCGCATAATCGTATATTGACTAACAGTCAGTTTTGGTATATAACTCTTAATGATGAAAAGAAAATGACTGATAGTCATAAATGAAAAAGATAGTCAACAAGGAGGACATGATGATTAAGGTCGGTAAATGGATAGCGAAGCATAAAAGTGCTGATCGTACTGATCAGTATGATTCTGCTGATACCGTCAGTGATCGGTATGGCGGCAACAAGAGTCAATTATGATATCCTTAGTTATCTGCCGGATTCCCTGGAAACTGTAGAAGGCCAGGATATCATGGTAGATGAGTTCGGAATGGGTGCGTTTTCCATGGTCGTTGTGGAAGATATGGACCTCAAGGACGTAGCAGCATTAAAAGAAAAGTTTCAGGATGTAGAGCATGTAAAGGATGTTCTGTGGTATGACAGTGTGGCTGACTTAAGCATCCCGGTAAGCATGATCCCTGATAAATTCAAAGATGCATTTTTTAATGGCGATGCGACCATGATGATCGCACTGTTTGACAATACAACTTCCTCTGATGCTGCGATGGAAGCAGTTACAGACATGCGTAAGATCGCAAATGAACAGTGCTTTATCAGTGGTATGTCAGGTGTTGTAACAGATATCAAGAACATTGCCCTGGAGGAGATGCCGATCTATGTTGTGATCGCAGCAGGACTTTCCCTTCTGGTACTGCTTCTTGCAATGGATTCACTCGTGGTTCCAATTCTGTTCCTTTTGAGTGTAGGTCTGGCGGTCCTGTATAACCTTGGAAGTAATATTTTTCTCGGTCAGGTCTGCTACATTACCAAATCACTGACGGCGGTACTTCAGCTTGGTGTTACAATGGACTATTCCATTTTCCTGCTGAACTCGTTTGAAGCATATAAGAAGAAATATGATGAGAAAGAACGTGCGATGGCACATGCGATCGCAGATACCTTCAAATCCGTAGCGGGAAGTTCCGTTACTACGATCGCCGGTTTCCTTGCACTGTGTGTTATGACCTTTGCCCTGGGACGTGATATGGGTATCGTTATGGCGAAGGGTGTTGTGATCGGAGTTGTCTGCTGTGTAACTGTTCTTCCGGCAATGATCCTCGTATTCGACAAGGCAATCGAGAAGACAAAACACAAGGCTCTGCTTCCGAACATGGACAAAGCTTCCGGTTTTATCACCAAACATTACAAAGTATGGCTGATCGTATTCCTCGTACTTCTGTACCCGGCAATCTATGGAAACAACCATACACAGATCTACTACAATATTGATAAATCTCTTCCGGCAACCCTGGCAAGTAATGTTGCAAATGATAAACTGAAAGAGGATTTTGATATGAGCACGATGCATATGATCCTGCTCAGGAATGGTCTGGACAGCAAACAGAAAACACAGATGCTCGACAAGATCGATGAAATAGACGGAGTAAAATGGTCTCTGGGTATGAACTCCCTGATCGGACCAAGTTTCCCGGAATCCATGATCTTCCAATGTCAGGGAAATGCTGGAATCAGACAACTACGAAGTGCAGTTTGTCTGCTCTGAATATTCATCTGCAACAGATGAATGTAACGCACAGCTTGCTTCCATTCAGAAGATCGTTAAGGAATACAGTCCGGACTCCATGGTCATCGGTGAGGCACCTCTGATGAAGGACCTTCAGGATACGACAGATGTCGACCTTCAGCGAGTAAATATCCTTTCCATGGCAGCAATCTTCGTGATCATCCTGTTTGTATTCAAATCCATCTCCCTGCCGTTTGTACTTCTGGCGGTTATCGAGTTTGCGATTTATGTAAATATGGCAATCCCGTATTATCAGGGTGTAACCCTTCCGTTCGTTGCAAGTATCGTCATCGGTGCGATCCAGCTTGGAGCAACCGTAGACTATGCGATCCTGATGACAAGCAATTACCAGAAACAGCGTCATCTTGGCAAGACCAAGAAGGAATCTATTTCTATTGCACATAAATTCTCCATGAAGTCTATCATCGTAAGCGGATGCAGCTTCTTTGCAGCAACCTTCGGTGTAGCTCTTTACTCACAGGTAGATATGATCGGTTCGATTTGCACTCTGCTTGCGAGAGGTGCGGTGATCAGTACGGTCGTTGTACTGCTTGTACTTCCGGCGATGTTTATGGTATTTGACCCGATCATTGTTCGTACATCAAAAGGCTTTTGCCGGACAAAAAATAAAATCAACACATAAATGAATGAAGCCCCGGGCTGGAAAAGGAGTCAAGATATGAACAGAAACAGAAAGAAAGTAGTGGTAGCTTCTCTGGCAACAGGAATGGCAGTTGTTATGGGAACAGTGCCGGTACTGGCTGCGGACAGCAGTGTTTCAAAACAGGAAACTGTATATGTAAACGCTTCAGCAAGTGGTACTCCGCAGGAAATCACTGTATCTGAATGGCTGAAAAACTCAGCTTCCTCAGGAAATTTAAGCGATGTGTCCGATCTTAAAGATATCAAGAATGTCAAAGGTGATGAGACCTTTGACAGGACGGCGATGACCTGACCTGGAATACAGAGGATAAGGATATTTATTATCAGGGAACTACTACCAAGGAACTTCCGGCATCTGTAGAACTTACCTATTACCTGGACGGTGTTCAGGTAAGTCCGGATGATCTGGCAGGCAAGAGCGGTCATCTCAAGGTCGAAGTAAAATACACAAACAATGCCAAGAACAAAGTAAAAGTCGGCAAGAAAAAGACAGACATGTATTCACCATTCGTCATGGTGACAGCAATGATCCTTCCGGTCGATAATTTCACAAATGTAACGATCGACAATGGTAAAGTCCTTTCTGACGGACAGAGAAACATTGCAGTCGGCGTAGGTCTCCCGGGACTGGCAGACAGCCTGGATCTCAAGAGCATCGATAAGGATATCGACATTGACATTCCGGAAGGCTTCACAATGGAAGCAGATGTGACAGATTTCAGCATGAGTTCTACCTTTACTTTCGGAATGACAGACCTTCTGGATTCCATTGATACAGATGATATTGACGGTCTGGATGATCTCAAGGATTCCATGAAAGAACTTACAGATTCTGCAACTAAGCTGGTGGATGGAGCCAAGGAACTTTCTGATGGTACTACCACATTGAATACGAAATACAAAGAACTGGATGACGGTATTGCTTCACTGAAAAGCGGCGTAAGTACATTAAACAGCGGTGCTGCAAGCCTGAAGAGTGGTGTTGCATCTTATACTTCCGGTGCAGATACCCTTGCGTCCGGTGTAAATCAGTATGCATCCGGTGTAAGTAAGCTGACCAGTTCCCTCACAGAATATAATCAGGGTGTAAATACTCTTGCAGCCGGTGCAAAAGCTTACGTCAGCGGAACAAACACTCTTGGGAGTGGTGTAAAGGCTTATGTACAGGGCGCTACACAGCTTGGAAACGGAATTACTACGTATGTTGATGGAATCGGAACACTGGTAGAGGGTGTTGGAAAGAGCGCAAAGGGTGTCAAGGAAGCGGCAGCAGGAATCAGTGCTTTTGCAGAAAAAGCAGGTTCAATGGTAGGAGAACTTCCGATACAGTTACAAAGATCAACACATATGCAGACAGTGTAAGTGCTTATGCACAGGGAACAGCACAGTTTGCAGACAGCGTAAAAACATATGCGGCAGGCGTTGCACAGGCACAGCCGGTTGCTGAACAGCTTGCACAGCTTCTTGGAAGCATGACAGGAAGCAGCGAAAGTGAAGACTCCAAAACAGAGCAGATCACAAGCGGTCTTGCACAGGCAATGGAGGCAGCAGATTCCATTGAGGCATCTACAGATGATTCCGTAGCGGATCAGGTGAGTGAAGCAGCAGATGCAATCAGCGAAGCAGCGGGTGCAGGAGCAGCAATTCAGGGTGATGCAGGAACGATCGCCGGCGGTCTTGCAAGTGCAGAATCTGCAATTGATATTCTGAGCAGCATTGATACTTCTTCTATGGATGATGTAACAGCAGCGGCTGTAAACAGCGCAGTGGAAAGTGCGATCGGAGCAATTTCCAGTGGTGTGGATACCGCGCAGAGTGGAGTTGACAGTCTTCAGGAACATGCAGATCAGGTATCTGGTCTTTCTGAACAGGCTGGAGAAGTTCAGGCAGCAGCAGCTACGATCAGTGCACAGAGCAGCCAGAATGAGGCGGCAGCAGATGCAGTATCACAGCTTAAGGATGGTCTGGATCAGATTTCTGATGGTCTGGATGAGGATGACGATGCTGATTCCACAGGAGATGCAATTGACAGTGCAGCACAGCTTGCAGCAGGTCTGAATGCAGCCCTGACACAGCTTACCGGTAATAATGAAGCGTTAGAGACAGTAGCTGACAATCTGATCACGAACGGAACCGGAGAGGGAGAATCCCTGACAAATGCTTCCGCTCAGGTAAAAGAAGGAACAGCAGCACTTCAGACAGAAGTCGGAAGTATGCTGGATGGCGACCAGTTAACTAAACTTCAGAAAGGTGCAGAAGAACTCCAGACTGGTGCAGATCAGCTTCAGGAAGGTTATAATACAGCAAAGAAGTCAGCAACACAGCTGAAATCTGGTGCACTGAAACTGCAGTCTACCAATAAACAGCTTACAAATGGTGTAAGTCAGCTTCAGAAATCAGGAACAACGCTGACAAGTGGAGCAAACCAGCTTACAAGTGCAAGCAAGCAGGTTCAGAGCGGAGCAAGTCAGATTGACAGTGCAACAAGTACTCTGACAAGCGGAGCAAACCAGCTTTCTGCAAACAGTGGTACACTGAACAGCGGAGCAAGTCAGCTTGCAAGCGGAACACAGCAGCTTGCAAGTGGAACAGGCACACTTGTAAGTGGAAGTTCGCAGGTTAAGAGCGGAATCAATACGCTTGCCAAAGGAGCCAAGAAACTGGCTGACGGAACAAAGGAATTCAAATGACAAGGGAATCAAGAAACTTGATGAAGCTGTAAATGATGATCTTCAGGATGTTCTGGATCGTCTGGATGCGCTTCGTTCTGATGATAATGCATACACAAGCTATGCAGGAAAGTCCGATAAGATGGATGGAAATGTGAAGTTTGTCATTGAAACAGAAGCAATTGACAACGACTGATAATGATGATAACTTTTTCAGGGGAACGGTTTCAGACCGTTCCCCTGTTTTGTCTTGCGATGGCGGAGGGAGTCTGCTATACTGTATAGCAGGACATAGAAATCACAGAGAAGTATCAGGTGATAAAATGGAAAAAAACGAAACAGCGGGGCAATGTACCGGTTTCGAAAAAGACCAAAAAGAAATCCAAAACCAAATCCAGATCCAGAAATAATATCGGAGTGAAGCTTATAGAGAAACCAGAGTATTATGATTACAATCTGGTAGCGGCGATTATCCTTCTGACCTGTTTCGGTCTGGTTATGTTGTACAGTACCAGCGCATACACATCAACGATCAAGTATGGTGATGATATGTATTTCTTTAAGAAACAGGCGGCGATCAGCTTTGTATGTATTGCCGGTGCTCTGTTTATATCCATGTTTGATTATCATATCCTGGCAAGGTTTACAGGGGTTCTGTATGGTGTTGCTGCCGGCTCTATGGTACTGGTAAGAACACCTCTGGGAACTGTTTCCAATGGTGCCAGGAGATGGCTCAGGATCGGACCGATTCAGTTTCAGCCGGCAGAGATTGCAAGATCGCCGTGATCGTCTGTCTTTCCTACATGATCGTTCACATGGGCAAGAAGATGAATTCACTCAAGGCATGTATGACACTTGGGGCAATGGGAACATTTCTTGCATTGCTGGCATATGTCTGCACAGATAACCTCAGTACAGCCATTATTATTTTCTGTATTACAGTGGGAATGATTTTTGTGGCACATCCCAAGACCAGGATTTTTCTGATTCTTGCGGCGGTGGCAATTGCGTTTCTGGCGATTCTTGTATTTGTTATTGGTCAGAGTGTAAAGGAGACAGATGATTTCCGTCTGAATCGAATCATCGCGTGGCTTCATCCTGAGAATGCCACAGGAACTGCGGCATACCAGACCATACAGGCGCTTTATGCAATTGGTTCCGGAGGCTTTCTGGGACGTGGACTTGGTAACAGTATTCAGAAGCTTGGAAGCGTACCGGAAGCACAGAACGATATGATCTTTTCTATCATCTGTGAAGAACTTGGAATCGTAGGGGGCGTGATTCTTCTGCTTCTGTTTGGATATCTTCTTTACAGGCTGTGTTTTATCGCACAGAATGCACCGGATCTTTTTGGGTCGCTGATTGTCAGCGGTATCTTTATACATATTGCACTGCAGGTAATTCTGAACATTGCAGTCGTAGTAAATCTGATGCCAAATACCGGTGTCACGCTGCCGTTTATCAGCTATGGAGGTACCTCGATCATGTTCCTCATGGCCGAGATGGGACTGGCCTTAAGCGTGTCCAGACAGATTAAACTCAAGACACCCGAAAGGGCAGCCTAAAATAACAGAAAATCTATTGACAAATAGTTTTCCAGAATATATACTTTGCACATCAAAGTAGTGAAAAAGCATAACTTGATAAAGGAGAAAAGCAATGTTAGATGAAATGAAAAAATGCTCGCAAGAACAGTTAAACTGCACGAAAATGAGATCACAGCAGATACTTCTTTAAAGATGACCTTGGAGCAGATTCCCTTGACCTGTTCGAACTGGTTATGGCACTGGAAGATGAGTACAACATCGAGATACCTGCTGAGGAACTGACAGAACTGGAAACAGTGGGAGACGTGATCGAGTATCTTAAAGGCAGAGGAATTGAGGCATAATTGCAAAAACACTCCCTGAGGCATATAATTGTCTCAGGGGTTTTACATTTTTGAAAGGCAGGAAATAATAAAATGACAAAGATCAGAACCAGATTTGCACCGAGCCCGACAGGCAGGATGCATGTAGGAAATCTGCGTACCGCACTGTACGCATACCTGATTGCAAAACATGAAGATGGAGACTTTATCCTTAGAATCGAGGATACAGACCAGGAGCGTTATGTAGAAGGAGCTGTAGATATCATCTATCGTACCATGGCAGGTACAGGACTTCTTCACGATGAAGGTCCGGACAAGGACGGCGGCGTAGGTCCTTACGTACAGAGTGAGAGACAGGCATCCGGAATCTATCTCAAATATGCACAGCAGCTTATTGAACAGGGTGATGCTTACTACTGCTTCTGCGGTCCGGAGGAACTGGAATCCATGAAACGTGTCGTTGCAGGCAAGGAGATCTCCATCTATGACAAGAGATGTCTGCACCTTTCCAAAGAAGAAGTACAGAGACGTCTGGATGCAGGCGAACCGCATGTTATCCGTTTCAATATGCCGACAGAGGGAACCACTACTTTCCACGATGTAATTTACGGAGACATCACAGTAAACAACGAAGAAATGGAAGACCTGATCCTGATCAAGTCTGACGGATACCCGACCTACAACTTGCAAACGTTGTAGATGACCATCTGATGGGAATCACTCACGTTGTCAGAGGAAATGAGTATCTTTCTTCTGCACCGAAATACAACCGTATCTACGAAGCATTCGGATGGGAGATCCCGGTCTATGTTCACTGCCCACTGATCACCAACGAGGAGCATCAGAAGCTTTCCAAGCGTTCCGGACATTCCTCTTATGAGGATCTTCTGGAGCAGGGATTTGTGACAGAAGCGATCGTAAACTTCGTAGCTCTGCTCGGATGGACCCGCAGGACAACCAGGAGATTTTCTCTCTTCCGGAACTTGTCAAGGCATTTGATTATCATCACATCAGCAAATCACCGGCAGTCTTTGATATCACCAAACTCCGCTGGATGAACGGCGAGTACATCAAAAAAATGGATCCGGAAGAATTCTACGAGAAAGCACTTCCATACATGAAGCAGGTCCTCAAACGAGACTACAACTTCCGCAAAATCGCAGGAATGGTTCAGACAAGAATCGAGACATTCCCGGATATCCCGGCACTGATCGACTTCTTCGAGGAAGTTCCGGAATACGACAGCGCAATGTACTGCCACAAGAAGATGAAGACCAACGAGGAGACATCTCTGGCAGTCCTCAAAGAAGTTCTTCCGGTTCTGGAAGCTCAGGAGGACTATACTAATGATCCGCTGTTCGCATCTTTAAGTGCGTTTGTTAAGGAGAAAGGATACAAGAACGGTTATGTTATGTGGCCGCTTCGTACCGCTGTATCCGGCAAGCAGATGACACCGGCAGGAGCAACTGAGATCATGGAGATCATCGGCAAAGAAGAAACACTGAAACGTGTCAAAGCAGCTATCGAAAAACTCAGCTGATCACAGATATATGAAACGTAATCCATCTCAACAACGGGCAATCGCCCACCTGTCAGGACCATGATGGTTCTGGCAGGCCCTGGTTCGGGGAAAACTTCCGTAATTGTAGAAAGAACAGCATATATGACAACCGAGGGCGGGATTTCTCCTTCCAATATCCTTGTCGTGACTTTTTCAAGGGCAGCGGCGAAGGAAATGAAAGAACGATTTCTGAATTTTACCGGTCAGGAGTATACACCGATCACATTCGGGACTTTCCATGGCGTTTTTTTATGGAATTCTGAAGCAGGCGTATGGATTTACTGCGGCGAATATTCTGTCAGAGGAGGAGAAGTCTGCAATTCTCCGGGAACTTGCACTGAACCATGGCGGGGAACTGGCAGAGGAAGGTGATTTTTCGGAAGAAGTTGCCAAGGAGATCAGTGTTGTCAAGGGAAACAGGATTTCGCTGGAATATTATTATTCTTCGTGCTGTCCGGATGAGGTTTTCCGTCAGATCTACCGGGAATATGTCAAAACCTGTCAGGCGAGACGGAAACTGGATTTTGATGACATGATCCTCTACTGTTATGACCTTTTTGATAAGCGGAAGGATATTCTGGCAGCGTGGCAGAATAATTTCAGTATATCCTGGTCGATGAGTTTCAGGATATCAACCAGCTTCAGTATGACATTGTGCGGATGCTGGCGAAACCGCAGGACAATCTTTTTATTGTCGGGGACGATGATCAGTCCATCTATCATTTCCGCGGGGCAAGACGGAGATCATGCTTAATTTTACGAAAGATTATCCGAAGGCGGAGACGGTCACGCTGGATGTGAATTATCGCTGCAGCGGCAGGATTCTTTCTTCGGCACTTCGCCTGATCGGGTCAAATAAAAAGAGATTTCAGAAGAATCTTTCGACACCGAATCAGGAAGGAAATGAAGTGACCATAAGTGAATACCAGAATCCGCGAGAAGAATATCTGTCTGTGGTCGCGCGCCTTCGTGAGAGGATGGAACAGGGAGATGATCTGAAAGATACGGCACTTCTTCTCCGGACCAATCAGGAGGCGGAAGGGCTGGTCGGAGCGCTGATGGAACGGCAGGTGCGCCGGTACGCGGCAGCGTTCGGATGGATCGACCGCGTGTGCGCGGTGCGGGATTCGCAGGGCAGGCTGACCGTTGAACTGTACGGCGAGGGCATCGACGACATCATGAAGCAGGGGGACGGCTTTTCAGGCCGGTCTGTCGGCGCTGCTGGGCGTGACGCTGACTGCACCGGAGAAGAAAAAGGGCAGCCAGGGCATCCATGTTGAGATGCACGAGCGGGCGCCGTACCGTGCGGTGGTCGGCATTGGCCGTCAGCAGAAGGAGGGCGCGTCGGTCTCGGGCGACAACGCGTGCTATCTTCTCACCGACACGGAACGGCGTGCCTGCTCCTGTCGGACGGCATGGGCTCGGGTGCCGCCGCGTCGCGGGACAGCCGCATGCTCATCACCTCGCTCGAGCGGTTCCTGCGTGCAGCGTTTCGGCGAGACGCGCTG
>ENA-OQIM01001002-OQIM01001002.1-human-gut-metagenome-genome-assembly--contig:-NODE-1002-length-10131-cov-1.423531_pt1 | contig 10131 bp, 10 predicted proteins | sample MGYA00242579_ERZ504744 | MGnify/ENA primary metagenome ERZ504744 (study PRJEB26092, sample SAMD00036441) | human gut metagenome | host: Homo sapiens | study: EMG produced TPA metagenomics assembly of...
TATCTTAACGATGCAAAGGCTGAACTATGCATGCCATCGTTTTGGAAAATACGAGTGATTCTATTACAAACATTTGTCTGGATAGTGGATTTGAAGTCAGAGAACATTTAACCGAGTATTTAAAGAAAGATATAAAATATCACCGAGTGATACCGGAGTACATGTCTGAAAGATATGTTGTCATAACATATAGATTAATAAATTCAATAAAAATCTGATTATCAGTCTGAAATAAGTATCTCTGGGTGTTATTTATAATATGGGGTAGTGGTTAATTATTATGTCATGTATGAATGGGGAAGAAACAAACGGAGAACTGCTTCAGAAAAAGAAGTAGACAAACCGTAAATAAAGAAGTTAAGAGAGGCTGTTACTTTAGAAACTATTTAAAGAAGTAACAGAAGTTGGGGAAGCGTTAGAAAAGATACAAGAAACATAAATCAATATTGTTCGTTCTATTTTCAGTAACATATTTCGCAATGCGAAAAATAAGTTGCTGAACAGTCATTGCCTATATTATAATGAAGCTATAGCACCCTGTTAAATAATACATTTGAGAAAGTTCAACTTTCACGCTTTGTTGAGCCAGATCAATATACATTATTTACGAGGAGTGCTACAGGTACAATAAAAAACGGACAAGAGGCAGACTGATATGGAAAATAAACTGGAACATTTAAAAGAATATCTGAAGGGACTTGGCAGTGTAGCAGTTGCTTTTTCAAGTGGAGTGGATTCTACATTCTTATTAAAAGTAGCTCATGATGTGCTGGGTGATAAGGCGATTGCGATTACGGCTCAATCCTGTTCTTTCCCGAAAAGAGAGCTGAATGAAGCGAAGGCATTCTGCGAGAAAGAGGGGATTCAGCATGTGATCTGCCAGTCTGAAGAATTGGAGATTGAAGGATTTTCAAAGAATCCTCCGAACAGATGTTATTTATGTAAAAAAGAACTGTTTGAGAAGATTGGCGATATTGCAAAAAAGAATGGGATTGAATATATTGCAGAGGGATCAAATATGGATGATAACGGCGATTACAGACCAGGTCTGATCGCCGTAAAAGAACTTGGAGTTAAGAGCCCGCTACGTGAGGCGAAGCTGACGAAAGCGGAGATCAGAGAATACTCAAAGGAACTGGGGCTTCCGACTTGGGACAAACAGTCATTTGCCTGTCTGTCCTCCAGGTTTGTCTATGGAGAGACCATCAGTGAGGAAAGCTTGGAATGGTTGAGAAAGCAGAGCAGCTTTTACTTGACTATGGATTCCATCAGGTACGTGTCCGTATTCACGGTTCACTTGCAAGAATTGAGATCATGCCGGAGGAATTTCCGAAACTTCTGGAAAAAAAATGTCCGAGAGGATATTGCAAAGAAATTTAAGGAGTATGGATTCACTTATGTGACCATGGATATTCTGGGATATCGTATGGGAAGTATGAACGAAACACTTGGCGAAAATGACAAAACGACTGCAGATAGCAGCCTTAGGGGTAAAAACGAATGACAGTAAAAGAGAGAATAGCAGCACTTCGTGCACGCATGAAAGAGACAGGAATTGATGCATATCTGATTCCTACAGATGATTTTCATGGTTCAGAATATGTAGGTGAATATTTCAAATGCAGAAAATATATCACAGGATTTACCGGTTCTGCAGGCACTGCGGTGATCATGCAGGATATGGCAGGATTATGGACGGATGGACGTTATTTTATCCAGGCTGCAGATCAGCTGGAGGGAACAGGAATTACTTTATTTAAAATGGGTGAACCGGAAGTTCCCACAGTTTCATGAATTTCTGAAAAAAAATCTGACACAGGGAAGGTGTCTGGGATTTGACGGACGTACTGTCAGTGCAAAAGAGGCAGCAGAATTGGAGAAATGCTGGATGAAACGGTGTGTCTCTCAGTGTTGATCACGATCTGGCAGGCGATATATGGGAAAACCGTCCGGTACTTCCTGTGAACCGGTTACAGAGCTGGATATAAAATGGGCAGGAGAATCCAGAGCTGATAAATGCGCAAGAATCCGCAAAGCAATGGAGAAGAAGGGTGCAGATTTATTTGTACTGACTTCTCTGGATGATATTGCCTGGCTGTTAAATATACGTGGGGGAGATATCCACTGTTGTCCGGTGGTTCTTTCTTATCTTGTAATGACAAAACAGAGATCAGACTTTTGCAAATGAGAAAGCCTTTCAGACAGACGTACTGGAAGCGCTGGAAAAAGATGGTGTGACCCTTTTTCCCTATGACAGTATCTATGAGTATGTGAAAATATTTAAAAAGGACAAAAAAAGTTCTTCTCTGCAAAAAGAAAGTCAACAGTCGTCTGGTTAGCAATATTCCGGCAGACACCCGGATTCTGGATGAAGAAAATCTTACACTTCTTCCCAAGGCAACGAAGAATCCTGTTGAGGTGGAAAATGAACGCATTGCGCATATCAGAGACGGAGTTGCAGTTACAAAGTTCATATACTGGTTAAAGAAGAATGTTGGAAGGATTCCGATCACAGAATTAAGTGCAGCAGAAAAGCTGTATGAATTCCGTTCGGAACAGGAGGATTTCATAGATAACAGTTTTGATCCGATTATTGCCTATGGAAAGCATGCTGCTATTGTACATTATTTTGCAACACCCGAAACGGATATTCCTCTGGAACCATCCGGCTTTCTTCTGGCAGATACAGGAGGACATTATAAAGAGGGAACTACTGATATTACCCGTACTGTTGTCATGGGGCCGACTACTGAGGAAGAGAAAAAGTACTTCACAGCAGTTTTGCGGGGGAACTCTGAATCTGGGAGCTGCCAGATTTCTTCATGCTGTACCGGTGTAAACCTGGATATTCTGGCGAGACAGCCGTTGTGGGAAATGGGAGAGGATTTTAAACATGGAACCGGTCATGGAGTAGGATATCTTCTGAATGTCCATGAAGGACCCAATAGCTTCCGATGGAAAATTGTTCCGGGTGGAAATGCAGTGCTGGAGGAGGGAATGATCACCTCTGATGAGCCGGGATATTACAGAGAGGATGAATTTGGAATCCGTCATGAAAATCTGATGGTCTGCAAAAAAGCTGAAAAAACAGAGTATGGTCAGTTTATGTGCTTTGAATTTCTGACTATGGTACCTTTTGATCTGGATGGAGTGGTGCCGGAACTGATGAGTGTCCGGGAACGTAACCTTCTCAATGATTACCATGCACAGGTATATGAGAAGATTTCTCCGTATTTGAACGAAGAAGAAAAAGAATGGCTGAAAGATGCTACCCGGGCAATCTGATAAAAATAAAAAAACATTTTACAAAATCAAAAAGAGGAACAGCCGTGATGGACAGCTGTTCCTTTTTGATTTATTATCTGGTTTGTTTTATTCAGAAACTTTTGCAAACTGGCTGTTATATAAAGTATGGTAAAATCCACCTTTTGCAATCAGCTCATCATGAGTACCCTGCTCAATGATACTTCCGTCTTTCATAACAAGAATCAGATCTGCATTTCGGATGGTTGAAAGCCTGTGAGCTACGATAAAGCTTGTTCTTCCCTCCATCATTCGTTCAAACGCTTCCTGAATTTGTAATTCTGTTCGTGTATCAATACTGGAAGTGGCTTCATCCAGGATCAGCATCGGAGGCAGACAGAGCATAACTCGTGTGATACACAGCAGCTGTTTCTGTCCCTGGCTTAAGCTGTCTTCGTTGAGCATGGTGTCCAGTCCTTTAGGAAGCCTCCGGATAAATTCCCAGCTGTGGGTAAGCTTGGCTGCTTCGATGATTTCAGTATCTGTAGCTTCCGGTTTTCCAATGGAGATATTGTCGCGGACAGTTCCGTTTTTGATCCATGTTTCCTGAAGCACCATACCATAGCTGCTTCTGAGAGAATGGCGGGTAATGTCTCTGATCGGTTTGCCGTCAACGGAAATAGATCCGGAATTACATCATAGAATCTCATCAGAAGGTTGATAAAGGTTGACTTACCGCATCCGGTAGGTCCTACAATGGCAACGCGCATACCTGGTTTACATGGAGATTAAAGTCCTCAATCAGTTTCTTTGATTCATCATAATGGAAGCATACATTCTTAATATCTACTTCACCCTTTACATCTTTCAGTGTCTCAGAAGCCTCTGCAACTTCCGGTTCCTCCTCCAGCAGATCGAAGATTCTGCCTGCACAGGCAAGAGCATTCTGAAGTTCTGTAACAACGGAACTGATATCATTGAATGGTTTCATATACTGGTTGGCATAGGAGAGAAGTACGGAAAGTCCTCCGACTGTCAGTCTGCCTCCAGGGATAATGAATGCACCCACCAGTGCAACACAGGCATAAATAATATTATTGACAAAACGGGTGGAAGGGTTTGTCAGGCTGCTGTAAAAACAGCCTTCAGACTGCATTCCTGTAATTCTTCGTTAACCTTTGCAAAGCGTTCAGAAGATTTTTCCTCATATCCAAAAGCCTGAACAACCTTCTGGTTTCCAATCATCTCTTCAATGAGAGCAGTCTGACGTCCTCTGGCATCGCTTTGCTTCCGGAACATCTGGAAGGTATGGGAAGAAATAAATTTGGCCACCAAAAAGCTTACGGGGGTCAGGACAATGACCATCAATGTAATCCAGAAGTTTTTGGAGAACATGAAGATCAGTGTTCCGATGATGGTTACGATTCCGGAAAAAAGCTGGGTAAATCCAAGCAGCATACCATCGGATAGAATATCTGTATCTGCGATAATACGGCTGATGATATCTCCGGTACTGTGTCCGTCAAGGTAAGAGAGGGGAAGTACCTGAATGTGTCGGATGGCTTTGGCACGTATATCCTTTACTGTCTGGTAGGTCATGCGGTTATTGATCACATTCATAAGCCACGTGGCAGCAGAAGAGAGGATGACCATTACAAGGATACGTGACAGGTAATACCACATCATTTCGAAGTTTACCTGATGTTGGGCAATGACCTGATCAATGGCATTTCCGAATAGGATTGGGACATACAGCTGAAGGATAACGGAAACTGCTGCCAGTATGATACTGAAGATCAGCAGAAAACGGTATCTTCCGATGAAACGCAGTACTTTAAAAAAAAGTTTCGCTGCTTTTGCTTTTAGCAGGATCTTTTATTGTTGATCTGCTCATACAGTCACCTCCTTCATTATATTACCTGCAGATACAGAGGAGTATCTGGCTCTTTCTTCCGGAAACTGAGAGAAGTAGATTTCCCGGTAAGTATCACAGGTACGCAGCAGTTCAGCATGAGTACCCTTACCTGCCAGAGTACCGTTATCAAGGACAAGGATCAAGTCTGCCTGCTGAATGCTGGAGGAACGCTGGATACCAGAAATGTAGTTACTTTCCAGTCAAGTCTGTTGAGAGACTTACGCAGTGCTGCATCAGTGGCAAAGTCCAGGCACTGGCACTGTCATCCAGAATCAGGATTTCAGGTTTTTTTACCAGGGCACGGGCAATGGTAAGTCGCTGTTTCTGACCGCCGGAAAGGTTTTTACCGTTCTGTTCCAGCATAAAATCAAGCTGTTCCGGTTTCCCCTCTACCACCTCTTTTCCCTGTGCTGTGGTAAGTGCCTGCCACAGATCCTCGTCAGAGGCATCTTCCCGGCCCCATTTCAGATTGTCTCGGATAGAGCCTTTGAAAAGAGCTGCCTTCTGGGGAACAACGCCGATTCTGGAGCGGAGATCACTTCTGGTGTAATTTTCAATATTCTGACCATCCAGCAGAACAGTTCCTTTGCTGGCATCATAGAATCTGGAGATCAGATTTACCAGAGTGGTTTTTCCGCTTCCTGTACCACCGATAATACCTACGGTCTGTCCTTTTTACAGAAAAACTGATATGGGAAAGACTGGGGGCACCGGCTTTGCTGTACTCAAAGGTTACGTCATTGAATACGATGGCATTTTCAGAAAGTGATGCATCAGCAGTTGCTGTTGCAAGGTCCTTCGATATCTGAGCAGAATATGTGGAGGAAGAGGGGTAATCCATAGTAGATTTCACTTTCAGGATATCTGCCACACGTCCTGCGCAGGCTGCAGATTTGTTCAGGGTGATGATCAGGGAGCAAGCTTGATCAGTTCCACGATCATCTGAGCCATATAGTTATAAAGGGCAACAACCTGTCCCTGCTGCATACCGCCAAGATTTACTTCTACTCCTGCTTTCTGGATCAGAATAACAGTAGCAATATTGATCAGTACATAAGTGACCGGATTTAACAAAGCGGAAAGCTTTCCTACAAAGAGATTTAACTTTGTCAGCTCCTGATTGCGGGTATCAAATTCTGCAACTGCCTCTTTTTCGCGGCAGAATGCACGGATAACGCGGACGCCTGTAAGGTTTTCTCTGGTCAGTCCGGTTACTGTGTCCAGTTTTCCCTGTACCTTTTTAAACAGAGGAATACTGAAAAACATAATGACAAAGACAACCAGAAACAGAAACGGGATCGCAACAGCAAAAACCAGAGCACATTTAAAATCAATGGTAAATGCCATGACCATGGATCCAAGTACGATAAACGGACTTCGAAGAAGAAGACGAAGCCCCATGTTCAGTCCGTTCTGGACCTGATTGATATCGTCGGTAAGTCTTGTGATCAGGGTGTCTGTTCCCAGGGTATCCAGCTCTGTAAAAGACAGATGCTGTACATGGTCATAAACTGCCTGTCTTAATTTAGTGGCAAAGCCCACGCTGGCTTTGGCTGCAAAGAACTGAGCTGTAATGCTGCTGGCAAGACCAAGAGCTGCCATTAAAATAAGAATAAAAATCTCTGGACAATGTATTTGTTGTCATGGTTTGCAATACCTACATCAATGATCTGTGCAATGACGATAGGCACGATCAGGTCAAATACAACCTCCAGAAATTTAAAAAATGGCGCAGGATGCTTTCTTTTTTGTAGTTTTTTAAATAAACTGCCAATGAACGCATTTTAAAAATTCCTTCCTTTCGTAAAAATCTTTCCTATATTATTTCTGCCTTTTTTGAAAAATAATACATTCAAAAGTGTATCATTTAAGACTTTTTTGTCAAGAAAAAATGTACAAAAACAGGTGAACTTTGGAGAAAATTCAGCTTGACTTGAAAAAAAGATATTACTAAAATATTCCGTAGCGCTATTTGTGCGCCAACAACTGATAAATTATCATCACCATAATGAGGAAGAAAATTATGCAGATTATTGAGACATTTGGTCATTATGTTGAAAATTTGACTAACACAAAGCCAGACTCAGCCCGCTGGCTGCTAAAAACCGGCTGGGAAGCACAGAATCTGAAGTTCCGTTATATGCAGGACAAGAGACTGATGCCTGCAGACAGGCATCTTGCAAATCTGATGATGGATACCATGCTGCGGCCCCTTCAGAAACCGGAAGATTCTGTTATTGTAAGTATTTTTACTCCCTGCGAAATGATGCAGGAGGTGGGATTACATCCCTATAATGTAGAGGGATTTTCCTGCTATCTTTCTGCAAGCAAAGCGGAGAGAGCATTTTTACAGCAGGCAGAGAATCAGGGAATTGCAGAGACATTGTGCAGTTATCATAAGACATTTCTGGGTGCGGCGCAGAAAGGACTTCTGCCGAAGCCCAAATGTATTGTTTATACCAACCTGACCTGCGATGCCAACCTGCTTACATTCCGTACCCTGGCAGATTTCTACCAGGTACCTGTATTTGCCATTGATGTACCATGGAATCAGACGAAAGAGAATGTACAGTATGTGGCAGATCAGTTAAGGGGATTTAAAAAGTATTTCTGGAAAAAAATACAGGAAAAACAATCTCTGAGGACAGATTAAAGGAACGTCTTGCCTGCAGTAAGCGGACTCTGGAGAATTACAAAAAAATATCAGCAGATGCGTGCAGACAGATATGTGCCCTCTGATCTGGTCACACCCTTGTATGCAGGAATGACAAACAATATCCTTCTGGGAACAGCAGAAGAAGAGAAGTATACACAGATGCTTCTTGAAGATATTAAGAAAGCACCGGTAGCGAAAGGGAAGCACATTTACTGGATGCATACCATTCCATTCTGGTCGGATGCAGTGCGCCAGGAGCTTTGCTTCAGTGAGAAAGCCCAGATCGTAGGATGTGAACTTGCAGAAACCTGTGAGCCGGACTTTGATCCTGAGAACCCCTTTGAAGCGATGGCGAGAAGAATGGTATATCATTCACTGAACGGAAGTGCCCTTAGAAGGATTGAAGCCGGCATCCGTCATGCGAAACAGGCAGGAGCAGACGGTGCTGTGTGGTTTGGACATTGGGGCTGTAAACATACCCTTGGAGCTGCACAGCTTGCAAAGAAGAAATTTGAGGAAGCCGGACTGCCCCTTTTGATCCTGGACGGTGACGGGTGTGATCGAAGCCATGGAGGAGAAGGACAGACTTCCACCAGGCTGGGAGCTTTTCTGGAAATGCTGGGAGGTGCTGAGAATGAATAAAACTTATTATGTCTGTAAATATACTCCAATTGAGCTTCTGGAATCTCTTGGCGGGGAATGTGAGAACTTTAACCATATGCCGGATGGCTTTGACCTGGCTGATCAGGTTTCACATCCCAATATCTGTGGTTTTGGGAAAACACTTCTGGAAGGAGTCATGGAGGGAAAAATTAAGGAACTTGTTCTGGTGAGCTGCTGTGATACCATCCGAAGTGTGTATGATATTCTGCTGGAAAGCGGTAAGCTGGATTTTCTTTATATTTTGGATGTGCTTTCACTGTGACAGTGCCTGCAGCAGAGAGCGTATGGCTGTACAGTTAAAAGGGCTGGCCAAGCTTATGCACAGTACAAAGGCACAGAGTTTGATGCGGGAAAATTCCGGGCTGCTTTCCATGCACAGGAGAAAATCACAAAGTCCCATATTGCAGTGCTTGGCGCCAGAATGGGGCAGGAATTATTTGAAATGACCAGCAAGGCTATGCCTCTTCCTGTAGAGAATGATACCTGCGTGCATAACCGTTCTGTGGGAAATATACTTCCACCGGAGGGTGCTTCTTTTGATGAACTGATGGACTGGTATGCAGGTGAGATTCTGGGGCAGATTCCATGTATGCGTATGATGGACCCGACAGGTCGTAAGAAGCTTTATAATGATCCGTCTGTTGCGGGGATTATTTATCATACAGTGAAGTTTTGTGATTTTTACAGCTTCGAATATGCTGAGATCAAGAATCATACAGATGTACCTCTTTTAAAAATCGAATCAGATTATACTATTCAGAGCAGCGGTCAGCTCTTACCAGACTGGAAGCTTTTGCAGAGAGCATTCAGCCTGAAACACTGGAGCAGACCATAGATGGAGACACAAAAGGAGAGAGAAAAATGGGAAAAGGTTATTTCGCAGGGATTGACAGTGGTTCCACCAGTACAGATGTGGTGATTTTAAATAAAGATCATGAGATTGTGACCAGTATTATCCTGCCTACAGGAGCAGGAGCTGCTATCGGAGCAGACCGTGCCCTTGCAGAGGCATTGAAGGAGGCCGGATTGCAGAGAGAAGATATTGATGCGCTGGTTACTACTGGATACGGACGTACAGCTATTAAAAATGGTGATAAGAGTATCACAGAGATCACCTGTCATGCAAGAGGTGCGCATTTCCTGAATCCGGAAGTCCGTACTGTTATTGATATTGGCGGACAGGACAGCAAGGTGATCCGACTGGATGAGAACGGTGCAGTTGCAAATTTGTTATGAATGACAAATGTGCGGCAGGAACCGGACGATTTCTGGAAATGATGGCACGTACCATGGAAATGAATCTGGATCAGATGAGCGAATGTGGGCTGGAATTCAAAGAAGATATTACAATTTCCAGTATGTGTACAGTATTTGCAGAATCAGAAGTTGTATCCCTGATCGCCCAGAATAAGGCAACAGATGATATTGTTCATGGTCTGAATAAGGCGGTTGCCGTAAAGACTGCCGCCCTTACCAGACGTGTGGGCGGTGAGGAGAAATATATGATGACCGGTGGTGTTTCTAAGAATAAGGCCTGGTAAAGACACTGGAAGAGAAGCTTGGAACAAAGCTGGTGATCAGTGACAAGGCTCAGCTTTGCGGTGCACTTGGCGCAGCACTGTTTGCGGCTGATATGGCTGATGTTATAAAAATT
>ENA-OQIM01001003-OQIM01001003.1-human-gut-metagenome-genome-assembly--contig:-NODE-1003-length-10130-cov-2.128461_pt1 | contig 10130 bp, 17 predicted proteins | sample MGYA00242579_ERZ504744 | MGnify/ENA primary metagenome ERZ504744 (study PRJEB26092, sample SAMD00036441) | human gut metagenome | host: Homo sapiens | study: EMG produced TPA metagenomics assembly of...
CCTCATCGGCCGTCCCTCGTACTGCTGGCCGTCACGTTCAGCACATCTACCACATTGGTGACCTTCTTGGCAAGGTTTGCCCCGACGTATTCACGCATCATCTCGAAGATCTCACACCGCAGGGGCATGGTGTCCACCATTCTGCCGTTCTCCCTGCATGGATTTCCTGCCCCCTCTCGGCGGCGTTTCCAGGCTCTCCCTTGCGGGGTCATCGCCGGGTATCCCATGCAGACGGTCATGCGGTTTTCAAGGTGCGGTGCTGGATTTGGCAATAAAAAATCGCCACACAACAACCTGAACCTGACCATCCCTTCCGGGATGGCCTTGGTTCGGGTTTGCTATGTAGCGATAAGAAAGTCAAAAATTTGCTCCGACTCCTTCGGGAGCCGAGCTGGAACTCTAAGTAAATATGTTATATTAAATTGTTGGGATAGACTACCACAAAAATCGCAGTGTGTCAACGTGAACTTGTCGGGGCAAGGCCCTCCATCTTGCTACGCAAGACCGTTCTGTCGCTTAAAAGCCCCACTGGGGCTTTCATTGCTGCGCTACGCTTCGCAAACGCGACTTTTGAGAACACGCCATTTTCGGCAGATTGCGAGAAAATGCTCTGAAAACTTTGGCGAAAAGAGAGAGCCGGATGGCTCGTTTTACTTATTTGTTTTTTACCAGCAGTGACTGATACGGTTCCAGCTCCACATCCGCCAGCCAGACGGAAGTGCCTTCCGGGGTGTGGTACTCGCCACCCAGAGCGTCCAGACTTGCCCCCGCCGGTACTCGGTAAAGTTGAACAGTCCCACCAGCGTTTCCTCGCCGCGCTTGCGCACCAGCGCCAGCACACCGGGGTTGTGGCTGTCCCATGTGGTCACCCACGCATCCGGGGCAAAGCAGGGGTCTGCCCGCATTTGGCGCAGCTGCTCCATGCCCTGCCACAAGGCGTTTTGCAGCGTGCCCTTTCGGGTGCGCTGCTTTGCGTTCTCCAAGTTGATTTGCTGCGATGCAAATTGCGGCTGTCCTCCACACGGTCAGGGTCGTTTTTGTAGTCCCAGCCGTTGAGTTGTGCAATCTCATCGCCACAGTTCAGCATGGGGAAGCCCTGCAAGAATGCCATTGCAGTATGCAGCAGCAGGTCGCGCTTCACCGCATAATCCAGTGCGGTCTTGTCGTCCTTTCCAGTGCCTGCTCCACGCCGCACAGGCTGGCGGTGGTGCCGCAGCTCCGGGCGTCGCCGGTGGCAGGGTCGTAGTTGTACAGCTCGCCCTTTGCCCAGCTTCCGGGGAAATTGCCCTCGTAGAAGTGGTACAGATATTCTTTATGTTTCTGCGGGTCGATGCCCAGCCGGTTTTCCACCGCTTCGTCCAGACCCCAGCCGATGTCATCGTGGCAGCGCAGATAGTTCACGAACCAGCAGTTGTCCGGCAGGGCGTGCAGGGCATCCAGCTGCGCCTTCAGCAGCCGGGTATCCCGGCTGGCAAGGGCACCCCACAGGTTGACCATGGTGGACACGTTGTAGAGCATGTGGCATTCCGGCTTTTCCGGGGTGCCGAAATAGGCGGCAAGCTCCTTGGGAGCCATGACCACCTCGCCCTTGAGGATGACCGCCGGGCAGACGCATTCCAGCACCATGCGGAGCATCCGCACGATGGTGTGCACCTGCGGCAGATTGCGGCAGGTGGTGCCCAGCTGCTTCCAGATGTAGGCACGGCGTCAATGCGGAACACCTCTACGCCAAGGTTTGCAAGGTGCAGAATGCTCTTGGTCATGTCCACGAACACCGCCGGGTTGGCGTAGTTCAGGTCCCACTGGTAGTCGTGGAAGGTGGTCAGCACCCACTTGTGCATTTCTTCGCACCATGTAAAGTTGCCGGGTGCGGTGTTGGGGAACACCTGCGGCACGGTCTGCTCGTACTGGTCGGGGATGGTGCGGTCGTCATAGAGGTGGTAATACGCCTGAAACCACGGGTCGCCCGCCTTTGCCGCCATGGCCCAGCGGTGGGTGCTGGCGGTGTGGTTCATGACAAAATCCAGACACAGGCTGATGCCGGCTTTCCGCAGTTCACGGGTCAGGTTTTCCAGATCCTTGTTCGTGCCAAGGGCAGGGTCTACGGTGTCAAAATCCTCCACCGCATAGCCGCCGTCGTTGTGGGGGTGGGGCATTTGCAGCAGGGGCATCAGGTGCAGATAGGTCAGCTTCTGCTCCTTGAGGTAGGGCAGCTTCTTTGCCAGTTCTTTCAGATTTCCGGCAAAGAGGTCGGTGTACATGGTCATGCCGAACATATTGCCCCGCTTGTACCACTCCGGGTCGGCAGAGCGTGCCTTGTCCAGTGCTTTCAGCTCGGCGCTGCGGGCGTTGTAGGCTTCTGCCATCTCCCGCTCCAGAACTTCCAGCCCTTCCCGGTTGTGGTACAGTTCCATGAACAGCCATTCCAGCTCGTCCTTGTGCTTGGCAAATCGGGACGCAAATTCCTGTTTTGTTGCCATGGTTCAGCCTCCACTTCCGCAAGGGTGGGCATGGCAGGGATAGCACCATGCCGGCTGGTGGTGATGCTGGCCGCTTTGTTGGCAAAGGCCAGAATGCCTTCCAGCTTGTCCACAGTCAGGGTGTTCAGCTCCTCCTTGCAGAGCTTGGACAGGGCAGCCCCAAAGAAGGTATCGCCTGCGCCGTTGGTGTCGCCTACCTTGCAGGGAACGCCAGCCACATGGCCGGTCTTGTCCTCAAAGCGGTAGAATACGCCGTTTGCACCCAAGGTGACAAAAATCAGCCGGATGCCGTTCTGTGCCAGCTGTGCCGTGCCGCTTTCGCAGTCGGTGGTGCCGGTGAGCAGGGGCAGCTCTTCATCGGACACTTTCAGGATATCCACCAGCGGCAGGGGAGCTTTCATCTGGGCAATGGCATCCTCTTTGTTCTTCCAGAGGTTTGCACGGTAATTGGGGTCATAAGTAATGACAGCACCCAGCTTTTTGGCGCGGGCGGCAGCGTCCAGCGTGGCAGTACGGGAGGGGTCGGCGGTCAGGCTGACAGAACCAAAGTGGACGATTTTGGCAGCTTTCAGAGCCTCGTCCGAAATGTCCTCTTTACACAGCATCACGTCAGCGTTGGCACTGCGGTAGAAGCTGAAATCCCGCTCGCCGGTGGCATCTACCGAGACCACCGCCATGGTGGTGGGGTGGTCTGCATCCACAGCCATGCCGGAAACATCCACCTTGTTCTCTGCCAGAACCTCTTTCAGGTAGCGGCCAAAGGCATCCGCACCCACCTTACCGATAAAGGCGGTCTGTGCACCCAGTCTGGATGCAGCCACCGCCAGATTGGCCGGGGCACCGCCGGGGTTTGCGGCAAACTGCGGAATGCCGCGCGCATCCTTGCCGGTCTGGGTCAGGTCGATCAACTTCACCAATCGTTAAAATGTCCATGATACTTCTCCTTATTCTTGATGTGAAACCCAACGATCACCGCTGGAACAGATAATGAATGTAAGCGGCTGCACGCTCCGGGTGCGGTGCATTCTGCACCACCAAGATAGACCTTGCCAGAAAAACCTGCCTGCCTGACAAACGGCGTGTCCGAAATATCCAGCACGGTCCCACCGGCGTTCAGACCCGACAGTGCATGGAAAGACGCATCCAGTGTCCGCAGATCGAGAAAATAATCATCTGCCAACAGTCGATCCCGTGCATATTCGTCCATCAGAACAACATCTAACCGCTGGGCACTGACTGCACCCAGCAGCTTCATCTCCGAAGCATATACATACTGCTCCTCTGCGCGTTCGCTTTCGCTGAGCAGCAAGCCGGACAGCAGATCGACCTGTTGTTTTTGGTCAGACCCTGCGCCTCGGCAAAGCCGGTGGTAAGCTGTTCCGTCAGATCAGACCCGGCAGTGATATTTACCAGACCAAGGTAAAGCACATCCTCTTTTTTCGTCACATGGCGGTAGCTGTATAGCCAAGGATATAGACGACGATGAGTATGATCGCAATGGGCAGCTTGTAATATGCCAGATGTGCTCCCACTTTTGCGCCCATGGAGGGAGCGGAGCGTATCCCGGTCAGTTTTTATCATGGTCGTATTCCTCGTGTACTGCATCGGGGTCTCCACCGATCAGATAGAGGATCCGAAGCATCAGAAAGGAGCAGAGCATGGCACAGAAGCCCATGCCCAGCAGGAATGCAGGTGTGAACACAAACACAATGACGTACCCCATGATGCCATAGATCGCCGCCATCAGCAGGGTGCAAAACAGATACCGGACACCCACGAGAAGCGCTGTTTTCAGGATGCCGAAGGTGGTGTTTTCAAACCGTGCCAGCAGAGGAAAGGCATACAGCAGAACGATGCCGTACAGAACTGCCGCACCAATAAGCGTTGCAGTGAGCAGCGTCCAGAAAATGTTTTCGCTCCACATTCGGCGCAGCACAAAGCCATCCGCAGCCAGGAAACTGCCGACTGCCAGCAGGATAAGCCAGAGTTTTGTGGCAGGCTTAAAATTTTCCCGGAACGCCTTAAAAAACATCCGGGTCAGACCATCGTCCCGATCTTCCGCCATTTTGAGTGTGACGTAGAACAATGCGGTCGTAGAAGCCCCTATGGTAACGATGGGCAGGTGCACACGAGCCATAAGATGTTCAGGTAAGCACTGTAAGTCAATTTCGTCAGCACAGCAAACAGCGGCTTGTCCGTATTGCACAGGTCACGCATGGGGGGTCTCCTTTCGCTCAATCTCCTGTGGATTCGCGCAGGATCAGGTTGGTTTCCGTATAGACAGTGCGATAGTTCAGCGATGGCTCTTCGATGCGGGTCATAAGCAGATTGGCAGCGGTGTAGCCCATGATCTGTTCATGGATATGGATCGAAGTCAGACGGGGGACAAAGTAGGAAGCCTCCTGACTGTCATCGAAGCCGCAGACCCAGATATCATCGGGAACCGAATACCCCAGCTCATTCAATGCCTTGACCAGATCCATGGCAACAAAGTCATTGGCGCAGACAAAGGCATCCGGCATCGTTTTAAACCGACGTATGGTTTCGTACAGGGATGCCGGATAGTTCTGCTGTCCAGATGGCATCGCACAGGTGCTCAGGCCTTCTGTCAGACCAAAGTACTCCACTGCATCCTTATAAGCCATATAACGCTCAAAGAAGGACTGACAGTGGTTTTTATCCCCCGCAAAGCTGATGCGTTTTTTGCCGCGCTGGACCATGTGGGCCACCGCATTCTGGATCTCAATGCGGTTTTCCATATAAAGGCGGTCAGCTTTAAGAGGAGGACGCATATCCATCACAGGGGTGTCTACAAACAGCAGCGGAACATCCAGATCGCACAGCATCTGTGCGTAGTCATAGTCGAATACTTCAAAGCAGATGATGCCGGCTGTGCGCTCGGTATTGAGAGAAGATGGAAGTTTTTTCTCTTTCAGCTCTATGGGAGAAATGCGATGAATGGTCATGCCGCTGTGCAGATGGTCGATTTCCGCCTGGAAACGATCCAGCATCATGGAGGAAAAGTGAGAGCTGCTCAGAAACTGGGTCGTCAGCATGGCGATCTCCCGTTTGTCACTCGGCAGAAGGAAAGGCTCTGCTGCTTTTGCAGCGTCTTCCTGAAACAGCGGCAGATAGGCAAACTGCTTATAGCCCATTTCGGCGGCTTTGCGCAGGATCTTCTCCCGTGTGGCATCTGCCAGCACACCGGTGTTGTTGATGGCCTTTGAAACTGTGTTGCGGGAAAGCTGCAGTTCGTTTGCAATATCCTGAATGGTGACTTTGGTAGACATGGTCTGCTCGATTCTGTAACACTCTATAAGTAAGAAATGTACTTTAATAAATATATTCTGTAGGTATCTCCGTCCGGGAGATTCCTGTGTTTCTGATACCAGTATAGTGCATATGCACAAATTAGTCAAATGTAAAAACGCAAATCAGCATATTGCACATTCGCACGCACTGCTTTTTGTGCAGCTGCACGAATGTACCGTAATTCGCTTAAAAACGAGGAAAACGCCATTGACTTTTGCGATTGGTGATGGTATAAATAAATCACAGGGTTTTACAAATGCACCATTCAAGGGGGTCTGAGCAGAACATGTTGTGCAAATGTAAACAAAGAGAAACGGTACAATGAAATCAAAAAGGAGGAGAATGATTCATGAAAGCAAAGATGGCCTCGCCGGAAACGGCTGTGCTGACAGCAGAACGCAAGCTGCACAACACATGGGTCTACATTAAACGGCATTGGCAGCTTTACCTGTTGTTTCTGCTGCCTGCTGTGGTGCTGACGCTGGTGTTCAAGTACGCTCCCATGGGCGGTGTGCTGATCGCGTTCCAGAAGTACAATCCCTTCAAAGGTATCTGGGGCAGCGAGTGGGTAGGCTTCAAAAACTTTACCCGCTTCATGTCCTCGCCGGACTTCCAGCGCTATCTGATCAACACCCTGAAGCTGAGCGTCTACGGTCTGCTGTGGGGCTTCCCGATCCCCATTCTGCTGGCATTCCTGCTCAACCGTATCGAGAGCAAGAAGATCAAGCAGAAGGTGCAGCTGGTGCTGTATATGCCCAACTTCATCTCGGTCATCGTGCTGTGCGGCATCGTCCGGGTGCTGCTGAGTGTCACCGGTCCGGTGAACGGCCTGCTTCACACCAGCATCAACTTCATGACGCTGCCGGAAGCGTTCCGCCCCATCTACATCATCAGCGGCATCTGGCAGGGTGCCGGCTGGGCATCCATCATGTACACCGCATCCCTTTCTAACGCCAGCAAAGATCTGAAGGAAGCTGCTATGATCGACGGCGCAAACCTGATCCAGCAGATCATGACAGTGGAGTGGCCCGCCATTAAGGATATGGTCGTTATTCAGTTCATCCTGCAGGCAGGCAACATCATGAGCATCGGTTTTGAAAAGGCCTATGCCCTGCAAACTGACCTGAACCTGAACACTGCCGAGATCATTGCAACGTATGTTTATAAAAAGGGCCTGTTGGACGGCGATTACAGCTTCTCCACGGCAGTCGGTCTGTTCAACACCATTGTCAACGTCATCCTGCTGATCGCAGTGAACAAGGTCGTTGCCAAAATGAACGATGGCAAGGGCTTGTAAGGAGGGGTTTACCATGGCAAAACAGAAAAAATCAAAAATGGCCCTCTACACCAGACAAGATAAGATCATCCTGTACTGCGGCTACGCACTTCTGGGCTTGTTCCTGCTGGCGATCATCGTTCCGATGATCTACATCGTCATCGCGTCCTTTATGGACCCGGTCACTCTGCAAAACAAGGGTATCTCCTTTGATTTCAGCAAGTGGAGTCTGGATGCTTACCAGCGTGTCGTTTCGGACAAGCAGATCTGGGTCGGCTTCAAGAACGCAATACTTTACTCGATCATCTTCACCATCATCTCGGTAGCTGTGACGATGCTTGCCGCTTATCCCATGTCGCTGCCGGACTTCAAAGGCAAAGCAATCTTCAACACCTTGTTTGTGATCACGATGTTTTTCAGCGGCGGTCTGATCCCCACCTACCTGCTCATCAACAATCTGGGTCTGCTGGATTCCATGTGGGCGGTCATTCTGCCGGGAGCATTCAGCGTGTGGAACATGATCATTGCCCGTACCTATTATCAAGGCATCCCGCGTGAGCTGCGTGAAGCTGCGGATGTGGATGGAGCCAGCGAGATGCTTTACTTCTTCAAGATCCTGCTGCCCGTCTGTATGCCGGTGGTGGCAGTTCTGGCCCTGTGGCAGTTCGTGGCAATGTGGAACAGCTACTTTGACGCCATGATCTACCTGAACAGCGCATCGAAGCAGCCGCTGCAGCTGGTGCTGCGTTCCATCCTGATCCAGAGCCAGCCGGAATCCGGCATGATCGCAGATATCCAGAGCACTGCCGAACGTGCCAAGATGGCAGAGCTGCTCAAATATGCAACCATTATTATTTCCAGTCTGCCGCTGCTGGTGATGTATCCCTTCTTCCAGAAGTATTTTGATGCCGGCATCATGGCTGGTTCCATTAAAGGCTGAGGATATTCCAGAATTTTATAAGCGGGTACGCTCATCTGTTACAACGAAAAAAGAAACATAAAAAAAGGAGAAAATACCATGAAAAAGCTGATCTCTCGCCGCAACTTCCTCAAGGTCTGCGCTCTGGCGGCTCTGCCGCTGCTCTGTCTGCCTGTGGCGGCGGCAAATCCACCGGCAGCGGTAATTCTGCTGCCGCAGCTGTGGACGTGACCGGTGCCGTTACATTTCCGCTGTCTGAAAAGGTCACCTTTACCGGTATGACCAGCTTCCCTGTGGGCAGCGAACCCGAGCCGAACAACCGCACCATCTTTAAGCGTCTGGAAGAGCAGACCAATGTGCACATCGACTGGACCGCCATCCAGTCCGACCAGTGGAGCGATAAGATCACCCTGAATATGTCCAACCCCAACACCCTGACGGATTTTGTTTTTACTGCTGATTTTACCGACAGCAATCTGCTGCGCTACGCAGATCAGGGTGTCATCCTCAATCTGGAAGACTACATTGACAACAATATGCCTTATCTCCAGAAGGTCTTTGAGCAGTACCCGGAGTACCGCACCATGTGCACCGACAGCGATGGCCACATCTGGCACTGCCCTGGATCGAGCAGCTCGGCTCAGAAAAGACCGCCATCCAGACCATTGGCAACATGAGCTTCATCAATACCAAGTGGCTGAACTTCCTCGGTCTGTCGATGCCCACCACGGTGGACGAGTTTGAGCAGGTGCTGATTGCATTCCGTGATAACGCTGCTTCTATCAAGGCAGAGTATGGCATTGACGGCGACATCATCCCCATGTCCTGCATCGTCAACAACGGCGATCAGGACCCCAGCATCCTCATCAATGGCTTTGGCGAAGGCTACGGCGATGCTGACAAAGACCGCCATATTGCCGTTACCAACGACCGGAAAGTTATCTGTGCCGCCACCCAGCAGGCTACCGCGATGGTCTGGACTGGCTGCACAAGCTGTATGCCGAGAAGCTCATTGACCCGGAGTGCTTCACGCAGGAGTGGTCCACCTATGTTTCCAAGGGCAAGGCTGGCCGCTATGGTGTCTGCTTCAGCTGGGATGTTGCCAACATTGACAACCTGACCGACTGGGAGCCGCTGCCCGCCCTGACCGCCGATACCCGCAATATCACCCCGCAGAACGGCTCTTTCACCAGCGGCTTTGCCCGCGGCAGATGCGTTGTCACCGCAAAGGCGGAGAACCCCGCACTGGTTTGCGCATGGCTGGATCAGATGTACGCACCCCTCCAGTCTCCGCAGAACAACTGGGGCACCTACGGCGATGCGGAAGGCTTTAACATCTTTGAACTGTCCACCAACGATAAGGGCGAGCCCATGCTGAAGCACGCTCCTCTGGGCGATGCTTCTCCCGTGGAAGTCCGTGAAGCGCAGTGTGTCAGTGGACCTCTGGCGGTTCTGGATGATTACTATGGTGTATACGTTACCTGCCCGGACGATGCACAGTATCGTCTGGACTGGATCAAGGAGATCTACACCCCGGATATGAACAACGATTATGTCTATCCCAATGTCTTTATGAGCAACGAGGACACCGAGCAGGTCTCTAACCTGCAGGCAGATCTGCAGACCTACATGAATACGCAGAAGGCCGACTGGATCATGAACGGCACTACGGATGCAGAGTGGAACGAATATCTGAGCAAGCTGGAAGACTACGGCCTGTCCGACTATCTGGGCATTATGCAGAAATATCTGGATGCTTACTACGCATAAGAATTCTTTCCTTTGGAGGATTCCATGAACGATTTGACTTTACAAAAAGCCCGTGCCTACGAGGCCGAGCACGGCGCAGCGATCTCCCCGGAAGAACGCCCTGCCTACCACATGACCCCTTATGTGGGCTGGCTGAACGACCCCAACGGCTTCTCTTATTATAAAGGGAAGTATCACCAGTTCTATCAGTATAACCTACGATGTGCGGTGGGCGCCCATGCACTGGGGTCACGCCGTCAGCACCGACCTGCTGCACTGGGAGTATCTGCTGTGCGCTTGCACCGGATTCCCCGGCAGACAATGGCCCCGGCTGTTTCTCCGGCTCTGCCACCGAGATGGATGACGGCAAGCAGCTGCTGATGTACACCAGCGT
>ENA-OQIM01001004-OQIM01001004.1-human-gut-metagenome-genome-assembly--contig:-NODE-1004-length-10130-cov-1.949515_pt1 | contig 10130 bp, 12 predicted proteins | sample MGYA00242579_ERZ504744 | MGnify/ENA primary metagenome ERZ504744 (study PRJEB26092, sample SAMD00036441) | human gut metagenome | host: Homo sapiens | study: EMG produced TPA metagenomics assembly of...
TCTCTGCCCGCCCCTTCCGCAGCCCGCACCACTCGGCCAGCGCTGCCGCCCTTGCCGGCGGCGGAGCGCAGTTCCGCCCGGGCGAGTGCAGTCTTGCCAACTGCGGCGTGCTGTTTTTGGACGAGCTGCCGGAGTTTTCCCGCGAGAGCTTAGAGGTGCTGCGCCAGCCGCTGGAGGACGGTCAGATCACCGTGAGCCGCGCCGCCGGAAGCGCCACCTACCCCAGCCACTTCCAGCTGGTAGCCGCTATGAACCCCTGCAAATGCGGCTACTACGGCCACCCCACCCGCGCCTGCACCTGCTCGCCCAGTGCGGTGCGGCAGTACCGCAGCCGGGTGTCCGGCCCGCTTTTGGACCGCATCGACCTGTGCGTGGAGATGGACCCCATCGCCTTTGACGAGCTGCATACCGCTGCCCCCTCCGAGAGCAGCGCGGAGCTGCGCAAACAGGTGCTGGCTGCCCGCGCCATTCAGGCCAAACGCTACGCTGCGCCGGGCTTTAAGGGAGTGCACTGCAACGCCCAGCTGAACGCCGGACAGGTGCGGCGCATCTGCCGCATGACCCCCGGTGCCGAGCAGCTGCTGCGCAGCTCCTACGATGCACTGGGACTTTCCGCCCGGGCGCACGACCGCATTTTGCGGGTAGCCCGCACTGTGGCCGACCTTGCGGGCAAGACCCTGCTGGACGAGGACTCTCTGCTGGAGGCGCTGCAATACCGGGCGCAGGAGAAATTGGACGGATAAGGCAGTCTGCGCTCTAAAAATACAACGGAAAGAGGATGGAACACATGAAGCGCGCATACACAAATGGCATTCTTCTGGACGGCACCGAGCAGATGGAACCGGTACGGGGCAAGGTGCTGCTGACCGAAAACGATAAGATCACCGCCATTGCAGATGCGAGTGTAAGCCTTGACGGCTACGAGGTCATCGACTTGCACGGCGGGTATCTGTGCCCGGGGCTCATCAACCTGCACGTCCATCTGGCGGGCAACGGCAAACCCAGCGCAAAGCCCCGAGACAATGCGGCGCTGGTACGCAAGATCCTGAGCAACAGGCTGACCCGCGCCATCGCATACCGGCTGGTGTGCAGCTATGCCAAGCTGGAGCTGCTGGGCGGAGTGACCACCGTGCGCACCGTGGGCGGCATTGCGGACTTGACACCCGCTGCCGGGACGACAGCGCCGCCGGAAAGGTGCTGGCACCCCGGATTCTAGCCGCTAACGAGGGCATCTCAGTGCCGGGCGGGCACATGGCAGGCTCGGTGGCGGTGGCAGCGCACAACAACGCCGAAGCGCTGGCGCAGCTGGAAAAGGCCAGCGCACAGAAGGTAGACCTTGTCAAGCTGATGATCACCGCGGCGTGCTGGACGCCACCGAAAAGGGCACCCCCGGCGAGATGAAGATGCCGCCGGAGATGATCAAAGCCGTCTGCGATGCAGCCCACAAGCTGGGCTACACTGTTGCCGCCCACACCGAATCCCTGCGGGCGTGAAGGCTGCGCTGGAAAACGGCGTGGACTCCATTGAGCACGGCGCAAAAATGGACGAGGAGACGGTGCGTCTGTACAAGGAGCGGGGCGCATTTCTGTGCACGACCATCTCCCCCGCACTGCCCTACGCACTGTTTGACACTACCGTTTCGGGCGCATCAGAAAAAGACCAGTACAACGGAAAGATCGTCTTTGACGGCGTGATCGAAAGTGCAAAAACCGCGCTGGCAAACGGCATCCCGGTGGGCTTGGGCAACGATGTAGGCTGCCCTACATCACCCAGTATGATTTCTGGCGGGAGTTGTGCTACTTCCACAAATACTGCTGTGTGAGCAACCGTTTTGCCCTCTACACGGCCACCCTGCGCAACGCGCAGCTGGCGGGCATCGGCGATGTGACCGGCTCTATCGCGCCCGGCAAAAGCGCAGACTTATCGTAACGCGCGAAAACCCGCTGGAGGATCTGCGGGCTTTGCAACATCTGGAACTAGTGGTCTGCCGCGGCCGTGCCGTGAAAAAGCCCTCCCCTAAGCGCAAAAAAGAAGTGGACGCCCTGCTGGATCCGTATCTCGTGTAAGCAACCTGTCCAACATATAAAAACGCGAGTGGCCAAAACGGTCGCTCGCGTTTTGTTTGCTATCGGTGGTTGCATTTTCTCTTTTCCGGTGCCGCCCGGTGTGGTATACTGGAAACGTAGAGGCAAAAATGGAAAGGAGCAAAGTACAAATGAACATTCGTAAAGCCGAAGAAAAAGACATTCCCAGACTGCTTGCACTGCTGGGACAGGTGCTGCAGATCCACGCAGAGATACGCCCGGATATTTTTATTCCCGGCACCACAAAATACACTGTCTGCGAGTTAGCAGAGCTTTTGAAGCAGGAGGACAAGCCCATCTACGTTGCCGTGAACGAGGAGGATGTGTGCATGGGCTATGCCTTCTGTCAGCTGAAGAAGCAGCCTTTTTCCACCAACATGGTACCCTTCAAGTCACTGTTCATTGATGACCTTTGCGTTGACAAGCAGGCGCGCGGACAGCACATCGGGGAAAGCCTGTTTGAATATGTAAAGCAGCAGGCAAAAGCGCTGGGTTGCTACGAGGTGACCCTGAACGTCTGGGCGGGGAACACTTCGGCAGAGCACTTTTATGAAAAGATGGGCATGAAAACCAAGGAACGGCAGATGGAGTATATTCTGTAACTCGGCTTCTTGGTTTCAGGACAAATAATGCATTCTATATCCCCCGGCGCAGCTACAAAACGGCTGCCCGCTTTTTTATCGCAACATAAAATCGCCGCATTGTGGTCAAAGCCAAAGGAATTTTTCTCATTTTTCAGTAGATTCTTCCAGATTCTTTCGGTACTGTGCCGGACTGACACCATACTCTTTCTTGAATACTCGGCTAAAATAGAGTGGGTTATCATACCCTACGATCTCTGCAATTTCTCCAATATTGTATTCGGTGTTCTCCAATAAGCTTTGTGCATTTACCATCCGAAGGGACAGGATGTATTGTGCAGGGCTTATTTTCATGTACAGCTTAAAATTACGGATAAACCAGTTCGTACTGATATGCAGCGATTCTGCGTAATCGTCCACACTGACCTTTGTATTATAATTCTCGTTAAAGTAGGCAGCGGCGGCTTCGATTTCTTCGGGGATGCTTGTAGTTGTTTTCTCGCTTTCCTGCTGTTGCCTGCTTACTAAAAGCAGAATGATGTTGAAGAGAGAAGCAATATAGTCTTCATAGCCATATTCACATTGTTGCAGTTCCCGGATGATCTTTCGGAACAGCATTTTGTAATCCGGCAGTGTGCCGCTGTAAAAAACGTGCTTGTCCAATGGTATTCCGTGATAGTTCAGGATGTTTTTGACATCATATCCTGTAAAGTGAATCCAGAACACCTCTGGATGATCTTCTACATAGTAGACATACTTCTGGATTTCTTTCGGCTGATAAAGCACCATGTGTCCAGAAGTCACCACTTCCTCAACACCATCGAACCAGAAGTGTGCTTTACCAGATGCCACATAGAGGATTTGATAGTCTCTGCGACCCTTTGCCCAAGAAGTAGGCAGCTTAGGGCGTTTTTTTCAAGCGATAAGTGCCGCAGCTGCCTACGACCAGCGGCTTTGAGTAGTCTTTGAAATCCAACGGGAGTTGTTCAAATATCCTGAGTTGAAATACATCCCTGCGTCCTCCTCATCTTCAGAGATTTTACAGTGATTTGGGAAATGTTCTATCAAAAAATTACAAACTCTTTGATTTTGTGCATATTTTGTTCCATCTTGTCTATATCTTTTCGTTCCATTAGATTCTATAATATTTTCAGACGAAACGCAAGAGATTTGGGCAACTTGCGTAACGAGAATTCCAGTCTGAAGTGCGCAGCAGATTGGTCGCGCCCACACAAAACAAGCAAGATGGGAGAAAGCACAATGACTGAGAAACGTTATCTAAAGTGGTATAATAAAGTCGGCTATGGTTCAGGCGATATTGCAGGCAACGTGGTGTATGCATTCCTGTCCTCCTTCGTCATGATCTATCTGACCAACACCGTTGGCCTGAACCCCGGCATCGTCGGCACCCTGATCGCAGTCTCCAAGCTGCTGGATGGTGTGACGGACATTTTCTTTGGTTCTTTGATTGACAAAACGCATTCTAAGATGGGCAAAGCCCGTCCTTGGATGCTGTACGGCTACATTGGCTGTGCCATTACGCTGGTGGCAATTTTCGCCATCCCGACCAATCTGGGACAGTTTGCACAGTACGCATGGTTCCTGATCGCATATACTCTGCTGAACGCTGTATTCTACACTGCAAACAACATTGCTTACTCTGCACTGACTGCTCTCATCACGAAGAACAGTGCCGAACAGGTCGAGATGGGTTCTTGGCGTTTCATGTTCGCCTTTGCCACCAGCCTGCTCATCCAGTCCATCACGCTGGGTGCTGTTACGGCATTGGGCGGTGGTGCTGCCGGTTGGCGCACTGTTGCAATCATCTACGCCATCATCGGTCTGCTTGTCAACACCCTCTCCGTTTTCTCCGTGAAGGAACTGCCGGAAGGCGAATTGGTGGATACCACCGACAAAAGGAAATCGAGCAGGACGAAAAGTACAATCTGGTTCAGGCCGCAAAGCTGCTTGCTGGTAACAAATATTATATGATGATTTGCGTCACCTACATTTTGCAGCAGATCTACGGTGCCATGATCAGCATGGGCACCTACTATGCAACCTACATCCTTGGCAACCAGAATCTGTTCGGTGTATTCTCTTGGGCAATCAACATTCCTCTGATCATCGCACTGGTGTTCACCCCGACCTTGGTTGCAAAGTGGAATGGAATGTATAAGCTGAATGTAATGAGCTATACTCTGGCAACGATTTCTCGTGCACTGGTTGCTGTAGCCGGTTACATGGGCAGCGGCAATGTGACCTTGATGCTGCTCTTTACTGCAATCGCAGCTCTTGGTCAGGGTCCTTGGCAGGGCGATATGAACGCTGCGATTGCTGCTTGCTCTGAATATACTTGGCTGACGAAGCATAAGCGCGTGGATGGCACGATGTACTCCTGCACTTCTCTCGGTGTGAAGCTGGGCGGCGGCCTAGGTACTGCCATCACCGGCTGGCTGCTGGCAGCAAGCCATTTCGATAGTGCGCTGGCTGTCCAGCCCGAATCCTGCATCTCGATGCTGAAGATCATGTATCTGGTGATTCCGTTTGCTCTGGATGCCATCATCACCTTCATTCTCTCTCGTATGAAGGTCGAAGAAGCAAATGAAAAACTGCGTGCAGCAGTCTGATAACAAGCCATTATCATTTCTCCTTCATCTGCTGTTCCCCGGAGGCTGGAGAAACATTATAAAATTATAAAAGGTAAATGAGGAAATACTATGGCTGCATTTGATTTTGCAAAAGTAAAAGACCCCACCTTTTTCAAGGAAAACGTGCTGAATGCTCATGCAAGTTCCGTACTTACGCTTCCCGCGAAGAATATCGGACAGGCTCCTCTTCTTTGGCGATGAAGCTGGACGGCATCTGGAAATTCGCCTACGCAAAGAACTACACCAGTGCCATCCCCGGCTTTGAAAAGACGGATTACGATTGCAGCGGCTGGGATGACATTCATGTTCCGGCACACATCCAGATGGAGGGCTACGACATTCCCCAGTATGCGAATGTTCAGTATCCGTGGGATGGCCGTGAAGAAGTACAGCCGGGTGAGATCCCGCAGCGGTTCAATCCGGTGGCAAGCTATGTAAAATACTTCGAGCTGCCGGAATCCATGCAGGGCAAGCCCGTCCACATTGAGTTCGAGGGTGTGGAAAGCGGCATGGCTCTTTGGCTGAACGGGTCTTATGTGGGCTATACCGAGGACAGCTTCTCCGCACACGCATTCGATCTGACTCCCTATCTCCAGCCGGGCGTGAATAAACTTGCTGTGCAGGTGTTCAAGTGGACTTCCTCCAGCTGGTGCGAAGATCAGGACTTCTTCCGCTTCTCCGGCATCTTCCGCAGCGTGTGGCTGTACGCCATCCCCACCGTGCATCTGGAAGATGTATCCGTCAAAACGCTGTTTGCCGGGGATGATTTTACTCATTCCACGCTGGAAGTTGCATTGCAGGTGGAGGGTAAGGGCGCAGCCGTCTGACCCTGCGCCGCAGTGAACTGGAAGTGTTCTCCGAAAAAATCGCACTGAACGGCGGCTCTGCGCTGTTCAGTCATGCGGTGGAGAACCCCCACCTGTGGAGTGCAGAGGACCCGGCTCTGTATGAACTGGAAATTGAGCTGCTGGACGACGCAGGCCATCTGGTAGAGGTGACCGGGCAGAAAGTCGGTTTCCGCAAGTTCGAACTGAAGAACAATCGGATGCTGCTCAACGGCAAGCGCATCGTGTTCAAGGGTGCCAACCGTCATGAGTTCAGCTCCATTACGGGTCGTGCTGTGGGCGTACACACCCATGAGGAACTGCTTCGGGATATCATCACCATGAAGCAGAACAACATCAATGCCATCCGCACCAGCCATTACCAGAATCAGGATGCACTGTACGACCTGTGCGACGAGTATGGTCTGTATCTGATCGCAGAGAACAATCTGGAATCCCATGGCACATGGGATATTCATCAGGCTGGCATTCGCGGCATCGAGGGCGTTTTGCCCAATGATAAGCCGGAGTGGAAAGCTGTCTTGTTTGACCGCATGAATTCCACTTACCAGCGTAACAAAAACCATCCTGCTGTTCTGATCTGGTCTCTGGGCAACGAATCGTTTGGTGGTGAGACCCTGCTCCAGATGGCAGAGATGGTCCGCCGCTTTGATGACACCCGTCTGGTGCATTACGAAGGTGTGGTCAATGATCCCCGCTTCCTCGAAACCACCGATATCGAGAGCCATATGTACAGCACTGTGAAGGACATTAAAGAGTATCTGGCACAGAGCGATAAGCGGCCTTATATCGAGTGCGAATATTCTCATGCTATGGGCAACTCCAACGGTGCTTTGCACAAGTACACGGAACTTGCCGACCAGAAGGACTGCGGCTATCAGGGCGGCTTCATCTGGGATTACATCGACCAGTCCATCTGGAAAAAAGACCGCTACGGCAAGTGGTTCCAAGCCTACGGCGGCGACTTCGGCGAGCGTCCTACCGACTATAATTTCAGCGGGAACGGCATTGCTACGGTGGTGACCGTGCTCCTTCTCCCAAGATGCAGGAGGTCAAGTTCTGCTATCAGAACATCGCCATTTCCATCGACAACTCTGGCTTCGAAGTCTGGAATAAGAACCTGTTCACCTCTACGGGTGCCTTCGACTGCGTTGCTCTGCTGCATCGTGATGGAAAGCTGTATCAGCAACAGGAACTGACCAATATTGATGTTGCTCCCGAAGAGCGTTCCAGCTTCCCGCTGCCGTTTATGGTTCCTGCGCTCCCCGGTGAATATGCAGTGACCATCAGCTTCCGTTTGAAGGAGGACACCAGCTGGGCAAAGAAAGGTCATGAAGTCGCCTTTGGACAGGGTGTGATCGCTGTGGTTCGTTCCATTCCCAGCAAGAAGGTCACGCCGTTTACCGTTACGCACGGTACACACAACATCGGTGTCCGTGGTGAGAATTTCGATGTTTTGTTCTCCGATCTGAACGGCGGTCTGACTTCCTACCGCTATGCCGGCAAGGAGATGATTCAGGAGATTCCCCGTCCCAACTTCTGGCGCGCTCCCATCGACAACGACTGTGGCAACAATATGGGCGGCGTTCGCGGTCAGTGGAAGCTGGCAAGCCTGTACGCTACCGCCAAGGGCATCGGCAAGGAGATCCCGTCTGTTCATGGCGGCACCATCCTCCAGAACCCCACCTGCGAGGTGGAAGCGACAGCGTGGTCGTGACCTATCTCTATAACCTCCAGACCAGCCCCGCAGCAGAGTGCAGCCTGCAGTACCGTGTGTTCGGTGATGGCCGCATCCAGACCACCCTGCACTATGACCCGGTGGAAGGACTTGCAGCAATGCCGGAGTTCGGCGTACTGTTCAAGATCGACGCTGACTACGACACGGTGGAGTGGTACGGAAACGGCCCTGCGGAGACCTACTGGGATCGCCAGCATGGTGCAAAGCTGGGCATTTACCAGAACAAGGTCGCAGACAACATGGCACAGTACCTTGTGCCGCAGGAGTGCGGTGCAAAGACCGCTGTGCGCTGGGCAAAGGTAATGGACCGCAAGGGTCGTGGGCTGCTGTTTACCGCGGATGCCGCAAAGCCCATGTTCTTCTCTGCGCTGCCCTACACTCCCCATGAAATGGAGAGTGCCAAGCATCCCTACGAGCTGCCCCCGGTCCATTACACGGTCATTCGTGCTATGGGTGAGCAGATGGGCGTTGGCGGCGATGACAGCTGGGGTGCCAATGTCCACCCGGAGTATATTCCTGATGTGACCAAGCCTGTGGAGTTCACCTTTACGTTCCGTGGCATCTGACCCTCGTTATTAAGACACCTTCGCGTTGAGATAAGGACATCCCTGCATGAGATTCCTATCAAAAGCGAGGGTGTCTTTTTTGGTATCACAAAATCTCAATTCCTGACACCACTATTTATAAGTAGGGCTTCACTCTATATAAGTAGCGTTGCTATGTCAAAATAACCGTATTTCGCTTTTGTTTGGAGCATTTCTTTGAATGGTTCTCCAAACTTCTTTAACGTATTGAAGTATACAAATTTTATCATATTCCACCGGTGGATACTTAAATTTTTTTCAGTAAGTGTTTCACCATCTTACGCATACTCGCACGGGCAGTTTCTTTTTTCTGCAGGTTCTATTACGCTCGCATTACTGAATTTCTGCGTTTCCAGCCATCTCCATTGCAGCGTTCGATTGACACAGGTTGAGTTATCGGCAAATACAGCAAACACAACGGGCAGCTCTGGTAACAGAGCTGCCCGTTGTGTTCGTTTATGAAAAGGAGAACTTAGATCTCATACCACTTGATCTCGTTGGCATCCAGATGCAGAGCAAAGCTGCTGCCGTCTGTAGTGTAAACGGTGGTGTCCTGCGGCTCGTAGGTGTTGTTCACCACACAATACTTGCCGTTTTTCACGTAGGCGTGCACCTCCACGTTGTAGTTGGAGCTGAACCAGGTGTGCAGCTCCTCCTCGCTGTGGGCGCTCCACAGGATGGCACGGTACAGGGTGCGGCTGTTGGCAAAGCTGTAGGCACACCGCTGATGTAGACTGCACGGCCCTTACCGAAATCGTGGGCAGCCATCTGCACTTCCCTGTTCCGCTGCACCAGCACCTCGGTACCCTCGAGGGCGTAGATGTTCTTCTTGCCCTCGCCAAAGTCGATGGGCTGGTCGGCATCCTGCAGGATGGAAGTGGTCCGGGTGCTCTTCCAGTTGTACTTGTCGTAGTTGAGGGTGAAGCCTGTTTTCTTCCTCCACGCCCAGCACGCTGGCAAGCTGGAGGATGTGGCCCTGATAGGCATGACCGGAGGCTCACCCACGCCGATGAAGCCGCCGCCGTTCCAGACGAATTTCCGGATGGCGGAGGAGATCTCCGGGTCTTCCCACCAGATGCCGCCGGTGTGGGCGGTGTCGGCATCGCCCACATTGATGATGACATCCAGCTCATCCAGCAGGGCGGGGTCCTTCTTGATGTCCTCAAAGCTGATGAACTTCACGTCAAAGGGCGCGCCGGACAGCATTTCGATGACACCGGAGTAGCTGTAGTTCTGCTTGTAGTAGAGGGCGTGGTGCACCATGTGGCAGCCCCAGGCCCGCATCTTGCCCCAGCAGTTCAGCACGGCCACCCGCTTGACGCAGTAGGGCGTGGTGCCCTTGATGTTCTCATACAGCTCACGGAACTCGCTGCAGACGCTCTCCACATAGTCCACGAACTCCGGGAACTGCAGCGCCAGCTTCAGGTAGCCGCCGTAGCCGATGCGGTCAATGGGCTTGCGCAGGATGGCGCGGCGGGCCGTGACCCAGTTTTCCTTGGCCTCCCGCACCGGGTCGCCGCCCTCGTGGAAGGTGTCCGGGAAGAAGTACGGGCAGGTAAACGGCCCTCGGTGTCACCTTTACGCCCTCGATGTCCGAGACTCAGCGCGGGTGGAGCCCGTTGCCCACGCTGCCCACCACGGCATCCA
>ENA-OQIM01001005-OQIM01001005.1-human-gut-metagenome-genome-assembly--contig:-NODE-1005-length-10126-cov-2.091809_pt1 | contig 10126 bp, 14 predicted proteins | sample MGYA00242579_ERZ504744 | MGnify/ENA primary metagenome ERZ504744 (study PRJEB26092, sample SAMD00036441) | human gut metagenome | host: Homo sapiens | study: EMG produced TPA metagenomics assembly of...
GTATCCTTTGTAATATCTCCTGCAAACGTTCCTCTCTCATAACACATGCAATGATCTACACCAAACACCATAGCAAGCTGTATCCACAATCCCAGGATACATGTATCTGTCCGCCATCATCTACAAACTCGTACAGTTCCTAAATCACCGGGCTCAGTTTTACGATACTGGATCACTTCCATATCTTCCAACTCTACCCGACACCCCGGTGGGTACATATTTCTTAACACAATTCTTTCCGCATTACTTATCACTGTTTTCTTCCTTTCTCCAATCCGGCTACCGTCCCAAAGACTTCTCTGGAACATTTCCCTCCAACAAATACTCTCTTTCTTTATTCCATTCCAGCACCTTTTCCATAGCAGCTTCCAATTGGTCTTCTGTCGGTTCTCTTGTATAGGTTCTATATTCCTGAAAATATTCTTCCAAGGTGTTCTGCTGTATCTCCAGTTCCTCTTTATCATAACAATCCGGCTCTTCCAGATCCTTCAACTCCTGCAAGATTTCCCAGCATTCCAAAACACTGTCTATCTCCCGCATTTCAAGCAGATAAGATAAAATGTTTCCTCTGGCATAATACTGAAATAGCACCGGTCAAACCATTGCTCAATATACATGCGTTCATCAGAACCATTGGTATGTGTACCACAAATCAAATCTGCAACAAAGTTTTCAAACAGTTCACCGATTGACAGCCCAACTTTTCCAGACTTCCTACAGAGTTCTTCTACTTCGTCTTGATATAACCTGATAGAAATGGTCCGCTGCAGGCTTTTTTCATAGGGCTCTATATCCTCCCCTGCCTCACAAAAATGCAGATGGTATCCATATAAATGTCTTCCATATCGCAAAATCTCCGGCTCATTGCTACATAGTCTTTATTTTTCAAATCCCACTCCAGCCGGTAATGATGTTCTCTTGCGTGTTCTTCTAAGTCTTTTCTTATGATGTTTCTGGTCGCTTCCGGCAGTTCTGCAATAAAAATGCTTGTATCCGGAACCGCCAATACTCTTTCTTTTACCACATTTGTCCTCCCTGTTTGTAAGCATTCCTTGCCACTGGCTGATTCCCCAGTACATCCATATCAGAGGATAATTCCCTGCGGGTCCAGATGTACGGTAATAAATTTCTGTATTTCCTGTAACAGATCATGATCAGAAAACCCAGCCTGACAGCCTATAAAATTCCTGATTTTTTCTACAATATCCTGTTTCCGGAACTCTTGCAATACCAGAATCGGAATCGTGTGCTGACCTCCCATAGCATCATAGGGCAACGCTTTCCGCAATTCTTCCAAGAGATACCTGTAATAATCAACTACCACCTGGTCTGTTTTCCACGCTTTTTCCTTACAATCCCGGAGTAAAAAATCATACTCTTTTTTTGCCTGTTCCATTTCTTTCAGAATTTCTACTGCTTCCACAGAACAATATCCTTTCTCTTCTATCAGTCCATCAGTCTTCCATAGAATATGTTTCAAGATACATGGCTCTTCCCCCATCTTCTTTGCCAAATTTTCTCCTAATACAAAGAAGAGGAAGACACCGTAGCGTTTTCCTCCTCTTTTATGAAATCTTCTTCTCTACTGGAATCCAAGACAATAAGCTCTCCCGTTTTTTTCTTATCCTACTGCTTCCAGAAATTCGTCCCTGTATTTCCATACAATTTCAATATGTTCCGGATCATAAAAATTTATGACTTCAATCAGCTCATGCAGAACTTCATAAGACAGCTCTTCCAATCCCTTATATTTTACAAAAAGTTGCAGTCCCTCTGATTTCTCCTTTTGTTTTTTCTCCTCCCCTTTTAAAATTCTTGCTTCTATCTCCTGTATCTTTTGCTGATAAACTGCTGTCTTCTCCATACAGGTTTGTTTTCGTGCCAGGTAATCTTTCAAAGAAATCTGTTCTTCTGCATATTGTTCATACAGTTCCATTTTCTCCTGTTTACGAAGCGCCAGCTTCTTTTCATATTGCTTTTTTCCGATATCGGAGTTTCGGAATATTCAAAGTCTGATTGGCTTTCTTTAACTGCTTTATGGTATCCTCTGCAAGGGCTACCTGCTGTCTTATCATAATTAGCACCAGTTCTTCCAACTCTTTCTGCTATATTTCTTTGGATAACAGGAAGCATTGGGGGCTGTCGTAACACTTTTACAATAAATCGGCTTTTCTTTGTATTCTGTCCGTATCCGCATTTTCCGACCACAATGTCCGCAACGGATCAAACCTGAAAAAATATTCTCAGAAGACGGTGTCCGCCCATAATATTTTCTGTCCTTCTGTACCATGTCCTGGATCTTCTGAAGCTCCTGCTCCGTTACAATCGCTTCGTGTCCTCCTTTTACGCAAATCCAATCCTCTCTTGAAATATATCGGTACTCTCTTTTTGACGGAACCCTGGTTTCTGTTTTCCCTCTTACCGTCAGTCCTGCATAAACCGGATTAAACAAAATCAGCTTTACTAAATTTCCGTCCCAGAATTTCACAGATTTCTTTGCTTCCGGCGCCCAGCCTTTCCTTTGAAGGTATACGGTAGGTGTTTCAACTTCTTTTTTATTCAGGTCCCTGGCAATGTCTGCATAGGTCTTTCCTTCCAACCTTTGGTCGAAAATCCCCCTTACAACGGAAGCTGCCTCCATATCCAGATGAAGTTTTGTATGAACACCGTCATGGAAGCAATATCCGTATGTTGGGATTGAACCATGATATTGTCCCATTTCAGCCTGTTTCCTCATAACTTTTTTGATATTGTTGGAACAAATCTGGGATAAATCCCATTGATCAGGTTCTTAAATTTAATCTCCGTATCCTTCTTTCGGAAGGTTTCTGGCTGCTGTCATAAAAATCATTGATTGAAATGAAACGCACCCCAAGGAACGGAAATATTTTTTCGATATAGTTTTGTGTTTCTATGGTATCCCTTCCCAGGCGGCTCAAATCTTTGACAATGATACAGATCCGTTTTCTCCTGGTAATCAGCCCCATCATGCGCTTAAATTCCGGGCGGTCAAACGTTGTACCGCTGTAACCGTCATCTACAAAGAAGAAAAACTTTGCCCCTGCAAACTCCGGCTGGTTTTCTACAAAGTGCTGAATTAAAAGCCTTTGATTTTTAATGCTGTTGCTTTCCTCCATTTTTTCTTTATCATCTCTGGAAAGACGCAGATAAGCAAAAACAAAATCACACTGCATACGGAAGACCTCCTTCCATATTGTCTAGTTCTTTTTCTAGCTCCTTTTCAAATAAATCCCCAAACCAGAACACGATTTCCACATAGTCTTTGGAATATACCGTAATCTTTTCAATAAAGCGGTCCGCAATTCCTTTCTCTATCTTCTGAAATCTTTGGTACTTTAGAAGTTCCTCTGTCCAATCCATTCTTGCCTTCACCTGATCTAACAGGTGCTGTCCACGAAGCTGTATCTGCTTCATATTCTGCCTGGCTGCTTGCTGTTCTTCCTGATAGATTGATTTAATCTCCTGATATTCCTTGCAGTCCAACAGCCCGGTAGCATAATGCTCAAACAAGGTTTCCAGTTTTCTTCCATATTTCTCATACTTCTGTCTGGCATTTTTTATTTTTTCTGCTACCTCCTGCTCCAGCTTTTGATAAAACTCTGCACCATAGGTTTTCTTACTTTCTACAGCAAGCTGGATCTGGTAGCGGAGTGCTGCCTTGACTGCCTGATTGATGTAGATTTCATTCACCGTCCGGAAACATTCCGTATGATCTGTAAGGGAAAAGGAAGGGCATTTATAAACCATATATTTGTGTTTCTCATTACCTCCGCTCCTGCTTCTTCCAAGACGTCTTCCGCAATGCCCGCAGAAAATCCTTCCCTTAAAAGGGCCATCTGCCCCCTGTTTTTCTTTTGGGTTTGCAGCCCAGTTATCCAACGTATCTTTCCAGCGTTCCTTTGCAATTTCCTGTGCTTTCTCATAAATCGCCCGTTCCACAACTGCTTCCCAGGCATTTTCACACACTTCCCACTGCTCTTTTGGTATCATCTGAAGGGGAATATTCTGCGCAAGCATCTGTTTTGTTTTCCCATAAACAGCAGCACCTATATAAACGGGGTTCTGTAAAATCTTCCTGATACCGTCTGATCTCCATAACCGCCTTTTTTCCGGCTCCTTTCCCTGTTTCCTTTTCTGGTAGCTGTCCTCCGGTCCTAATACCTTTTTACCATTCAGTTCCCTTGCTATATCATAGCTTGACATTTCTTCAAACACATACCAGTAAAAAATCTGCCGGATTATTTCTGCTTCCTCTGGTTCCGGCACCAGCTTCTTACTGTTTTCCTCTGCTCTTTGGTATCCATAAGGAGGTCTGGAACCCCAAAACTCTCCCCGTTCCCTGGACAGCCGGTGCGCCTGTACCAGTTTCTCTGAAACTTCCCTGGCATAATAATCATTCATAAAGTGTTTCAAAATATTGGTGGTCCTGTTTTCTACACAAGCTGGGTTTGCGCTGTCATATTCGTCCATAACGGAAATAAACCGGATATTTAAGGTTGGGAAAATCACATCAATCAAATCTACAGCATCTAAGGCGTCCCTTCCAAACCGGGCAAAATCCTTTACAATGATGCAGTCAACCTTTTTATTTGCCACATCTTCCATCAACTCTTCAAATGCGTCCCTTTGGAACGTTGTACCTGTCACACCATTATCCGCATAGACTTTTACCACCAGCATTTCCGGGTGTTTCTTTGCGTAGTCTTCACAGATCTGTTTTTGGATATAAATGGAATCTCTTCTGCCATGCCCTCCGTCCTTTTCGGAAAGCCTTACATAAATATAGGTTCTCAGATACTTAACTTCCGGCTTACTGTTTTGTCTTTTCTGTCCTCTTTTGCTTACCTTAGGCACTTGCTTCCGCCCCCTTTCCTTTCAGGAAGGCTTCCACACGCTGATCCGGCTTTGTCCTGTTTACTGTTTCCAGCAGTCCCAATACCTTTTCAAATTCATCTTCAAACCAAAAATGAATGATAATGCGCTTCTGCTCATATACCTCAATCCGTTTGACCAGATTTACCAGCATTAAGCGGTCCACTTCCGTCCGGTCCCGGTATTCCAGAAAATATTCCAGCCACTCCTGCTGTTTTTCAAGGGTTTCCTGCAAGTTTCGGATTTCCCTTTGCTGGCACTCCATTGCCTGCCGGATTTCCTCTAAAGACTGGTCATACTTGCTTTGAAGGTTTCAAATTCTGTCCGGTCCAGGATTTCTTCTGCAAAACTGTCATACAGTTTTACTTTAATGTTTAAAATTCTCTGGCTCTCCTTTTCCAGCATCTCCAGTTTTTTGTCTTCTTCCAAAAGCCGCTGTCTTGGGATTGAGGCAGTTTTTACATACGCCAGTATCTCCTTCAACTCCACCAGAACAGAAATATAATGCAGGATTGCTTCTGTCACAGCCCCTACCAGTTTTTTCTCACTGATACTATGGGAACTGCACTGCTTTTCATAAAGGGACGTCGAACATACATAATAGTGGTGGACTTTATCTGGGCTTTTCAGTACCATGCTTTCTTTACAGTCCCCACATTTTACCAGGCCTGAAAGAAGCGCCAGCCCCTTTGCACCCCTCATGGTATCCATTTTCATCAGGTTACCTACCACTTCATATTGGTGTCTGTTGATAACCGGCTCAAAGGCATTTTCATACCGTATCCACTCAGCTTCCTCTTTGTGGATCACAACCTTTACTTTATGGTTTGGCGTTGTGGTTTTTCCCTGTATCAACACTCCGGTGTAGCGTTCATCAAGAAGGATACGGCGCACCATAGTTGGCATCCAGATCGGTTTTTCCGTCAGACGGAACCCTGTCTTTAATTTCTGTTTTAAATATACCTGCTTATACCGAAGGGGCGTCAAGATCCCACGCCGGTTTAATTCTTCGGATATATCCGTTAGGCTGCAGCCTGCATTTTCATGTGGTAAATATCCCGTACAACCGAAGCTGCCACTTCGTCCATAACTAGCTTATGTTTATCCTCTTCGGATTTCAGATAACCATAAAAAGCAAAAGGCGCTACACACTGCCCGGCTGTCATTTTGACATACAAATGAGAACGCACACTTTTGGAAGTATCCGCAGGATAAAGGTCATTGATTAAACTTTTAAATCTCAGGGTAAGGAAATCACGATTTGGCGTGAGGCTGTCATAATTGTCATTGACAAGGATCAAGCGCACACCCATTTTCGGCAGGATACGTTCCACATACTGTAAAACACCGGAAAAGTCCCTTCCATAACGGGAAAGGTCTTTGACAATAATACAGTCTGCTTCCCCCTCTTCCAGCATACGCAGCATTTCCTGAAAACCGGGGCGGTTAAAGTTTGTGCCGGTATATCCATCATCTACACATTCTTTTACCACCTGAATTTCAGGGTGGCTCTTTAAGAAGCTATGGATTAGTATCCTCTGGTTTGATATGCTGTCGCTTTCCCTGTTATCACCATCTTCGTCAGAAAGGCGTAGGTAAACAACCGCACGATAGATTTTTTTAAGTATTTGATTCTTCATTGTATTCGCTCCTATCATTTAGATTCGTCAGCCGATTCCCTAAATGATAGAGGCTACTGGTCCTTGCCATCATCCTACCATAGTCCAGAAGGTTTGTCCACCCTGTAATCTGCCAACAATCCGCTTTCTTCCCTATCCCTGTCGTAGCTTTACCATTTCATCTGCACAAGGCTTTGCATGGCTTCCTCTATGGTACGGTTGGTAGAAGCAAACCCAATCTTTATGGTGATCCCTTTATATTTCAGAAAATAAGGGTTCTTTCCGGACTCCAGGATTTCCCGGACCTTCTCCGGTTTGCTTTTTTTTACATCAATCTTCAGTTTCTCTACATCTTGTATCTCTTTCGGGTCAATGTCCTCAAACGTCATTTCCCGCATCTTCAGCAGTTCTTCCCGCGAGAACATTATATCCCTTCCCTGGTACAGCAACTGCACAGATACGCATCTAAGTCCTGCTCAAATTGTTCCTGTTTCTCCCAGGTGTGCATTAAATATTGTTTCAGTCTGGCATAATCTAAAATCCCATAACCGATACAGTCTATCTGCACCTGGAAAGCCTGGAGCAGTTCCATAGTCTGTAAAATTTCCTCCGGACAATAGGATAACCTGCTAAGCCCGGATACCACAATCACGTCAATCATGCCTTTTCCTGCAAGTACTGCCAGCCTCTGCCAGTTTTCTTTTTCTATGGAATTACCACACCCTACACCTTCCAGGATCGTAACTACATGGTATGTCTGCTGTTCACAGTAATGCAGGCTTTTTTCTTTTTCATAATACAAAAGCCCGGCACAGGGAATGGGAATATCCAGATACACTGCTGCACGCTGGGGAATATTCCTATTTTCTATCTCTTCTTTTCCTTTGCAGATCCATGTAGGAAACAGCATTCCTCCATGAAAGATCTCTTTATCTTCTGAAAACAGTTTCTGTAACCTCTCTCTCTTCATTGCTCTGCCTCCTCTTTCTTTTGCTCCTGTTTTCATTCCAGGACTATGAGGAAACCTGTTGTTTCCCCATAGCCCTAAAATGAACCTGTTTCACACACCATACCGGCAGGGCTTTCCCTGCCAGCATGATTTTTTTATTTTCTCACCCGGTGTGAACGGGAGCATGTAGAACCGGCCCGGCTGGCCGCCTGACACCCTGCAGCCCCCTTTCCCGCTGCAGCATGTCCCAGACGCTACCCTGGTTGCAGTGTTTTTATGCAAAGGTATCATTATCATCCGGCTTTCAGGCTGCCTGCCACCAACAGCCTATGTCTGGGCGCTGCTCACACTTTTCCTTCATCTTCTACGATTCCTTGTTTGATCCGCTTCTTTTCTGCCTTACCTGCTGCCACTGCGGACAAATGTATCTTCGCACAGCTCATGACCCTGCATCACACAAAATAGAATGTGCCGAAATGTTTTGTGTCCTTTAAGATATTTCTATATTTTAGCGTCAGAAATGACACGTTTGTTTCAAAAAAATATCACCATACCGATATTCAGTTTTCAAGGTTCTCTCCGGCTGAAAACATCAGCCTGCCAAAAGACACCATAACCCTGATGTGTTTTGGCAGACTGTTTTCTGTCTGCATTTCTCTTTATTTCTTTAACCGGATAATCATATCTGCCCAGAATTCTGTGTATGCCTGCCGCATTAACTCCAGAAGCCGGGCTTCGGTAATTCCTGTAATTACATTTTCTTCTTTCTTTTCCGGTTTTGGTTCCTGTACTTCCAGTGCTTCTTCCCGTATTTTCATCGTAAGCATGGATAAGGAAGGGGAATTGGCACAGTTAATAAAACCGATATAATGGTTCACCACATCATAATCACCTCTGCAGCTTCGGACAATATCAAACGCATGACGGATTGCCCGTTCTACCCTCTGTCCTGTCGTGCCATGTTGCTGGGCCACCTTAAAATACAGATATGTCGTTTTAATCTTGCTGTCTTCTTCCAGAAGCAAAACACCGTCTACGATATAACCAAATCCTTTTACATTGGCAGGCATTCCCATTTTAAATAATACTGCTTCCACCTTTTCTCTTGATAACATTTCCCTTTTCCTCCTCTATCTGTATTCTCACTTCCTGCTGTCTTGCTGATATTTCTTTAGCCCTTTCTTAATTCCCTCTATGGAATAAATCAAAAGGCTAGTTTCCCTTTCATCACAATCCTGTACCAGATACCAGATTTTTTCTTTCAGCATCATATCTTTTTTCGCTGTCCCCATGTGTATAAAGTGTTCTTTTATGGGAATATCCATAGCTTCCAACAGCCGGATATAGGTTTTCATACCCATAGCTCTGGCATGTGTTTCGATTTTGGCCAGATGGGATACAGAAATATCCGCTTTCTCTGCAAGCTGCTCCTGAGTCAGTCCCCTGGATTCCCGCAAGGCTTTTATAGCATCTGCTACAATATAAAGTTCATTCTGCATTCTTTTATCTCCTCGTTGATTACACGCTCTATTATAATTACAAATCCTTTCCCTGGTAATGGACTATGGAGGCAAGATTTCCCAGTTTCATTACCATTTCTTTCCTTTTTTGGTTTTAGAGATTTATTATATCTGAACGAGTTGAAAACGATTTTTGCACCATTTACGAAAAAGCACTGCATTATCTCTTCATTTAGACATAAAAAAGGAGAGAACGTCACATATCGACTCCTCTCCAATAGCTTCTATTCATCTAAGATATTTGCCAATACATAGGCTTACTTGTTTTTTTCTTTCCAGGAACCTCCGTATCTCTTTCACACTATCTAATATGGGAATGGACGGGGCAGACGGGCTGCATACTGGATCTTGACTGGACATTTCCAGTGCGTTAATAAATGCTTCTGCCTTTTTGGGGTCTTCAATCACAAGCTCTGTAAGGATACTTGATGTAGCCATATAGAAAGAACCTCTTTTCTATCTTAAAAAATTCTTTCGTAAGAAGATCCTGCAGTATTTTCTATACGCCAAGACCTGTACTCTCCATTTTTATTTATGTAATAAAGTTTGATCCAGCATGTTTTTAATTTCATCTGGAAGACCGTCTATCGTTGCATTTTCATCTAAAAACAGTAAATTTGTATATTTTTTCGCATCATTCGGCGCTGAAAAAATATGAGTTACTGTATATGCTGTTCTACTTTTAGAAAAGCAATCTTCATCTCGCAGCGATTCTACTACAAAGCAATCGCCCTTTTGCTGCCCCTTATCATCATACTCTTTATTTAAGCATAGAGTAAAATTAAGATCTGTTGTGCCAAACTTATAAGTTCTCGTGTCTGTAACAATCTCTTCCAGCATAAATCCTTCTGAGCCAGCCAGCATTGCAATCTGTCCGATATGCTTAATCTTACGCTTACACAATGAAAAAGGGTGCTGCGGTGTAAAAAATATCTGCGAAGCCTGAAGCATCTTTTTTGCTGCATAACTATAAAACTTTTTTGTTGAAAGGTTCGTGGCCACACCTGTCAAGTGCCTAAAATTGGCAGCTTTATAAAGCACCTCAATATATCTGCCTTCAAATACATATAGAAATCTTTTACCTACTAAATGCTTCCTATACAGATCGGCAGCTATTTTAATCTCCTGTACGATTTTCTCTCTAT
>ENA-OQIM01001006-OQIM01001006.1-human-gut-metagenome-genome-assembly--contig:-NODE-1006-length-10120-cov-1.410087_pt1 | contig 10120 bp, 21 predicted proteins | sample MGYA00242579_ERZ504744 | MGnify/ENA primary metagenome ERZ504744 (study PRJEB26092, sample SAMD00036441) | human gut metagenome | host: Homo sapiens | study: EMG produced TPA metagenomics assembly of...
GGGGGCAGTTCCTGCGTTTGAATCGTGGCGTATTCATGCAAAAAGAGGATTGTATGAAGCTCGTTTCGGTATTAAAGAACTTCACGGCTAACGCCAAGACTGAAATTCAGAAACAGCGTGACCCGTCCGGCTCTATGGCTGAGGTGTACCGTTCACAAGTAGAAAGTAATTTGCCCAAGAGTTTCACGATTAACATCGCCATTTTCAAGGGAACTGCAAAAACACCTATTGAAGTTGAGTTCGACCACTATCTTTCTAATGGTGATGTGTTGTTGCAACTTGTTTCGCCCGGTGCTAACGAACTGGCAGAGGACTATAGAGATAAGTGTATTGACGAGGTGTTAGACGGCATTCGTGCCATTGCCCCGGACATTGCTATTCTTGAAATCTAAATACTATATCGTGGGGGAGAAATCCCCCACTTATAACAGCTCATAATATGCTAATAAAAAAATCATACCGCCTATGCCTTTCGATGCCACCGCTTGGTTATCCAACAATGCGGCTATGAGGTTGTCATTTGCTTGTAAGGGCTTGTGGCTGGATATGCTTTGCTGTATGTGGGTGAGTATAGAGCGTGGGGTTATGCTGAACCTATTGGCGGTGCGTACACGGTTGATGAATTAGAAGCCCTTTACGGAAGTGGAACAAAGGAGCTGATAGAATCATTGATTAACGCTGAATTATTGTCTGTAAGGAATGATGGGGCTTTGTACAACGCTGATATGGTTAAGATGGAATCAATACGGGTAAAACGGTCTGAGGCTGGGAAAAAAGGTGGTGTAACTATGGGTAAACGGATATTAGCCAAAGTTGATGCGCTTGTGGAAACGCCACCGATAGAAATGCCACATACACCTTCCCCAACGGCTGAAACGCAACACGGGGCGCAAGCAGACCTATTTCCCGATGATTTGCCGGAGAATCCACCGCCACTGACTGATGAACAACAGCGGAAGATTGCAAAAGCCAAGAAGTACAATTATGCTGATTACGTTACTTTGACACGTGATGAATACGCAAAATTATGTACCGAATATGGCGAAGAAGCCGCTAAAGCGATGATTGATATTCTCAACAATTACAAAGGTTCTAAGGGTAAGAAGTATAAATCCGATTACCTGACTATTAGGGGCTGGGTAAAAGATAAGTATTACGAAAATATGAATAGATATGGACAACAAACTGGTACAACGGCTGCAACAGATATTGGCAAACCAATCGCAAAGAGGACTTTTAGGGACACGCTTTAAGATTGAGAAGTTTCCCGAACAGGACATAGCGGAAATGCTAAGGATGTGTTATCAGTCAGAAGTTGAGCGCAGAAACATGAAGTATGTTTCGGATGAAGCCACGTTGGAAAAGATAGCAAAGCGGCTAAGTTCCTTTGCGGAAACGGAAGTTCGGCTTGCTTCTGTATGGTACGGTAGGAAGTGGTAAAACCACGCTTGCAAAGGCGATATGCAACATTATAGGTATCTTGTACAATAGTGATTTATCTTCCGAAAGAAAGGGAGTGTACCGCATATCAGCTCTGAACCTTGCCAAGTCAATAGCCGATGACCCGACTTATTTCAACAAGCTAAAGAATCAAGAACTTTTGTTTATTGATGATGTGGGCACTGAACCAGCAAGCGTGAAAAGTTGGGGCAACGAGTTTTCCCCGGTTACTGAATTAATCTATGCCCGATATGACAGGCAGCTATTCACTATAGCCACTTCCAATTTGGCAGATGAGGAATTTGGCGACAGGTACGGAGAGCGTATTGCTGATAGAATGGAAGAAATGTTTGAACGGCTGCACTACAGCCAAAAAAGCTATCGAAAATGAGATTTGCGCTCAGAAACAAAACAAAGCTCATTAATGCTTTCGGTGAAGCGTATTACAACGAACTTATTGCAAGCATTAATAGCTTTCAATCTAACTACACGCCCGATTGCCATTATTGGAACGAGGCGATACAAAAAGAAATGCTGGATATGCCAAGTAGTACCCATCCGGATAAGACATTTTCGTTTGCCATTGTGAGCGAAATGTGGGATGTGATAACGCTTGCTTATTATTCAGAAAGTAATACACCAAGTAAATAATAAAGCTATGCAACACCAAAAATCAGAAAAGAAAAAAGTGGTTGTGACCTTATGCCGTGTATTCCCGGTTACACATTCTTTGGCTGGAAAGCCTACAGAGTTTGAGGGCAAACTAAAAGAGCATAAGAAGATACATACTATACGATACAATAAGAATGGCGTGTGGGATAAAAGATATAAAGATATTGCAATCCGGCAAAAAATATCTTTCAGTGCGTGAATGGACGGGCAGACCGTACAACTCTGAGCAGAGAGAGTTTGCCCAGTATGATAAAATAGGTCTACAGCACATTACTATGACCTATGGTGTTGATGATGCCGTTCCTCAGATATGGATTGATGGTAAACAAATTCCCATTGAAATAGTGGCAAAGAATGATGGTCTGACAGTTGAGCAATTTGTGGAATGGTTCTTTGGTGAATCAAAAAGTAACGTGTTTGAGGGCGTTGTGTTACACTTCACTTCATTTAGGTACTGATATGGGAAAAGATGATATAAAGCATTGTAGTGAGTGCAAATATTACTGGTGCGAGCCTAAGTCAATGCAGATGTATTGCTATAAACTGGCGAAGCGGATAACGGCAAGAAAGAAGTTTTGTAAGCACTATGAACTAAATAAATGACAGTAGTATGGAAACGAATAAAACGAAGAATACAGACCTATTTTTGATTGACCCCCGTAATATCGTGGTTGTGGACGGTTTCAATGTAAGACGTGATTTTGACCTTGACGAACTGAAAGAGCAAATAAAGGCAAAGGGCGTCTTAAATCCTCTGACGGTTATAGCCTTTAAGGATGATGAGGGCAACGAGAAATACAAATTGGTGGATGGTGAACGCAGGTATAGGGCTACCATGTTGCTATATCCGAGGGTGCGGATATTCCTTATGTTCGTGCCATGAAAGCCCGAAAGGACGCTTCTACTGAAGAATTGTATATTCAACAGATGATGCGTAACGAGGGTAAGAAATTTACCGAATACGAGTGCGCTATCATGTTCAGACGTTTCAAAGAGGAATTTGGATATAGCCAAGTTGAGATAGCGGATAAGTTCAAGAAAAGCCCGGCTTTCATAAGCAAATGCCTTTCCTTGTTGGATTTGCCCCCGTACATTCAAGAAAGGATTATGAAAGGGGAATTGTCGGTTAAGGCAGCTAAGGAGATTGCCGCCAATTATGGCAGTGAGAAAGAACAGGTAAAGGCTGCAAAGTCGGCTGTGGATAACGCCAAAGAAAACGGTAGGGCTACAGCTACCAATAAGGAGGTTCTTAATTCTCTGAAAGATTCCAAAGAAGCAAAAGCCATTGCGGAAGCTCTGAGAAAGGTTTGGGCTTATTTGATGGTGAGGTTATCGTGGACGTGGATAAGCTGGCAAGGCTATTGGATAAGACGGAAAGCCTTAGCCAAGCGATGAGAGAATACAAGAAAGGGGGCATAAAATGAAACTGAGAAAAGAAAAGGAACAAAATACCTGCGGATTTACCGCAAACAAATGTAATGAGAGTTACAAAGCCAATATGACTTTATACGGTAAACCAATTCTCCCGTACAAGCAATGGCTGAAAGACGTGTTTAACACTAAATTACCTTGTGGTAAATAGATGGCATGAAAACGCTGATGATTGATATAATGCTGAATGACGCTTTTATGCGGCTTTCAGATATAAGTATTGCCCAGCTTTCAAATTCGACATTGAGGATATGGCTAACAAGGTTTATGAGCGATACCCCACCCTGCGAAAAAGGGCTATGAATGGCGAAAAAGTAGTATTTGCATTTTAATGATTTGAAGATATGGAAATTAAAAAGAAGATAGTAGTGCCTACGGGCGAAATATATACCGCTATAGGTGAAAAGGGAATATTGGAGTTCCTTACGGTTGGAGATTATGGTAAGAACGCTAATATCAAAGCGGACTTTTTGGGAATTACCCGTGATTTGAACGGTGTACCCAATGGCGAACCGATGCCTCTTACTGAAAATGGGTGATTACCATTCCACACAGTACGGTTGCTCTATGGGCTGCAAGTTCTGCGATGTTCCAAAAGTGGGTATTGGGAGAAATGCCACTTTTAATGATTTGAAAGGAGAAGTGCTAACGGCTATCAAACAACACCCGGAAGTGAAGCACACGAAACGTCTAAACATACATTATGCACGTATGGGAGAGCCTACATGGAACGCAAATGTGTTACTTCATGTAATCAGTATAAAGAAGGACATAGAACCGTTTATAGGCGATTCTTTGGTACACCCAGTTATAAGTACAATGCTGCCAAAGAGAAATAAGAAGCTGGTTGAGTTCTTACATAAGTGGTGTTACATAAAGAACGAGCTTTATAAGGGTGATGCCGGACTTCAATTCTCCATCAATACAACGAATGATGAAGAAAGAAATTATCTGTTTTCGGGTAATTCGCTTTCACTTGGTGAAATATCAGAAATTGGGAAATCGCTGCCTATGCCTGTTGGCAGGAAATATGCCTTAAACTTTGCTTTGGCAGATGATACACATATAGACGGCAAGCGTTTGAGAGAGCTTTTCAACCCCGATAAATTTATGTGTAAGATTACCCCATTGCACCGAACAAATAGCTGTGATGAAAATGATTTGCACACAAGCGGAGGCTATGAGCTGTTTACCCCATACAAAGCGGTGGAGGAAGATTTGAAAGGCAACGGATTCGATGTTATTGTGTTTGTTCCCTCTTATGATGAAGATAACGGGCTTATCACGTGTGGCAACGCTATCCTATCCGGGAAAGTTCCTACTTCAAGTTACCAAGAAACAATATACTGATATGGCTAAAATAGTAGATAACCCCAAAAGGTTTAAGGTGGTTGAGTTGAGCCGAAACGAGTTGGCTAAAATTGGCGGTATTGGTATTTGGCGATAGATGTAACGGCACTTCTAACACTGGCTATTATGTAGCTGTGCTAAATTGCTGGTTTTGTCCTAAATGCTACAATGAATGGTACGGATGCGCCACTCATTACCCGGAAGATATAAAGATAGAAAACAAGAATTTTGAGTATTATAAAAATTTATTTGACCTATGAGCAAAGAGGAATTGCAAGCAAAATTGGCGAAAGCCAACGCAGAGAACAAAGGTATGGTGGTTTACCCTGAATACTTCAAGAAGAAAAAGAAGCGTATGCGCCCCGACTTCATAAAGAAGCTGGAAGAAACTGCAAAAGCGGATTTTACCGATGTGGATGATTACGGAGTGTATAAAGTTGGTTCTTTCCTCTATAGGAATGCCTTTGTAACCATATCTAAAGAGGATGGGCTATGGACGTTGCACGTGATAAGTGAAGCCCGATAGGTTTGCCGCTCATTAAAGAGGTGAGGTACAAGTATCTGCCTAATAACCTTATGATGGCTCAGATTTTCGGAGATAGAGCCGAAGCAAACGAGATTAAGGGCGTTATTCTGTATCAGATTCCCAACGGAGAAATGGAGGCTGAATAATGATTTATGTAGGGATTGATACGGGTGTAAATACCGGGTTCGCTGTTTGGGATAGCAAGCAGCGTTCCCTACTTCAAGTATGCTCTTTGCCTATACATAAAGCGATGGAGCGTGTACGTTCCTTGTATGATGAGTATAAGGCTGGTATAGGTGACAAAGTGATTGTAAGGGTGGAAGACCCCCGGCAAAGAACGTGGTTCGGAACGGAGCGTATGAGCCGTGAAATGGAACGTAAGAAGTTGCAAGGTGTAGGCTCTGTGAAACGGGATGCCTCTATATGGGATGATTATCTAAAAGAGTTGGGCGTGGAGTATGAAATGGTTGCCCCGAAACGCAATGTTACCAAGCTGACACAAGAACGGTTTAAGGCTTTGACTGGATGGCAAAAACAGACAAATGAGCATGGACGTGATGGTGCAATGTTGGTTTATGGCTTTTAGTATTCTTTTTACGGTTAAATGTGTGTTTGGCAAACGCATATTTAGTATATTTGCAATATGATTCACCAATGTAAACAAATAAGCTATGGGTATGTATATTCTTATCGGATTAACGCTGTTTTTTTTAGCCTTGTTGCTCATGACCGAGTATATAGGTAGGAACTTTTGGAGGTTTGCCCCAAAAGAGCATTTGAAGCAAGGGGAAAAGATACACGTTTATATCAATGGACAAATACGATAGGCACGCAACCATTACGAGCGTGTCCGATGATTCGGTTAGTATCTATGGTGCGGTGTCATTGCCCGTTGATTACCGGGGTTCTTTCTATGCCATTGGCAAAGATTCCGTAGGTGCAAAGCTGGTATATGTGAAGTACCGCAGGCGTTACCGCTTTGTGAAGCTCTGTGAACTTTTTAGAAAGGGCTTCTGTGTAGAAGATGATGAGGAACAATTAATGCCGGATTCCCATTCTTCGGAGAATGACGAAACCAAAGACGAAACGGAGGTTGAGAATGAAATGTAGTGAGATTACATACAAGAAAGTTTCGGAGCTGGTTTTGTTGCCTGAAAATCCACGTACCATTACGAAGAATGACTTTGAAAGGCTGGTGGATTCCATAAAGATAAACGGCTTTTGGAAACACCGACCTTTGGCGGTTATGGAGCGTGACGGTAAACTGGTGGTATTGGCAGGAAACCAACGCTTGAAGGCTGCAAGAAAGCTGAAACTTGCCGATGTGCCATTATTCTTTATTCGGAACTGACCCCGGATGAGGAAAAGGATATTATTCTGAGGGATAATATCAACAATGGCGATTGGGCTTACAATGCCTTACAAATGGATGAGTTTTGGAAAGATGTAGATTTCGGCTTTATTGGGCTTGATTTTTCCATCCGATGATGAGAAGCCGGAAAGGGTAAGAAGAAAGCGGCTAAAGAGGCAGAGGAAACGGAAGCCGACCAAAGCGCAGAGGAAGAAATGGACGATGAGGAACAAAGCGAGGAAGAAGCCGAAAAGGAATCTTTCTACCGTTCCATGTTTAAGGACGTTCTTTATGAAAGCGATAACGTCTTTGAAATTCCCAATCTCTTATTGGATATGCAAGCTGGAAAGGTAGAATTGCCTTTATCTCCGTGGGGTGCTAACAGCCGTTTGCGTAAAGATGTGGCGACATATCATTTCTATGTGGACGATTATCGCTTTGAGGCTCTTTTCAAAGACCCGATAAATTTACTCACAAGCGGATGCAAGGCGGTGGTAGAGCCGAATTGTAGTTGCCATGACCAAACGCCTGTAGCGTGGGGCATTCAGCTTATCTACAAGAAACGTTGGCTTTCTCGTTACTTCCAAGAATGCGGAATCAAGGTTTATGCTGACTTGAATGTTTCTCACAAGTTTATTGAGTACAACAAAATGGGTATTCCCAAAGGATATAATGCTTTCTTTACCCGTGGGCTGGACGGTTGGATGGAAAGCCTTAATCTGATTTGCAAGTAGCCCAAGAAATAAGCGGGCTTGAAAAACCAAACCTTATCGTTTATGGTGGGGGTACGGAAATTCAGAAGTTCTGCCGTGAACATGGGCTGTTGTACGTCACAGATTTTATTAACGCAAAAAAGAAGTAAAGTATTATGGGACGAAATTCAAGTGGAACACGTGGAGGACTGCAACCGGGTGATGCAACATATAAAGGCTCTGTTGGTAAGCCTGAGCCTTTGGTAAACATGAAAGACCCGGCTCTGTATAAGGCAACCAAAGAAGCTATTTCACGCTATCATTCCGTACTTGGTGTAAGGCAAAAGAATGTAAAGTTGGCAGAACTATCGGCTGGCACTTATGGCGTACACGTTACGGCTAATGGGAAGTCAGAGGGTGTTTACCTTAACAAAAAGCATTTCATGCAAACGAAAAAAGCTGTGGAAGCCTCACACAAGAGAGGCTATGCGAGTGGGTGGAGTACGAAAACCAACAAAAGCGGTAGCCCATACCGTAACGCATGAGTTGGCGCACGCTACATGGAATGCAAATATGACAGGGGCAAACCAAAAAGCGGCTGGAAAGGAAGTGAATAAATTATTTAAGTCTTGGAAGAAAGACAATAAGAAATCCGGGTATGGAAAGTATGCGGAAACCAATGTGTCGGAGTTCTGGGCTGAAACCGTTACTAAAGCGATACATGGTAAAAGTGATAAATATACCAAGAAAGTAAAGGAAATCTGCAAGAAATACAAACTATAGAGGTATTTTTGCTTAAATTAATTCAATGCAACATGGAGAAGATAGAATTAACCGCTGATGAGATTAAGGTAATCAAGCAGCAATTAAATGGTGAAATCGAGGTTGGAATGCTGGAATTGATATCAGCAAAAGCATCTCACTTCGGTAATTGACAAGGCAAACGCCCTTTTGGAGGAATTGGATGCCTACGATGAATGATAGACGAAAAGGGAGGTGATACCATCCTTTGGTTTTGGGATAAGTACAAGGCACAAGAGAGTATCATAGAATAATTAACCGGGTAAAGGGAATCGGACGGTATCACGCTATCCGATTTTCTTTACTTTGTAAGTGTGTTTATAGAACACATAAACCAACGATAAATCAACGGATGGCACTTTTTGAGAAAGGAAATAAAATAGGGAATAGATTTTCATCTGATAACCAACCCCAAAATTCGGGTAGGAAGCCGTCCGTGTATAAATACATCAAAGATATTACGGGCAAAAAGGTAGCTCCGGAAATGAGCAAAGAGGACTACTATAAGGTTATCCGTTTCTTGATGGAAAGTACGCCCGAAACTTTGGAGGGGTTGGTTAAGAACAAAGACGGAACGCCCAACAAGAAAACGCCCGTGTGGGTGCTAAATGTGGTGTCTGCCATTAACGCAGATATTCGCTATGGTAGGACTTATACGGTAGATAGTCTGTTTGATAGGGTTTTCGGTAAACCCACCCAACAGATAGAGAGCGAAGTAAACGCACAAAGTAACCAACAATAGCATGGATTTGTCGGCTCTTACTACGGATGAGTTGCTACAATACAATTCCTTGCTGGAAAAAATAAAGGCAGGCAATGGCACGAAGTAAGGTTACAGACGTGCCGATGGCACTTGCAGTGAAGATTGAGCTTTTCAAGCGTGGTTGTTTCGACTTCATCACCGTAAGGATGGTTTGAAGCATGAGAAGCAAGAACACGCTTTGAAGATACTTACCGACAATGAACACGTTGAACTTTTGTACGGAGGTGCTGCCGGGGGTGCAAAATCATGGACGGGTGCGGTGTGGCTTCTGTTTATGTGCCTCTGTTATCCCGGTTCAAAGTGGTTTATCGGACGTGCCGAGTTAAAGCGTATCACACAATCTACACTTATCACATTTTACAAGGTTTGCAATCAGTACGGGGTTGATGATACCTTGTACAAGTATAACGGGCAATACAATTTATATCGAATTTTTCAACGGTTCACGTATTGACTTACTGGACTTGCAATATAAGCCGGGAGACCCTCTGTATGAGCGTTACGGCTCAATCGAATATACAGGCGGCTGGATTGAAGAGGGTGGCGAGGTGAATTTTGGAGCTTATGATACATTGAAAACACGTATCGGGCGACACCTTAACAATGAACTGGGGTTGAGGCGAAAGTTATTCATTACGTGCAACCCTAAAAAGAATTGGATGTATGATACATTCTACAAGCCGGATAAGAAAGGGGAATTGCCCGAATATATGTACTACCTTGCTTGCCTTGTACAAGAAAATCCATTCATAGACCCCGATTATATAGAGGGCTTGAAAACTACAAAGGATAAAGTAAAGCGTGAACGTCTTTTGAAAGGTAATTGGGAATATGACGATAACCCCAACGCCCTTTGTTCACATGATGCAATCTGTGAGATATTCGGGAATAAGATTTCAATCAAGACAGGTACAAACTATATTACAGGCGATATTGCACGCTTCGGAGCTGACTATGCCCGTCTTGCCGTTTGGGACGGTTGGCATATCATAGAGCTACAATGTTTTCCCGTGTCTAAGACTACCGACATTCAGACGTGGATAATCAACAAGCAAAAGAAGTATAGAATACCCAACCATAAATGTATCGTTGAT
>ENA-OQIM01001007-OQIM01001007.1-human-gut-metagenome-genome-assembly--contig:-NODE-1007-length-10117-cov-2.366466_pt1 | contig 10117 bp, 13 predicted proteins | sample MGYA00242579_ERZ504744 | MGnify/ENA primary metagenome ERZ504744 (study PRJEB26092, sample SAMD00036441) | human gut metagenome | host: Homo sapiens | study: EMG produced TPA metagenomics assembly of...
ATAAAACTCACCACAGGATTCTGCTGCAAGGAATGCTGCCATTTCTCCACAGCTTTCGCCTCCCATTCCGTCAAATACGGCAAGAAGCGGAAAATCCTTCTGTTTTATCTTTCCGCTGCGGACATGACTCATTCCCTTGTTTTCTGAATCAAGACTCTCGCCACAGCACCAGAAATTGTCCTCATTATTATTCCGCACCTTACCTATGTGGCACGTATATGCATATTCAATCTGATACGCCATAGCCCTTCCTTTCTCAGGATGCAGATGTACTGTCAGCAGAGAGATTCAACTGAGCTTTGTACTCTTCCGCACGATCCCAGTATTTCTCTCCTCTTGTTACATACTCCTCACTGTCTGTCTCGTTATCATGACAACGGTTTTTGTCATCGATCCAGCGGATCAGCTTACCGTCCTCATAATAATATCTGTCTATTTTCTGCTCTCCGTCCTTCAGATCACTCAGCGTATTGTTATCAGCCCATATATAGGCAAAAAACAGTTCATCATTCCAGTAATAATATTCTTCATAATAACCATCTTCTGACAGATCCGGATAGATCAGTATCTTCATAACCTGCCAGTCTCCATTATCCCGCTGTTTCAGGTAACTGATCTTTCCTTCTTCTTCAGATCCAATCCAGCTGTAATCATTCAGATCATCGCTGATCTCTGTTGCCTGTGACTGAATTTTTTCCAGAGTCTCCTGAAGTTGTTTATTTTCTGCACTCTGAACCGTCTCTGTAACTGACTGCTTCAGACGCTGTAATTCTGCATTTTCTTTCAGAAGCCAGATAAAAAACGCCCACAACAATACAAACTGCTATCACCATAATGACAGCAGCCGCAACAAGTGGCTCAAATTTCTGCTTTTTCTTTGCAGGTTTCCTTCGATGCTGTGGAGAACGCTGATTCTTCTGCCTGTCCTTTTGTCTGTATTTCTCAGTACAACCGTTTCCTCAGGTTTCTCTTCTTCTGTAAAATTTCTGTCTGTTTCCGGAGAATCTGATATGATCTCCGGTTTTCTGATATCCGACAGTTCCGGCTGCCCAGGATATCGAACCTGCTCCAGTGCCATTCGAAATTCCTCAGCACTTTCATAACGATCATGGCGATCATAAGCACATGCTCTGAGAATCACGTCCTGCAAAAGCCTCCCCTGCTTCTGCCGGCGGAGGCAGTTCCTCTCCTGCCATTCTCCTGTTCAGTGCCTCTTCCTTGTCCCGATACGTGATCAGCTGCTTCTTAAGGCTGATAAAAGGAAGTCTGTTATGGTTTCTTAATTTATAAAGTACAATTCCAAGGGAATAGATGTCTACTCTGGCATCATATGCCTCTCCTTTGTACATTTCCGGTGCCATATAAGAAAATGTACCCTTCTTAGATAACCCACTCATTGTCCGATCCAGTTCCCGGGCAATGCCAAAATCTCCCAGTTTGAACTCCCCAAATCTGGAAACAAAAATATTCTCAGGTTTAATGTCTCTGTGAATGATATTCTGGCACTGGCAGTATTCCAGTGCTTTACACAAATCGATTCCTAAATGTATCACATCATCTTCTGAAAGTGCGCGTACCGGCACAATAATCAAGAAAGTGGTCAGATATTCCATTCGGATGTAAATATCCCATCCAATATCGTCCAGATATTCCACTACTTTATAATCCTCAACAGAGACTACATGAGAATTGCCTCGAAAATACTCCATCGTATTCACTTCCTGGATACATTCTTCTACCAGGCTGTGAAAATATTCCTTTACCGATTGTTCATCCGGATTTTCCGAACGAATACTGCTCAATTCTCCGGCATTCGAGGGAATCGTAATAACTTTGATCGCAGAATAAAAGGTCTTGCCCTGCTCTGTACGTTTTGCCTTATAGACCTTACCGAAGGATCCTTCACCGATCTTCTCCACGATCTTCCATTCCGGCCATACAGAAACCGGAAGTTGTTTGTCCATCTATCCTCCCTCCTCTCCTCTCGTAATATGATCTATATTTATTTGAATGTAATTCGTAACTGTTCAATAGCCTCACAGTTACATAACTTCTATTTTATTCTAAATCCTATATCTATATAAAAAACACTAAGTAACTCTATGTCTTTAAAACTCTGTATCTTTGAAACTTCCATCAGGAAGTGCTCTTAGTATAGCATGTCCACCCGCGTCTGTCTGTAGTTTTCGCTTTTCTTCCATCTTTTTTCACACAATCTTTATACTTTTCCTGCAAAAGAAAAAAGAAGCCCCAGATTTACTTTGATCATAAATCTGGAACTTCTTCTGTAGTTCATTTATTCTTCTGTTGTATCGATATCCTCATCGTCCAGAAGGATCTCATCCTCTGCATCATCAGAAACATCCTCTGCGGATTCTTCTTCCATTGTCAGCATTTCATCATCCTCTGGAAGTTCATCTACAGGCTCTTCTTCTGCCACAGGTGTTTCCTCCGGCATTCCTGTATCAAGCCTGAAATGTTCGTCTGTAACGTTTCAGACCAGTTCCGGCCGGGATCAGCTTACCAATGATAACGTTCTCTTTCAAACCTACCAGGTGGTCAACTTTACCTTGATAGCAGCTTCTGTCAGGACTTTGGTTGTTTCCTGGAAGGACGCTGCTGACAGGAAGGAATCTGTTGCCAGGGAAGCCTTGGTAATACCAAGCATAACCTGTTTTCCTTCTGCCGGTGTCTTGCCTTCTTTTTCAAGTTTTTCGTTAACTTCTTCGAATTCAAGAACATCAACAAGTGTTCCCGGAAGGAATTCTGTATCTCCGTTTTCTTCGATACGGATCTTCTTCAGCATCTGGCGGACCAGAACCTCGATATGCTTATCACTGATTTCTACACCCTGGAGACGGTATACTCGCTGAACCTCACGGAGCATGTAATCCTGAACAGCACGAACACCCTTGATTCTCAAGATATCGTGTGGGTTTACACTACCTTCTGTCAGCTCATCACCAGCTTCAAGTACCTGTCCGTCTGTGATCTTGATACGGGATCCATAAGGGATCAGGTAAGTCTTGGAGTCGCCGTCTTCCGGATTGGTAACAATGATCTCACGTTTTTTCTTGGTATCGTTGATAACTGCAACACCAGGGATTTCTGTGATGATAGCAAGACCCTTAGGTTTTCTTGCCTCAAAAAGCTCCTCAACTCGAGGAAGACCCTGTGTGATATCTCCACCGGCTACACCACCACTATGGAATGTACGCATGGTAAGCTGTGTACCAGGCTCACCGATAGACTGTGCTGCGATGATACCAACAGATTCTCCAACCTGAACAGCTTCACCAGTTGCCATATTTGCACCGTAACATTTAGCGCAGACACCAACCTTGCACTTACAGGTCAGGATCGTACGGATCTTAACTTCTTCGATCGGACCACCGTTAGCGTTTACACCCTCACTCATGATACGTGCTGCACGTCTTGGTGTGATCATATGGTTTGCTTTAACAAGAACTTCACCATCTTTGTTTGTGATGGTCTCGCAGGAGAAACGTCCTGTGATACGTTCCTGAAGGTTCTCGATCTCTTCCTTGCCATCCATGAAGCCTTTGACATACATACCAGAGATCTCCGGTCTGTTTTCACAGCAGTCTGTTTCACGAACGATAAGTTCCTGAGATACGTCAACCATTCGTCTGGTCAGGTAACCAGAGTCGGCTGTACGAAGAGCGGTATCGGACATACCTTTACGAGCTCCATGCGCGGACATGAAGTATTCCAGTACTTCAAGACCTTCACGGAAGTTTGACTTGATAGGAAGCTCGATAGTGTGACCAGTTGTATCGGCCATCAGACCACGCATACCGGCAAGCTGTTTGATCTGCTTATCGGAACCACGGCACCGGAGTCAGCCATCATGAAGATGTTGTTGTATTTATCAAGACCGTTCAGAAGGGCTTTGGTAAGCTCATCGTCAGTCTTCTTCCATGTCTCAACAACTTCTTTGTAACGCTCTTCTTCTGTAATAAGACCACGTTTGTAGTTCTTTGTGATCTTGTCAACGATATTCTGTGCGTTCTGGATCATCTCAGGTTTCTGAGGCGGCACAGTCATATCAGAAATGGATACTGTCATAGCTGCACGTAGAATATTTGTAACCCATAGCCTTGATGGAGTCGAGAACCTCTGCGGTCTTGGTAGCTCGTGAGTGTTGATGACTTTCTCAAGGATCTGTTTCAGCTGTTTCTTACCTACCAGGAAATCAACCTCAAGAAGAAGTTCATTACCCGGAATGCTTCTGTCTACATATCCAAGGTCCTGCGGAAGAATTTCGTTGAACAGGAAACGTCCAAGTGTGGACTCTACAGTTCCTGTCAGCTCTCTTCCATCTGCCAGTTTTCTTGTGCAGCGTACATGGATTCTGGACTGTAATGTGATAACTTTATTTTCGTAAGCAAGGATTGCTTCGTTTACGCTCTTGAAGTATTTGCCTTCGCCCGGATTTCCTGGTCTCTCCTGTGTCAGATAGTAAATACCAAGGACCATATCCTGTGAAGGAACGGCTACCGGACCACCATCTGAAGGTTTCAGAAGGTTGTTTGGTGAAAGTAGAAGGAAACGGCACTCTGCCTGAGCTTCCTGGGAAAGCGGAAGATGAACAGCCATCTGGTCACCATCGAAGTCGGCGTTGAACGCGGTACAAACGAGCGGATGAAGTTTGATAGCTTTACCTTCTACAAGAATCGGCTCAAATGCTGGATACCCAGACGATGCAGTGTAGGTGCACGGTTCAGCATAACAGGATGTTCTTTGATAACATCTTCCAGTACATCCCATACTTCCGGCTGAAGTTTCTCTACCATTTTCTTGGCATTCTTGATGTTGTGGGAAGTTCCGTTTGCAACAAGCTCTTTCATAACGAAAGGTTTGAAAAGCTCGATTGCCATTTCTTTCGGAAGACCACACTGATAGATCTTCAGTTCAGGCCCAACGACGATAACAGAACGTCCGGAATAGTCAACTCGTTTACCAAGAAGGTTCTGACGGAAACGTCCGGATTTACCTTTCAGCATGTCAGAAAGGGATTTGAGAGCTCTGTTTCCAGGTCCTGTTACCGGACGGCCACGACGACCATTGTCGATCAGCGCGTCTACTGCTTCCTGAAGCATACGTTTCTCATTACGAACAATGATATCCGGTGCTCCCAGTTCCAGAAGACGTTTCAGACGGTTGTTACGGTTGATGATTCTTCTGTACAGATCATTCAGGTCAGATGTTGCAAAACGTCCACCATCGAGCTGTACCATAGGACGAAGATCTGGCGGGATAACCGGGATTGCAGTCATGATCATCCACTCCGGACGGTTTCCGGATTCACGGAAAGATTCTACAACTTCCAGTCTCTTGATGATTCTGGCACGTTTCTGTCCAGTTGCATCTACCAGTTCTGTCTTGAGTTCCTCAGCATCTTTCTCAAGATCGATCGCTTTGAGAAGTTCCATAATAGATTCTGCACCCATTCCAACACGGAAATTGTATCCGTATGCTTCACGGGCATCCTGATATTCTTTCTCAGTGAGAACCTGTTTGTACTGAAGTCCGGAGTCAGCCGGATCCAGTACAATATAGTTTGCAAAGTATAAAACTTTTTTCCAATGTTCTCGGAGACAGGTCAAGGATAAGTCCCATACGGGATGGGATTCCCTTGAAGTACCAGATATGGGATACCGGAGCTGCAAGCTCGATATGTCCCATACGCTCTCTTCGTACAGAAGATTTGGTTACTTCTACGCCGCATCGGTCGCAGACAACACCTTTATAGCGGATTTTTTTGTTATTTACCGCAGTGGCACTCCCAGTCCTTGCTTGGTCCGAAAATTCTTTCACAGAAAAGACCGTCCTTCTCTGGTTTCAGAGTACGATAGTTGATGGTCTCCGGTTTTGTTACCTCACCTCTGGACCATTCTCTGATCTTCTCAGGGGACGCCAGTCCAATCTTGATGGCATCGAAAGTCATTGGCTGATATGTTTCATTGGTAGTTGTTGATTCTGCCATGTATTCTTTCCCCTTTCTTACTTGTCGTCATCATCATCATAGGAATCGTCGAAGTCCAGGAAATCCTCTTCGCCCTCATCCTCTTCTTCTACATCTACGAGTTCTTCGCCTTCAAATTCCTGTTTGGTATAACCATGTTTGCCGAAGGACTCTTCTTCTCTGTGATGTCTGCTGTCACCTTCGATTACGGAACGAAGATCTGTATCACCATAATCTACTGTTTCCAGAAGGTGTACTTCTGTATTGTCATCTTTGAGTACTTTGACATCAAGACCCAGAGACTGAAGTTCTTTGAGAAGTACCTTGAAGGATTCCGGAATACCCGGCTCAGGGATATTGTCACCCTTGATGATCGCTTCATAGGTCTTAACACGTCCTACAACATCGTCGGACTTCACTGTCAGGATCTCCTGCAGTGTGTAGGAAGCACCATATGCCTCCAGAGCCCAAACCTCCATCTCTCCGAAACGCTGTCCACCAAACTGAGCTTTACCACCCAGAGGCTGCTGTGTTACGAGGGAGTATGGACCAGTTGAACGTGCATGGATCTTATCATCTACCAGATGATGCAGTTTCAGGTAATGCATGTGACCGATAGTTACACGTCCATCGAAGTACTCACCGGTACGTCCGTCACGAAGCTGAACTTTACCATCTCTGGAAATCGGAACACCTTTCCACAGTTCTCTGTGGTCTTTGTGCTCATCAAGATATTCCATAACGTCAGGAGCAAGTACATCCTGATATTTTGCACGGAATTCTTCAAAATCTTCAATATTTACATAATCATTTGCCAGTTCCAGTGTATCCTGGATATCAACCTCGCTCGCACCATCGAATACAGGTGTGGAAACATTGAATCCAAGTGCCTTGGCTGCAAGACTTAAGTGGATCTCCAGGACCTGTCCGATATTCATACGGGAAGGTACACCCAGAGGGTTCAGCACGATGTCAAGTGGACGGCCATTTGGAAGGAATGGCATATCTTCTACCGGAAGTACACGGGAAACGACACCCTTGTTACCATGACGACCAGCCATCTTATCGCCAACAGAAATCTTACGTTTCTGAGCGATATAAATACGAACAGACTGATTTACTCCAGGAGACAGCTCATCGCCGTTCTCTCTTGTAAATACTTTGGCATCTACAACAATACCATATTCTCCGTGAGGAACCTTAAGGGAAGTATCACGAACTTCTCTTGCTTTCTCACCAAAGATTGCACGAAGAAGACGCTCTTCTGCTGTCAGTTCTGTCTCTCCCTTAGGAGTAACTTTACCAACGAGGATATCACCGGCACGAACCTCTGCACCGATACGGATGATACCACGCTCATCCAGATCCTTGAGTGCATCATCGCCAACACCCGGAACATCTCTTGTGATCTCTTCCGGTCCAAGTTTGGTATCACGGGCTTCTGCTTCATATTCCTCCATATGAATAGAAGTATATACATCGTTCTGTACAAGTCTTTCGCTTAACAGAACGGCATCCTCGTAGTTGTAACCTTCCCAGGTCATGAATCCGATCAGCGGGTTCTTACCAAGAGCCAGCTCGCCGTTTGCGGTAGACGGACCATCAGCGATAACCTGTCCAGCCTCTACATGCTCGCCCTGGAACACGATCGGTTTCTGGTTATAGCAGTTACTCTGGTTACTACGAAGGAATTGGTAAGATGATAATCATCTTTTGTTCCATCATCATTCTTGATGCTGATATCTGTAGAAGTAGAACGAAGAACAGTACCGGACTTCTTGGCTACAACACAAACACCAGAGTCAACAGCAGTCTTGGTCTCCATACCAGTTCCAACAACAGGAGCTTCTGTTGTAAGAAGCGGAACGGCCTGACGCTGCATGTTTGATCCCATCAGCGCACGGTTAGCATCGTCGTTCTGCAGGAACGGGATCAGTGCAGTAGCGACGGAGAATACCATCTTAGGAGATACGTCCATGTAGTCAAACATGTGTTTCTCGTATTCCTGTGTCTCTTCACGGAAAACGACCGGATACGTTCTTGTGCATGAAATGACCTTCTTCATCGAGAGGCTCATTCGCCTGTGCTACATGGTAATTATCTTCCTCATCTGCTGTCATATAAACAACTTCATCTGTTACGACCGGGTTAGCCGGATCAGACTTGTCAATTCTGCGGTATGGTGCCTCAATGAAACCATACTCATTGATTTTGCATAGGATGCAAGAGAGTTGATCAGACCGATGTTAGGACCCTCAGGAGTCTCGATCGGCACATACGTCCATAGTGAGAGTAGTGGACATCTCGAACCTCGAATCCGGCTCTGTCTCGTGACAGACCGCCAGGTCCCAGTGCGGAAAGACGTCTCTTATGAGTCAGCTCACCAAGAGGGTTGTTCTGATCCATGAACTGTGACAGCTGTGAAGAACCGAAGAACTCCTTAACTGCTGCTGTTACAGGTTTGATATTGATCAGGGACTGCGGAGAAACGCTCTCTGTGTCCTGAGTTGTCATACGCTCACGTACAACTCTTTCCAGTCTGGAGAGACCAATGCGGTACTGGTTCTGAAGAAGTTCTCCAACAGAACGGATACGACGGTTACCAGATGGTCGATATCATCGTCATTACCAATGCCATATTCCAGATGCATATTGTAGTTGATAGAAGCAAAAATGTCTTCTTTTGTGATATGCTTCGGAATAAGATCATGGATATCTCTGACGATTGCAGCCTTGATATCCTCAAGGTTATCATTTTCTTCCAGAATTTTCTCAAGGACAGGGTAATATACTAATTCTGTAACACCCAGTTCCTTTGGATTGCAGTCAAGATCTACATATGATGTAAGATCTACCATCATATTGGAAAGAACTTTGATCTTGCGCTCCTCGCCCTGGATCCATACATATGGAACAGCAGCGTTCTGAATCTGATCTGCAAGTTCAATTGTAACGTTAGTACCTTCCTCTGCCAGAATCTCTCCTGTAGATGGATCTACAACAGCTTCTGCCAGCTTGTGGCCTGCGATACGTTTATTGAAATGAAGTTTCTTATTAAATTTATAACGTCCGACCTTGGCAAGATCATATCTTCTCGGGTCGAAGAACATTGCATGATAAGGCTCTCTGCGCTCTCTACTGCCAGCGGCTCACCTGGACGGATCTTCTTGTAAAGTTCCAGAAGACCTTCCTGGTAGTTTGTAGAAGTATCCTTGCCAAAACTTGCGAGGATCTTCGGCTCTTCACCAAATAAGTCAACAATTTCTGCATTGGTGCCGACACCAAGGGCACGAATCAGCACAGTGATCGGAACCTTACGGGTTCTGTCCACACGTACATAGAAGATATCGTTGGAATCAGTTTCGTATTCCAGCCATGCTCCTCTGTTCGGGATGACGGTGCTGGAAAATAATCTCTTACCAATTTTATCATGTGCAATTGCATAATAAATACCAGGGGAACGCACCAGCTGGCTGACAATAACACGCTCTGCACCATTAATAACAAAAGTACCTGTTTCTGTCATTAACGGAAGATCTCCCATAAAGATCTCGTGTTCGTTGATTTCCTCTGTTTCTTTATTTATCAGTCGCACGCGAACCTTCAAAGGTGCCGCGTAAGTTACATCACGTTCTTTGCACTGCTCAATGTTATATTTTGCATCTTTTGCGTCATACGTGAAATCGATGAATTCCAGCTGAACTTTCCGCCATAATCCGCGATCGGAGAAATATCATCAAACACTTCTTTGAGGCCCTCATCGAGAAACCACTTATAGGAATCTTTCTGGACTTCAATCAAATTCGGCATTTCCAGAACTTCTTTTTGTCTCTGGTAGCTCATGCGCATGCTTTTTCCAGTTTTTACAGAACGAATTCTGTTTTTTTCCATTGACGTTTTCACCCCTGTTTTTTTTATTTATTTTACAACACGACCCTGTTTACGGTTTGAGATAAACAGGCATATCTTGCCATAATATAGCATTCTTCACTATAGCATAGCAAAATCAAGCTGTCAACAACTTTTTTAATTTTTTACACAAAAAATTTAGGGACACCATCAGGTGTCCCCGCATCACTTATTTCTTTAACAGAATTATTTAAGAGTGATCTTAGCGCCTTCTGCTTC
>ENA-OQIM01001008-OQIM01001008.1-human-gut-metagenome-genome-assembly--contig:-NODE-1008-length-10112-cov-1.177967_pt1 | contig 10112 bp, 15 predicted proteins | sample MGYA00242579_ERZ504744 | MGnify/ENA primary metagenome ERZ504744 (study PRJEB26092, sample SAMD00036441) | human gut metagenome | host: Homo sapiens | study: EMG produced TPA metagenomics assembly of...
GGTCAAGGTCTGCGGCCTTCTTTGCCGGATACCATCCGAAGAACACACCAGTAACGGTACATACCAGAAAGGAGAGCAACACGCTCCAAGGTTGGATAAACACAGGCCAATGCGCTATTGCCTTAATCATAAAGCTGGCTCCGCAACCTATAATCACTCCTATCAAGCCACCCGTAATACTGATCAGGATAGCCTCTATCAAAAACTGGCTCAGAATATCGACCCCTCGTGCCCCGACCGACATGCGCAGACCGATTTCACGGGTACGTTCTGTTACAGACACATACATGATATTCATGATACCAATACCTCCGACTACCAGAGAGATGCCGGCAATACAAGCCAGCAAAGTGGTCATCAGGTCCGTTGTGGTGTTGAGCATACTGCTCAGTTCCTGCTGGGTGCGGATGGTAAAGTCGTCAGCGTCCGTTTCTTTCAGCTTATGTTCACGGCGCAGGATGGTCGTTTATCTCATCTACTGCTTCCTCGGTCATTTCTTCTGTCAGAGCCGAAGCAAAAATTCCACTTAGGTAAGTCTGTGCCAGCAGTCGTTTCATCACCGTGCTATAAGGAGCCAGTACCACATCGTCCTGGTCCATGCCCATCGAGTTATACCCTTTTGATTTCAGCACACCGATTACCCGGAAAGGAATCTGGTTACAACGAATCACTTTCCCTATCGGATCCGATCCGTCGGGAAAAAGATTATCGACAATGGTCTTGCCAATGACACAGACCTTGGCTGCCGTACGGATATCATTCTCGGTAAACATCTCCCCCTGTTCCACGGTGAGCTGGCGTATGGTAAGATAATCCATACTTACACCACTCACCGAAGACGGGTAGTTGTTGGCTCCCGCAACAAGTTGCCCCGAAGAAGAAACGTTGGGACTGATGCCGGAGAGATAAGTACACTCTTCGCTCAACTTTTCATAATTTTCCAGTTTCAGCGTCTGCATGGCCGAAGGTCTTGGCGGACCCCTCCACGCATCTCTGCTCCCGGATGAATCATAATCATGTTTGACCCCATCTCCGAGATTTGTTGCTGGATGCTCTTTTTCGAGCCCTGACCGATGGCAAGCATAGCAATGACTGATGCCACACCGATGATGATCCCCAACATGGTGAGGAAAGCGCGGAGCTTGTTGTTGGCAAGGCCCGGAGAGCTATTTTAAATAGATTTGTTCCGTTCATAATGATTCTTTTTATGGTTAGTCCTCGTCATTCTTGGGCAAGGCAGCCAGTGCGGCAGCGGCCGAAAGAATCTGAGGATTGACGGTATCTTCCACTACATGCCCGTCACGCAAGCGGATATTACGGCTGCTATACTGGGCTATTTCGGGATTGTGAGTGACAAAAATAAGCGTACGGCCTTCGGCGTGCAACTTTTGGAAAAGTACCAGAATCTCGAAAGAGGTACGGGTATCCAGATTACCGGTCGCCTCATCAGCCAAAATAACGGCAGGATTATTCACCAAGGCACGGGCAATGGCCACACGTTGCATCTGTCCGCCGGACATCTGATTGGATTTATGTTCCAGACGGTCACCCAGTCCCACAGCTATCAGTGATTCAATGGCACGTTTCCGTCTTTCGGAAGCCGATACGGACGAGTTATACATCAAGGGCAACTCCACATTCTCTACGGCAGTCGTCTTAGGCAACAGATTATAGTTCTGAAATACGAAACCTATTTTACGATTGCGCAACACAGCCCTCTGAGGTTTGCTCATGGTACGCACGGACACACCATCCAACAGGTATTCACCACTGGTAGGGGTATCAAGACATCCCAAAGTATTCAGCAGAGTGGACTTGCCGGAACCGGAAGTACCCATGATCGTAACAAACTCTCCCTCGTAGATGGTAAAAGAGATGCCACGCAGGGCGTGGACGGTTTCATCGCCTACCTGGAAGTTCCGTTTTATATTTTGTAATTCGATTATCTTTTTCATGTGATTTATTCTTTCAATGTAAACGGAAGCATTACCTTTTATTACTTGTTCTTTTTCTTATTGCTTCCCGGAGGCCTGGCATGAACGGACTTCTTTCACCTTCTCCGGCAGACGGTTCTTCCATTCCAGGCATAGCACCTTTCACTACCGTTTCTGTCACTACCGGTGTATTTTCAGTGATGCCACTCACAATCTCTGTCTTGCTGCCATCAGTAATACCTATTTTTACAGGATGGGCGGTAAAGGTATTGTTATCCAGTGTCCACACTTTATGACTGCTCTGGCAATCGTTTATCTTACGGCCTCCCACTATGTCCTTGTTGGGAGTAAAGCGCAAAGCCTTGTTGGGAACGGTCAACACATTATCCTTGGTCAATGTATAAATGGTAGCGTTGGCGGTAAGACGCGGTTTCAGTTTCAAATCGGGATTATCAGCTGTTATCACTACCTCATAAGTAACTACAGTGGTGCTGGTGGTTGTTGAAGAGCTGCTGCTCGTGCTGTTCGTGCTTCCCAAACGAATCTGTCTGACTACTCCTTCGAACACATCATCGGGATAAGCATCCACGGTAAAGGTTACACGGGCTCCTTCCTCCACCCCGGCAATATCGGCTTCATCCACATCGGCCACCACTTGCATCTTGGTCAAGTCGGCAGCGATGGTGAACAGTGTCGGAGTCTCGAAACCAGATGCTACGGTCTGTCCTTCTTCCACATCACGGCTGGTCACCACTCCATCAATGGGCGAGGTGATGGTTGCGTATGACAGGTTACGCTCAGCCTTTGCCAGAGCCGCCTTGCTTTGCTCCAATGCACTTTGGGCACGTTGAAATTATAAACCGTTTCTTCATAATCCGTATCGCTGATTAATTGCTTCTCGTGCAGCTTACGGTTACGGTCGTATAATTTCTTCTGATAGTCGTACTCTGCCTTATTGCCGTCATAGGTGGCCTTTGCCGACTGAAGTTCACTTTGCAATGTCACTTTATCCATCTCGGCTATCAATTCTCCTTTCTTTACCACGGAGTTGTAATCCACATAAATCTTATCAATGATACCGGATACCCTGCGTACCCACTTCCACCTCTGTCACCGGCTCTATGGTTCCGGTAGCAGTGATGAAATTGCTGACATTGCCTTTCGTTACAGCTTCCGTTGCGAAATCGACCGTACTTTTCCCCTCCGGTCCGCCAAGCATCCAGAAACCGCCTGCCACGACCACTACGGCTACCGCTGTAGTGAGGATAATTTTCTTCTTTTCCATAATATAATATGTATAGCGTTATGATTATAATTTTATATCCTGACCTGCATAGAAGTCCAGTAAAGTCCGGTCCAGGATAGCCATATATTTGGCCTGGATACGTTGCTGCTGTGCACTGAGCAGGTTATTTTTCTCGGTAAGCAACTCTACGGTATTCTTCATTCCCAAATTGAACTGCTCGCTGACCATCTCGTAACTGGCCTGGCTACTTTTCAGCTTGCTTTCGGCCGCCGCATATTGCTCTTGAGCGTTAGTAGCGTCCAGCCACAGACTTTCTATATTCTTATAGAGTTCCTTTTGCTTGTTTATCAAATCGAGCAGACTACTGTCATATTGCAAGCGTGCCTTCTGTACGGCACTTTTATTCTGGCGGTTATCAAAAATCGGGATGTTTATGTTCACCCCTATCATATTGTTCCAGCCATACTTCATTTGTTTGCTCCAGCTATTGTCACTGGCACTGTTTGTCATACTTCCCGTAGATGCACTCAGACTGATGGTAGGGAGATAGCCGGCTTTAGCCACTGATATATCCAGTTTGGAATTCTCGATACTCAACTTGCTGCTTTGGATTTCCGGACGTGATGCCAAAGCCTGCTGATAAACATCCTCCTGAGCAGGCAGCGGTTGCAAGACATGCTCATCGGCCAGTTCGGAAGAACCAAATCCATTTCTTCCGTACCGTCCAGTTCCAACAACTGCTTCAACTGCAATTTATAGTCGCGCAAGGAACTTTCAGAGGTCACCAACTGATATTTGTCACTGCTTACCTGTGATTCCAGCTGCGCCAAATCGGCCTTCGAAATACTCCCTTCCTGAAAGAGCTCTTTGCCCCTGTCGTATGTGGCCTGGCTCACCTGTAAGGTATTCCGGTTAATCTTCACCGACTCGTCGGCATAAAGTATCTGGATGAATATTTGTGCAATCTGCTCTTGCAGAGAGTTCTCCGTTTCGGTTACGGCAAGCCCTGCTATCTGCTGACTAGTCCTCCTCTGCTTGATCGTATTCAAGCGTTTGTTACCGTTCCACAAGGTCCACTGCGCGTTCAGACCATAGTTTCCATTATAAGTGGTTTTACTATCACTACTGATGATCTCCGTTCCGCTTACCGTGTTACTGGTTTCCTGATACGGACGGTTCGTCACATTCTGTCCTGTGCTGAACGACAGACTGGGAAAGAGGGCGGCTTTGGCGGTTTTCACGTCTACCGAGCTCTCTTCCAATGAGATTTTATCCTGCTGCAATTGGATATTTTTCTCCAATGCATAGTCAATGCAGTCGTCCAGCGTCCATTTTTTGGCTTCTTGGGCGGAAACCGAAGTAACCGCGGCCAAAATCATTGCGAAATATACTACTCGTTGTCTCATCCTTTTTACTATTTAATTTGTTGATACAAAAGTAGAGGGCCGTGATATTTTTAGCAATAAATATAGATTTGCGGAAGATTTCTATGGACAAAAACTTGCTTTTTACCGATAAAGTGTTTTTCTTTGTAATTATTACAACTTTAAGATAAATTTATGAATGATTCTTTGTTAACACGCATCTGGATATTCTATCGCGACGGCTTTCGCGAGATGACCTTGGGACGTACTCTGGGCGATTATTCTTATCAATTATTCATCATGTTCTTTATTCTGAAACTTTTCTTTTTCCCCTCCTTCCTTGGCGGCAAGACAACGGAAGAGAAACAACAGTATGTAGGTGAAGAGTTAATAGAACGGGCAAATCCATAAACATTTAAATAAATCAGAAAGTTATGTTTGAAAACATTTGACACTTCGTTAATTGACTGGTCAAGAGCGCAGTTTGCTTTGACAGCCATGTATCACTGGCTTTTCGTGCCTCTCACTTTGGGATTGGCTGTGATAATGGGCTCATGGAGACCTTTTATGTGACAACAGGTAAGGAATTCTGGAAGAACACAGCCAAGTTCTGGATGAAACTGTTTGGAATCAATTTCGCCGTAGGTGTCGCCACCGGTCTGATTCTGGAATTTGAGTTCGGAACCAACTGGAGTAACTATTCCTGGTTTGTGGGAGATATTTTCGGAGCCCCACTGGCCATCGAAGGAATCCTGGCATTCTTTATGGAAGCCACTTTCATTGCCGTTATGTTCTTCGGCTGGAACAAAGTGAGCAAGCGTTTCCACCTGGCATCCACCTGGCTCACCGGACTGGGAGCAACGATCTCCGCCTGGTGGATTCTGGTCGCCAATGCCTGGATGCAATATCCTGTAGGGATGGCTTTCAATCCCGAAACAGTAAGAAATGAAATGGTGGACTTTGCAGCTGTCGCCCTCTCTCCCATGGCTGTCGCCAAGTTCTTCCACACAGTGTTAAGCAGCTGGATACTGGGAGCCGTTTTTGTAGTAGGAATAAGTTGTTGGTATTTACTGCGCAACCGTCAGAAGGAGTTCGCTCTGAGCAGCATTAAAGTTGCCGCCGCCGTAGGTCTGTTCGCTTCCCTCGTCACTGCATGGACGGGTGATATTTCGGGAGTACAGGTAGCCAAAGTGCAGCCTATGAAAATGGCCGCCGCCGAAGGATTACACGATGGTGGAAACGGAGTGCCCTTCACCATTGTAGGAGATTTGAAAATCCCCAAAATGCTTTCCATTCTTGCCACTCACGACATAGACGGCTATGTACCGGGTATCAACAATCTGCTGGAAGGTGGTTATCAGATGCCCGACGGTACAACGGCTTTATCGGCCGAAGAGAAAATTAAACGCGGACAGATTGCCATCGCCGCTCTGGATGCATTCCGCAAAGCGCATAAGGCAGGTGACGAAGCAAGCGCCGCCGTAGCTCGCAAGACATTGGACGAAAACGTGAAATATTTTGGTTACGGATATATCAAGGACCCCACCATCTGGTTCCTAATGTGGGACTTACTTTCTGGTCATTCCGGGTCATGGTGGGACTGGGAGGTTATTTCATCCTGTTCTTTATCATCGTATTGATTGCATCGAAAAAGAGAACTAGCGCATATGCGATGGCTGCAACGGGTGGCTTTGTGGACTATTCCGTTAGCCTACATCGGTAGTCAGGCAGGCTGGGTGGTAGCCGAGGTAGGGCGCCAGCCATGGGCTATACAGGATATGCTGCCCGTAGGAGCAGCCATCTCCAAGTTACAGACAGGGTCTGTACAACTTACTTTCTTTATCTTCCTTCTGTTGTTCACCGTTCTGCTCTTTGCAGAAATAGGTATTATGCTGAAGCTATCAAGAAAGGGCCGGAGGGAATCAAGAATTGAGACTAAGGTTTCTTCAGTTCTATCTTTCAATATTCAATTCTCCATTTTTAAATTAGAACATTATGGACTATATATTTTTACAAAATTATTGGTGGTTCCTGGTATCGTTACTGGGAGCCTGTTGGTGTTCCTGCTCTTTGTACAGGGTGGTAATTCCTTATTGTTCACGCTGGGACGCAATGACGAAGAACGTGCCTTGCTGGTAAACTCCACAGGACGCAAGTGGGAGTTTACTTTTACCACTTTAGTCACTTTCGGGGGTGCTTTCTTCGCTTCTTTCCCGCTGTTCTACAGTACCAGCTTCGGCGGTGCTTACTGGTTGTGGATGATTATTCTTTTCAGTTTCGTATTGCAGGCTGTCTCATACGAGTTCCAATCCAAGCTGGGCAATCTGCTGGGCAAACGCACTTACCAATGGTTTCTGGTTATAAACGGCATTGTGGGTCCGTTGTTGCTGGGAGGAGCCGTGCTACTTTCTTTACCGGCTCCAATTTCCTGGTTAATAAAGGCAACATGGGCAATGAACTGATGCCTGTCATCAGCAGTTGGGCCAACGGATGGCACGGACTGGATGCGCTGACTAATCCTTGGAATCTGGTCTTGGGATTCGCCGTATTCTTCCTGGCCCGTCTTTTGGGTAATCTTTATTTTATCAATAACATCCGGGATAAAGACTTGATTCCCCGTTGCCGCCGTCAGCTTATAACCGATGCGATTCCTTTCCTTATCCTGTTTCTGGCTTTCGTTATCCGCACTTTATTAGCCGACGGTTTCGCTGTAAATCCCGAAACAAAGGAAATTTATATGGAACCTTACAAGTATTTCCTCAATCTGATGGATATGCCCCTATTGCTGGTATTGTTCCTCATCGGAGTGGTCGGGGTTCTTTGGGGCATTGGGAAAAGCTGTATTCAGCAAGACTGCCACCAATGGTATCTGGTTTGCCGGTCCCGGTGTCGTGCTCACTGTATTAGCTTTATTACTTTGCGCAGGATATAATAATACAGCTTACTACCCGTCTACAGCCGATTTACAAAGTTCGCTGACTTTGGCCAACAGTTGCTCCAGCGAGTTTACCCTACGCACCATGCATACGTTTCCATTCTGGTACCTTTCGTTCTGGCCTATATCATTTATGCTTGGCGTGCCATAGACCGCAAGCCCATTACCGCAAAGGAACTGGAACAAGACGGACACGCTTATTAAAGAGTCTTAATGGATTATAGTGAAGGCATCCTGTTTTGCAAATAGCTGTAAACAGGATGCCTTTCTATGTTAAATAACATTGTTTCAACCTATAAAATGAAGAGAATATCTTGCAAATTTCCGAAAAATCCGTACCTTTGCATTGTGTTTTTCATAGTATTAGATTTAAGGTTTAACAAAGGTTGGTAGCAAGGCGTTGCTCCTTTTTTTTATATCTATAGGACACATAGCGTCCATAGTTGATTCATTTCCCATCTAGAAAGTTATTTTCGTTTAAACTCTTCATCTCAAAGAAATATTATGATACAAGTGATGCATACAGTTGCGGATTACGTGCATGATGCCAGATATAGGATGCCGGATAGACCTCTTCCTTATTTTTATCAAGGATTTCTTTCAGAATACTGCATTTGTTCTCGCCCGTCACCAGAAAACAGGTATGCCGGGTTCTATCAAAGGACGTCCCGTCATGCATATACGCACTGTTTTATTATAAGGATTGACGGACACCTCATACGGTTCCCCGGCGGTAAGAAGTTCCTGACGATCGGGGAAAATGGATGATGTATGCCCGTCCTCTCCTATCCCTAATAATACAAAATCAAAACAGGCACACCGTCCATGGTCGGAACGGTGGTCTTGACTATGGAAGAATACTGTTTGGCTTCTTCTTCGGGAGCGCCCTCACCCACAATACGGTAGTAATGACTGGCAGGAATACCTACCTTGCCAAGCAGCAGACGATGGGCCAAGCCAAAGTTCACTCTGATCATCGCCAGGTGGCACGCAACGCTCGTCCACCCAATAGAAATAAATACGGGGCCAAGGGGTATATGCGGCATATTCACGCTCCCAAACCTCAAAAAGTGTGGCAGGAGTAGTTCCTCCGGAAAGAGCAATGGTAAAAGGCCGTTCAGGCTCTTTATCCATCGCTTCCAATATATGAGTTATCAAGGCTTGCGACGCTTGTACAGGCGACACATACAAGTTATGGTCAATCATCTTATTCACTATTTATTACTCAGAGTTTGCTGTTTAAATTTACTATTCACAGATGACGACTTACAATTTACAGTATAAATTGGAATGTGTCAGATTCTTGCACGGGTTTGTCCATTCGGCATGACTGCGGTTGATCAACACATCCGCTTCTTTCGGTCCCCATGTTCCTGCAGGATACCCATAAAGAGGAGTTTCGGGATGCTTCTTCCAATAATCCAGAATCTTGTCAAAGTAAGTCCAGCTCTCGTCCACGGCATCGGAACGGGTAAAAAGTGTAGGATCACCCGCCAGACTGTCTTCCAACAGGCGTACGTACGCATCCCCCGTTTCCTGATCGTGCTGGTCATAGCTGAAATCCATCTCCATGGTTCCCATATAGAAACCGGCACCAGGTTCTTTCATGGCTATGCGCTGAAGAATTCCCTCGTCGGGCTGAATACGGATAATCAGTTCCTCGCCTTTGTACAAGCCCTCCTTCATTTGAAACATCTGCATAGGGGCCGGTTTGAAATGAATCACAATTTCGGTCACCTTGGTAGGCATCTGCTTGCCGGTACGGATATAAAAAGGTACTCCCTGCCAACGCCAGTTGTCCACATACAGGCACATCGCCACGTAGGTATCCGTACGGGAATCAGGATGAACATTCTTTTCTTCACGATAACCGATACGGTCGTCACCGGCAATATATTGTCCGCGGACAACGTTATCACGGATATACTCATCAGTCAGCGGACGAAGGGACTGATAGACTTTGATCACCTCGTTACGAAAACCATTCTTGTCAAACTTGGCAGGCGGTCCATGGCAGTAATGGCAAGCAACTGCATCAGGTGGTTCTGTACCATATCACGCAGAGCTCCCGCCCCGTCATAATACCCTCCGCGAGTACCTATACCCATATTTTCCACCGCAGTGATTTCCACATGATCTATATAGTTACGGTTCCATATCGGTTCGTAAATGGTACTTCCAAAACGGGTCACCATAATATTCTGTACCGTTTCCTTGCCTAGGAAATGATCGATACGGTAAATATCCTCTTCTTTAAAATAAGCGGCATAGATCTTATTCAGTTTCTGAGCAGAAGCAAGGTCGTATCCAAAAGGCTTCTCGACAATGATACGCTTTAATCCGGGCTTTTTTCAGCAAGCCCCGCATCATGCAGATATTTCGGAATCAGTTCATAAAGCAATGGCGGAGTGGCCAGGTAGAATAAATAATTCCCATTATTCTCATATTGAGGTGAAAGCTCCTTCAGACGGTCATTCAGCAGAGAATAAGTGGTTTCGTCCGCCCGGGTCATGGCTGATAATGGACAGTAGAGAGAAAATCGTCCAATGTTTCCATCTCTTCTTTTGTAAGAGAACCGGACTTTATCAGTTCTTTTTTCAGACTAAGCACGATTAGGTTCGTCCGTGTATGTC